>ORJL010095683.1_pt1 | contig 14922 bp, 10 predicted proteins | sample 1779941 | NCBI WGS metagenome assembly ORJL01 (sample SAMEA104232317, study PRJEB22302) | groundwater metagenome | biome: forest; feature: aquifer; material: groundwater | place: USA | collected 2011-08-07 | depth 5.8 m
AACCAATGAGTATCGAGCCTTAAAGGGTGGTGAAAAGTATGAAGAGGTCGAAGAGAATCCGATGCTGGGCTACAGAGGAGCGACACGCTACATCACTGATATCGACACCTTTAAGCTGGAACTGGAAGCTATAAAAAAGGTAAGGGAACAATATAAGAACCTGTGGGTGATGATTCCTTACGTCCGTACCATTGATGGGCTGGCTCAGACATTAAAAATTATGGCAGACGAAGGACTGAAACGCTCTCCTGATTTAAAGATATGGATGATGGTTGAAGTGCCTTCCAATATAATCCTGCTGGAGAAGTTTATCGCCGTCGGTATCGACGGCATATCTATCGGCTCCAATGATTTAACCCAGCTTACTCTGGGAGTTGACCGGGATAATGCCAGATTAGCCCAGATATTCGACGAGCGCGATGAAGCGGTAATGCTCTCTCTGGAAAGAGCCGTTAAAGTCGCCAGAAGCATGGGTATTAGCTGCTCAATTTGCGGACAGGCACCATCGGTTTATCCCGAAATCACCGAAAAGCTGGTAGAATGGGGCATTACTTCAATCTCAGTCAGCCCCGATGTGATTGACCAGACCCGCGAAATCATTGCCCGGGCCGAAGCACGCTTAAAACTTAATGATTAGCCAGTTCAGGGTTCGTGAGATAGCTGAAAACAGGGAAATAAGCCTATCTCCTTATGCCGTAAAGAGTAAACATTCACGAGGCAGGCTACGAGACGAAGAACCCTGTCCGGTGCGTACCGCTTTCCAGCGCGACCGTGACCGAATTGTATATTCCAAGGCTTTCCGCCGCCTCAAGCACAAGACGCAGGTTTTCCTCGCCCCCCAGAGTGACCACTATGTCACACGGCTCACCCATACCCTAGAGGTCTCCCAGGTAGCCCGAACCATAGCCCGAGCCCTCAACCTTAATGAGGATTTAACCGAGGCTATCGCCTTGGGTCATGACCTGGGTCACACCCCTTTCGGACATGTCGGCGAGGAGGTCTTAGATGAGCTTTACTGCCATGGATTCAGGCATAACGAGCAAAGCCTGCGTATCGTTGACCTGCTGGAGAATGATGGACTGGGACTCAATCTCACCTGGGAAGTGCGCGATGGTATTCTTAATCACTCCAAGTCCCGGGCAAATATACTGGAGGATTGGGACAAGGTAGGCACACTGGAGGGTGAGGTATGTCGGCTGGCAGATATCGTCGCCTACATTAACCATGATATTGACGATGCCACCAGGGCGGGGGTTATCACAGAGGGCAATCTGCCGCTTTCTGCCGTTATGGTACTGGGTAATTCCCATTCGCAGCGTATTAATACCATGGTCTGCGATATTATCGAACAATCATGGGCAGTAACCGGCAATAGTCCCACCCGTCCTACGATAACGATGAGCCTCGATGTTATCAAGGCAACCAACACCTTGCGCCAGTTTCTTTTCGAGCGGGTCTACAACTGGCACTCGGCTCAGGCGGAAGCAGAAAAGTGCCGGGGAATATTGCGCCAGCTCTATGCCTACCTCAATAAACATGAAGATAGACTGCCCCCGGAGTATGCTCTTTACAGCGATGAGGCAGAGCGAAGGGTAGTCGACTATATTGCCGGTATGACCGACCAATATGCCATGAAACTGGCTGAGGAACTGTCATTAACCAAAGATGTCGTTAAGTAACCAATACCGGTTTTAAGAAAGATTATTTACTAACCACCACGCCTTAAAGAATCTTCGACCTTTACCTTTACCCTTGCCCCTACCTAAAAGAAGTCTATGTAGTTGTCATTGCGAGGCGTTACCAGAAGCTAGTTAAACAGCCGAATCCTTCAAATAAGTACTCCCAATGACAATGGAATCAAGCAAAAGTAACAGCAAAGGTGATATAATATAAGAGTGAGCGTTATCGACGAAGTAAAACAAAAAGCCGACATCGTTGAGGTCATCGGCCAGTACACCACTCTGAAGAAGGCGGGGCGGAACCTGACGGCTCTGTGTCCCTTCCATAGTGAAAAGACCCCCTCTTTCTTCGTCTATCCAGAGCAGCAGAGCTGGCATTGTTTCGGCGCCTGTAGCACCGGCGGTGATGTCTTTTCTTTTGTTATGAAAAAAGAGAGCATGGACTTCGGGGAGGCCCTGCATCTGCTGGCGCAAAGAAGCGGGGTGACCATTCCGGCAAAGTTTGAACGGGATAACAACAAAGATGCAGGGGAAAGGCTATATCAGATAAATGGAGCGGCCGCTCAATATTTTCATAACCTGCTACTCAACTCTCCGGCCGGGGAAAAGGCAAAGCAGTATCTGGCCGACCGTGGTCTCTCGCCAAAAACTATGGCTGATTTTCAACTGGGCTTTAGCTTAAATAGTTGGGAGTCTCTAAAAGCATATCTGATGGAGAAAGGCTACACCGAGAAGGAACTGCTCGAAGCGGGTTTGATAATTGAAACGGAAGACGGCAAAAAGCACGACCGGTTCCGCAATCGATTACTATTCCCTATAAACGATGCTAAGGGTCGCACTACCGGTTTTGGAGCCAGGGTACTGGATGATTCATTCCCCAAATACCTCAACTCGCCCCAGACGCCAATCTTTGATAAGAGCCGCAACCTTTATGGCATCAACCTGGCAACGCAGACAATCAGGCAGCAAAATCTGGTCGTGATTGTCGAGGGCTATATGGATGTCATTATCGCCCACCAGTACGGCTTTAGCAATGTTATTGCGGCTATGGGCACCTCGATTACCGAGAGTCAGGTCAGCACGCTCAAGAAACTAACCAGAAACATGGTTCTAGCCCTGGATGCCGATGCCGCTGGCGAGGAAGCCATGCTCCGCTGTGTCAGTTACGAAAGCACCCTGGCAACCGAGATAAAGGTGGTCATCCTTCCCTCCGGGCAGGACCCTGATGACGTTATTAAAGAAGATGCTAAAATCTGGCAGCAGCTACTGGATGAAGCTCTACCGGTAATTGACTACACTTTCAATATGGTTACGGCTAAACTTAACCTGACCACCGCCAGCACCGCCAGGGATAAGTCTCTGGCGGTAGACCAGCTTTTACCCCTCATGACCGAGATAAAAGATAATACCCGCCGTGACCATTACCTGACCAAACTGGCCAGACTGACGGGGACCAGCTATCGTAACCTGGAAAACACGCTTGCAACATATAAAACCAGACAGAAGAGCAAGAAACCAGTGACCGGAGAAAGGGCTACTGCGGCAATACATCCGCTACTCTCCAGCCCACTTGAGGAGTACTTCCTGGCACTGCTGCTGCAGCACCCTGAACTTAAAAACAGGGATGCGGGTCTTTTAGAAGAATATTTTAAAAATAGCCAGAACCGTGAAATCTTTATTGCCTGGCAGCAGACTGACGACTTACCCTCGCTCAGGGTCCGGCTGGCTCCTGCCCTTGGGGAGCACCTCGATGCTCTGATTCACAAGAGTATACCAGGCCAGATAGAGCCGCGATATGCCGACTGCCTGCTTAATCTGCGCCAGAAGTTCCTGCAGAACCAGGAAGCAATGAAGGCTGGGATACTAGCCCTGGAAGCCGAAGATGGAGACACCGCTGCCTCGCTGGCCAAGCTTGAGGAGCAAGGCATCGAAGCCAGCATCGGGTTGCGAGAAATCTTTATGGAAAAAGCCCGCAAAGGTCAGGAGCACAGGAGATAAGAAATGACTATGGAAACTTATAACAATCCGGAAGGGTTTCCGTCAAACGAAGATGGTGATGAGGAGCCAACTCCAACTGAAGAGTTGAACGGTGAGCTTAAATTCACGGAGGACCTGGAATTAGAAGCGCCGTCTCCACAATTAGAAGCCGACGAGCCGGAGGTCGCCGATGACCCGGTACGCCTCTACCTTCATGAAATTGGTAAAGTACACCTGCTTACCGCCAAAGATGAAAAGTTCCTCGCCCAGAAGATAGAGGCCGCCAAACGCCTCTCCGAAATCAGGCAAAACTATTCCCAGAAATACGGGAAGCCCCCTTCAGCCACTGAAATAGTAGTGGCTATGCTCCAGGAAATCGGGCAAGAGGCGGCTACCATCCGTCTCCTCCAGGAGCAGCTTAATGTGACACCCACCGGTAATTTTATTGAGAGCATCTGCGATCCTAAGATACAGGAGAGTATCGGCGGTGTGCTCAACCAGCAACTGGTCCAGGTTGTTGCCCAGAAGATGGGAAAGTCCGTGCTGGCAACAGACCAGTTTCTGATTAACCTCTCCCTGAATTGTAGCCTGCTGGCCCCGGAGGTCATCAAGGCTATCGGAGATAGCGTCTCACTGGATGACATCGCTAATCTGGTACTGGAGGAGACTTTTACCAAACCCCTTCAGGCTTATGAGAAGCAGTTCCAGACCTACCTGGCGGATATCGAGCGGGAGGCGGACAAAGCTGCCAAGCATCTTACCGAAGCCAATCTGCGCCTGGTAGTCAGTGTCGCCAAGAAACATATCGGACGGGGCATGTCTCTCCTCGACCTCATTCAGGAAGGAAATATCGGCTTGATCCGGGCTGTGGAGAAATTCGACCACCACCGGGGTTATAAGTTCAGCACCTACGCCACCTGGTGGATACGCCAGGCGATTACCCGTGCCATCGCTGACCAGGCTCGCACTATCCGTGTCCCGGTGCACATGATTGAGACCATTAATAAACTGATGAGAACCAGCCGCCGCCTGGCACAGGAATTTGGACGTGAGCCTAATGCCAAAGAAATCGGCAAGAGAATGGGGCTACCCCCGGAAAAGATTCGAGAGATAGTCAAGGTAGCCCAGCTACCGGTATCTCTGGAGGCACCCATCGGTGAGGAGGAAGATAGCCACCTGAGCGACTTTATCGAGGACCGCAATGCCTTACTGCCGGTCGATGCCACCTCCAAACAACTGCTTAAGGAACAGATTAATGAGGTGCTGTCCTGCCTCACCCCGCGTGAGCAGCGAGTGCTCCAACTCAGATTCGGACTGGAGGATGGACGCAGCCGCACCCTAGAGGAAGTGGGACAGGAGTTCAATGTTACCCGGGAGCGCATTCGCCAGATTGAAGCCAAGGCACTGCGCAAGCTGCGCCACCCCTCCCGCAGCCGCAAGTTAAAGGATTATCTGGAGTAAGGATTATTCAGAGGGTGAGGTTAGCTCAGAACTGCAGTTTATTGTGGGAAGTTGTTATAATAGGCGCTAGCTAGAGAGGGCGTATTGACAATGACAAAAAGTTATACTGCTAAATACACCAAAATAAGCTCCGGCTATATGGGGCAACTGGTAGAATGGCCTGAGGTAGTTACCGAAGCCAAAACAATTGAGGAATGCCGGGAGACTCTCCGGGATGCCCTGCATGAGATGCTACTGGCTTATAAAGAGCAGAGTAAAGAGATGCCTCTCGGTGGAGACCTCATAGAGCCAATGTTCGTCGAGGTATAGATTGTCGGTTAAGCGTCGGGAGCTAGTGAGATACCTGGAGACGAACGGGTTCTATCTACTCCGCGAAGGTGGTAAACACTCCATCTATACCAACGGAACTAGAACGATACCAGTTAAGAGACAACGGACGCTTGACCGCATAACCGCCAACGAGTTGTGTAAACAAGCCGGACTTACCCTTAAGTTCTAGCAGAGCCAGCCGCAAACTCAAGGACTATCTGGAGTAGGAAACCTTATACCCCGTGTCCCCTTCCCCTGATCAGGGAGAGGGAGCTTGACAAAAAAGAGTACATGGTTTACTATAACCCATAGTACCTTTGAGGCGTGGACTCGCCTTTATTCCTTGTAGGTCGGATGACCTGAGAAGGAGGTGATAGACATATGAACTTGTTTTAATAAACCCACGCTTCGTTTTTGGAGGTGGGTTTTTTGTTTTAGGCCCCGGATGGGGGAAGGAAGTTTAAGGTTTAGAAAAACGAAAACTAAGAGGAGAAAGAAATGACAAACATAAAAAACCTAAAGAAAACAACCATAAAAGCTGAATACTCTCGCCATTATCCAGACCCATTGAATCAGAGTTTAGAAGGTGACCCATTGCACATTGAGCACCACATCCTCGTAAGCCGAGCCATAGATATTCCTGAAGGTATCTCCAAAACACCGAACCCGAGAGAACAGCGTATAGATAAGGGTATCTATAAAAAAGTGAGCGAGAGCTTAGAGAGTACTGACGACCTTTCGTTTCACCTGAAAAACAAGGGTATAACAATCTTAGCCCATCAGATTGAATATAGCGCAGACAGAAAATCTGTTACGCTGTATCTTGGAGAAGGCGATGGTATAGCAGATGGTGCCCATACTTATGAAATAATATTAAAAGCAAAGGCTGATAAAGCATGTCCAGAAGGTCAGTATGTAAAGTTAGAAGTTCTTACCGGTATATCACAAGACATGGGCCCCGAGATAACTGGTGGGCTTAACACCGCAGTTCAGGTTGATAAAGCCAGCCTAATGAATTTGGAGGGCGAGTTTGATTGGGTTAAAGAAACCCTAAAAAAGACTGATTTTGGCGGTAAAATATCTTACAAAATGAACCAGGACGGTGCATACGACATTAGAGATATACTTGGTTTGATGACCATATTTAACATAAAAAACTTTCCATATCCGCAACATCCAAAAATGTCTTACGTATCGAAGGCTGACTGTCTGGATTTATACATTCGCGATCCAGAATCGTTCAAAATGTTAAAGCCAATATTAGTAGATATCCTCGTACTACATGATTACATTCACACCCAAAGTAGAGAACTCTGGAACAAGAAAACGGGCGGCAGAGCTGGCGGTATGATTGGGTTGTTTGCGCCAAAAAAGAGCCGTAGTAACTACCCCCTCGTCTTCATGGGTATTGAAACCGAACAAAAGTTGTATGACGGTGCTTTATACCCCATGTTAGGGGCAATGAGGTTCTTGGTTGAACAAAAAGACGGAGAAAATACCTATTCATGGAAATTGAAATCTTTCGATGAGGTAAAATCATTTTTTGACGAGGTAGCCTCTGATCTCGTGGCGACAACATACAGTATGAGCCTTCGTTACGGCAGAAAGCCGAATCCAATCGGTAAGGATGAGAACCACTGGGACAATATGTATAAGACAGTCGCCTTGCACTTTTACGATTCGGAGAGAAAGCGGGGCGTCTAACATGAGCTTCGCCCCTCTTTTTTAATCCTTCCATAGGAAGGACTTCCCCCTCTCCTTGAAAGGAGAGGGGGACACAGGGGGTGAGGTTAACTATTTTATGGCGAAGGTTATCTGGACAGTGGTGATGATTTCAGCCTCACCGGGGCTTATCGGCGTTGTGGCACCTCCCATCGCTTTTGCTTCAAAAGCAAATGGTGAGGCAATCGGTGGTGAATAGGAACTCTCTGTTATATAGGTTGCGTTACCAAGGGTACCCCCCGCCAGCTCAGCCAGTTGGCTTGCCTTAGCCTTAGCATCCGCCATTGCCAGTTTTCTGGCATCTGTATAGTAAGCTGATGGGTCTTCTATGGAAAAGTCGATGCCATCTATTCGGGTTAAGTCCCCACCGGCTGCGGCAACATCATCGATGATAACACCCGCCCTGGATGTATCCCGTATCTTGGCCGTTACTGTATTGGTCACCTGATAACCAATGACCACTTCCGTCTGCGTTTTATCGTCGTACCTGGTTAGTTTGGTAATATTAAAGTTCTGCGTCTGGATATCCTTTTTAGCCACTCCGTTACTGGTTAAGGCTGTCATCACCTTATCCATTGCTCCGGCGGCTTGCGCCTGAGCATCGGCGACGCTTGCCGCCTGAGCCTGAACGCCTAACCTCAGTGTAGCGATATCAGGCACGGCCGTTACCTTACCCTGTCCGCTGACCCAAATGCCCTGCTGCTGGCCGTTTAAGTTCAACCCGCTTATCTGCCCTGAGACACTGCTACCTGAGTCGCACCCGCTCAAGCCAACAATACCCAGTACTAATACCAGACCTATAGCAAACAACCATCTCTTTCTCACGGCTTACCTCCTGTTCATCGATTTCCTTCTACTAATTATAACGGAAAAAGTCAATAGATGTTACTGTTCCTATCATTTAATGTGACCATCTACTCGTCCAGCTTTGTATTACTAATGCCTGGAAAAAGCTATTCTGGTATTAGCATGAAAGAGAGGCCGCCAAAAAGTCATAACATTCGAGGGAAAATAATAACAAACTTATAACAAATCAGCTAAGTAAAGAGAGTAGACAATCCCCTGACTATGCTAAAATAAGCTAACTGAGATGCTATTGGGGGAGTTTCATAAATGATTCCGGTTAGGTTAGCTCTGCGCAACTTTATGCCCTACCGCGATAATGTGCCCCCGCTCAGTTTTGTCGGTATCCACACCGTCGCTATCTGTGGCGATAACGGCAACGGCAAGTCAGCGTTGATTGACGCCATCACCTGGGCGCTGTGGGGCAAGGCCAGAGCCAGGAGCGATGACGACCTCATTCACCTGGGACAGAGCGAAATGGAGATAGAATTTGACTTCGCAGTAGGGCAACAGATTTACCGCATCATCCGCAAACACGCCAAGCCCAAACGGCAGCGGGCATCGGGGCGGACTATCCTGGAATTTCAAATAGCTACCGATAACGGCTTCCGGCCGATTACAGGAAACACTATTCAGCAGACCCAGCAGGAAATCATCAAGGTGCTGCATATGGACTATCCCACTTTCACTAACAGCGCCCTACTGCTGCAAGGTCGTGCCGATGAGTTCACTGTTGCCAGCCCGGCCCGGCGCAAGCAAGTGCTGGCTGATATTCTGGGGCTTGCTTTTTACGATGAGCTTGAGGAGCAAGCCAAAGCACTAGCCAAACAGCAAGAGGCTGAAAAGACCCTGGGCGAGAGTGCTATCCGCGATATTAGTCAGGAACTAGCCAGGAAGCCAGCCTACGAAGCCGAGTTGGAACAGGCGCAGACTGAGCTTGCCTCTCTGGAAAAAGCAGGCAAAGAGCAGGAATCCCGGCTGAACGAGTTAAGGCAGCAGAAAGAGCTGCTGAAAAACAAGCTGTGGCAACTGGCCCGACTGGAAGAAGAGATAATTAAGACCAACACCGACCTGCAACGCTGGCAGGAGCAGATTAATCAGCTCCGGCAAATAATCAGAGAATACGATGAGCTAATCGCCCGCCGTGACGCCATAGAAGAGGGCTACGCTCAGTTTATTACCGCCAAAAAGCTAAACGAGGAACTCAATCAAAAACTGGGCTTACTGCTCAAACTTAAGGAACGCCAGAGCCAGTTAGAGATGGCTATCGTTCAGTCTTCACAAACTCTGGTCAAAGAACACGCCCTGGCGCAGCACAAAATAGGCGAGCTTGAAGCTCGCTCTCAGCAACTACCCCGGCTGCAAAATGAGCTACAGCAGGCGCAGATTGAACTGGACCGCTTCGCCGAGGCAGAAGTCACACTCAACCGGAAGAGACAGGCCAGCCAGGAACTGCGCACTCATGTCCACGACCTGGAATCCGGTCAAGCCCAACTGGAGCGGGAGATAGCCGAAATCGCCGAAAAGCTCAGCCTGCTCTCAAGCCAAACCGGGGCTAAATGCCCGCTCTGTGAAAGAGAGCTAGGCGAAGACCATCGTAAGCTCATTGAAGAAAAATACACCACCGATAAGCAAGACAAGTCCAATGCCCTGAAATCAAAACAAGGCCAGCTAGCCCAGCAAAAGAGCCAGTTGGATTTAGTGGAGAACGAACAATCCCGGCTCGAAGCCAGGTTAAATCAGGATAGACTATCAGTCCAGAGTAAAGCCAGCCTGCTCAATAGAGAGATTACAGAAGTAGAAAAGGCTGGCAACCAGCTAGGCGAGGCAAGAAAAAAGCTGGCAGAAATTGAAGAACGCCTGGCCAGGAAGGATTTTGCCACCGCTGAGCAGGAAGCGCTACATCGGGTGGAAGGCGAATTAGCCACCCTTGACTACGACTCAGGGCAACACGAGCCGGTACGCAGGCGTCTGGCCGACCTTGAGCAGTCCCAGAACCAACAACAGAAGCTGGCGGAAGCCGACAGGCGCATCAGCCAGGAAAGGGAAGCCGCCTCCCGAGCCGGGCAAGCCGCTCAGGAACTACAGCGCAGCCTGGAGGCGGCTAACAAGAAAAGGCAGGAGCTAAGCAGCGAACTTGGCTCGTTCCCCGAACTGGATAGTGAGCTGGCCCGGGCGGAAACTGAGCAGCAGAAGCTGAGCACACAGCAAAAACAAGTCCAGGAAATGATGGGCAGTGTCAAGGAAAAGCTACAGCGCTGTGCAGAACTGGAGCTAAGAAGGCATGAAAAGGAAAAACAGCTCAACCAGGCGGCGAAGGAAGCGAAAATTTATCAAGACCTGGCTCAGGCTTTTGGAAAAACCGGCGTCCAGGCCTGGCTCATTGAAATAGCCCTCCCCGAGATTGAAGCTGAAGCCAACCAGCTTCTGGGACGTATGACGGACAACCGAATGCATGTGAAAATTGAAACACAGCGGGAAACCAAGACGGGAGAGTTACGGGAAACACTGGATATTACAATCTCGGATGAGCTGGGAATGCGGAATTACGAGATGTTCAGCGGTGGGGAAGCCTTCCGCATTAACTTCGCCATCCGCATTGCCCTGTCCAGGCTGCTGGCACGGCGAGCCGGGGCGCCGCTGCCCACATTAATCATCGATGAAGGCTTCGGCACCCAGGATGCCACCGGATTGGAAAAGCTCAAGGAGGCGATAACCTCTATCCAAGACGACTTTGAGAAGATAATCGTTATCACCCATGTCGCCGAACTGAGAGATGCCTTCCCCACCCGCATCGATGTCATCAAAACGGCGGAAGGCTCAACTTTTGAAGTAAACTAATTTTTGTAACCCTATCCCCTTAATCCCCTTCCCCTAAAGGGGAAGGAATTAAAAAGAGGGGCTTCGCCCCTCTTAACACCCTTATTTACTTCAAGATATTTGGGTAGAGCAAGTTGGAAGCATTCCGAACTGGTGTTTGAAAAGAAGGAGTTAGGGGGTTCACCATGACAAAAAGCCTTTGGAGCCGTCTCGTTCTACCGCTCGTATTATTGTTCGGTTTTGCTCTCTTAGTTAATGAAGTGTGGTCAGCAGGAGGTTTTTTTCTTAACCTCGCTACCGAAGTTATCGGGATACTGATAACAGTTTCTTATGTCGAGTGGATTCTTAAGCGCCATGAAAGGCAAAGGTGGCATTCAACTGACGCCAGAATTACTAATCGCTTGAGGATTCTACTTAATTCGACTGTAAGCAGTATTAGAAATGGGCTAGGATTTAGTCCCGACATCCTAGATGAACGCGTTCTCGCGTCGAATGATTTGATCGCAATACACAATGAAATTATCAGAGTAGCGGAGCATGTTGTCTCTCCTGTCGTGTATCAGCGCGTGCGCGCTTTAGATCCAAAAGGCTGGAAATCCTTAGCAGCACAGATTACCAATGCCCATAACGGGACTTTAATGTTTTTCAACGCATTTCAGGCAAGGATGAATCCAGATCAAATATCTAATCTGCTTGATCTGCAGGAGACATTATCAAATATTCTGTATTTCTATATGGTATTTCCCGATCTGGCAGGAGTGCCTGAGAACGAACTACCACAAACTCGTACGCCACCTTTGGTCCTGCAGCAATCAGGTTGTGAAGGAACAGCCAAAGATTTACAAAGGGTTCTTGCCTTAGTGAAAACACTTAGTCAATCTATCGTCAAAGCCGCCTAGTTGTATTCGAACCGGAACAAGAGTTTAAGAAGTTTAGGGGGGCAATGTAATCTACAAACCCAGGTCTTTGGCAATCTCCTGTATTGCCTTCACCCTCACCTCAATCCTCTCCCCCCAAGGGAGAGGAAGCTGGAAATATCACAGCACCTGATAGGTAGCTTCCCGCCGTGGGGGCTACTTTTATCACCGTCACCAACCTGTCCTCGTCATCGATGGCATACACCACTCTGTAGCGCCCTACTCTGAGCCGCCAGAGGTCTGTTCCTCGCAGCTTTTTGCATCCCGAAGGTCTGGGGGTGTCTGCCAGGCAATCTATAGCCCGGGCAATTTCTATTTGTGCTTGTTTTGGAAGGACCAGCAGGTTTATCATCTCTTCTTCCACGGGCACCCCCCAACATAAAAGCAGGTAATATCTTTCCGGTAGCTAAGATTTGACATAGTAGAGACAACAGTATTAATATCACCATATGAAACGACTGGAGGCACATTAGCAAGGTGGTTGGTGCAAACGTGGATTTTGGACAACCGCCGCAAGCGGGTTCCAGATGATTCGCCGGGCCTGCTCCATGGGCAGAAGCTGATTACAACAGAAACAAGGTGACAAGGGGGCTGGAACAAAATAGTTGTCATAAACTGAGACTTGGACTCTGAAAAACAGGGTCTTGTTCCTTAAGTGCTAAGAAAGAAACGATTGATGAGCTAGCCGAAGCCACGTTACACATATACGGTGGTTTACCAGAAGGGCGAACAGCACTCACCAAGGTTAGCCAGAGGGAAATAATCTCTATCTGGGAGGTGATTAGAATGGAAAGCCAGTATATAAAATCCGGAATTAACACTTTAGGCGATATTTCTTGGGGCACACATGTATGCCAATTTTACCATACAAAAGATGACTTGACTGATATTCTGGTGCCGTATTTCAGAGCCGGGCTGGAGAATAATGAGTTTTGCATGTGGCTTACTTCAGAACCACTTGGAGTTAAGGAAGCAAAAGCATCACTGCGTAAGGCCGTAAGACATCTTGGCGATTACATATCCAGAGGTCAGATAGAAATAATTGATTATAGTAAGTGGTACACAAAGTCGGGTAAATTCAATGCTGATAAAGAGTTGCGAGGCTGGATTGAAAAAGAGGCACAAGCTCTGGAAAAAGGATTTAGCGGGGTTCGTCTTACTGGAAATACCAACTGGCTTCAGGCTGAGGATTGGGTAGCCTTTAGAGAATATGAAGAGGTTATGGATTCCATCATAAGTAAACATCGCATGGTAGCTATCTGCTCCTATTCTTTAGACGGGTGTGAGGCATCCGAAGTATTGGATGCAATGAGTAACCATGAGACTACTATTGTCAAACGAAACGGCCTTTGGAGGACGATTGAAAGTGACGATCGAAATAAGTTAAACAAACTATTAATTAGTTCCGAAACTCGCTTCCGCCGTCTTTTTGAGGCATCTCAAGATGGCATATTAATCCTCGATGCAGATACAGGACAAATCATGGAGGCTAATCCCTATATAAGAGATTTATTGGGCTATACAAATAAGGAATTGCTGAGTAAAAGACTCTGGGAGCTCGGTCTTCGCCGAGACAAAGTGAAGAGCGAGGATACCTTTAAAAGGTTACAGGAAGAGAAGTATGTTAAGTACGAAGATTTACAGTTGGAAACGAAAGGTGGCATACCTGTTGATGTAGAGTTTGTCAGCAATGTTTATGAAGTTGACCAAAGGCAAATAATTCAATGCAATATAAGGGATATTAGTACGCGCAGAAAAGCAGAACAGGCATCGCAGCTGCATAAGGATCATCTTGAGGAATTAGTAAAACAACGTACATGTGAATTAGAGGAATCTAATATAAGATTACAGCAGGAACTTTCCGAACGTAAGCAAGCTCAAGAGAGGGAGAATCAACTGTTACTTGAGCTTAACTCAATAAGCCGTCTGGCTGCAATCGGTGAGATGGCAGCCGGCGTCGCACATGAGATTAATAATCCATTAGCTGGTGTCGTTGGCTTTTCAGAATTGCTGCTTAGGAAAAAAATTCCGAAAAACCTAAGGGACAACATAAGTATTATCCACGATGGAGCCTGCCGAATAGCTGATGTTACCGACAGAATGCTGAAATTTGCTCGCCAGTCCAAGCCGGAGCGAACGCAGGTGGATCTTAACCATATAGCTGGAACTAGCCTTGCCATACGAGCCTATGCAATGAAAAGTGGCAGCATAAATGTTATTACTCAACTTGATCGAGACTTACCGCTCACATATGCTGATGCCGGGCTGCTCCAGCAGGTATTCCTCAATATCATCTTAAACGCCGAGCAAGCGATGAAGTCTGCTCACAACAGAGGAAATCTAACTGTCAAAACAGAGAAGATAAATAATGCCATCCGGATATCTTTTAAAGATGATGGTAAGGGCATAGCTAAGGAAAACCTAAGCAAAATATTTAACCCGTTCTTCACTACCAAGGAAGTGGGACAGGGGACCGGACTTGGTTTAAGCCTTTGCTATGGAATAGTCAAACAACATGACGGTAAGATTTATGCCAAGAGCAGATTAGGCAAGGGATCCACATTCTTCGTCGAGTTACCGATAGTTACTCAAAATAAACAGCTACAGTTTACTGAATCGGCCGCTAATAAATCTGAACGTGCATCTCGCGCTAAAGCCAGGATACTGGTAGTAGATGATGAACCGTTGGTACATAAATTCTTGAAGGAGGTATTAACTGAGGAAAAACACGATGTAGAAATAGTTGACGATGGCATCAATGCCATAGAAAGACTTACTAGTAAGAAATACGATGTTATCTTGTTGGATATTAAGCTACCTGGTAAGAGTGGTATTGAGATATACCGGGAGTTAAATAAGAGTTTTAGATCCATAACGAAGAACATAATATTTATTACCGGTGATGTGATGGAGCAAACTACAATGTCTTTCCTTTCAAGAATCAAACCTGCCTACATTACCAAACCTTTCGATACGGTGCGGCTGTTAAATGAAATAGATAATACTCTGAGTCAGCAATCATAGACTTCCGAGTAATGATGATCTAGTAAGGTGTGTTTTTGGCAAGTAAAAAGGGGACCGGCTTCGGCAATCTAATTGGGTACCACCCCAGGTAAAAAATATACCTCAGTTCACATCTTTTCTCTTCCTCCTTAGACTCTCCTTAAAGCGGTAACTATCTCCGTTCATCTCCA
>ORJL011879459.1_pt1 | contig 14912 bp, 16 predicted proteins | sample 1779941 | NCBI WGS metagenome assembly ORJL01 (sample SAMEA104232317, study PRJEB22302) | groundwater metagenome | biome: forest; feature: aquifer; material: groundwater | place: USA | collected 2011-08-07 | depth 5.8 m
GCGGTCTTCTCCACGATCTCACGGATGCGGTCGGCGATTTTGTCGCGACCACCCAGAAGCTCGTCAAGTGTAACCTCTCCCACGATGTTTCGCATGGTCGTCTGCGCGTACTGCGACATAGCGTACCGGTAGTTCTCTATCTCAAGAATCGCTTTTTCAGCCGATACGACTCGGTAGTAGATGACCGCGTTCACGGTTACCGTGACGTTGTCGCGCGTAATCGCATTCTGGTCGGGTACGTCCACCGCCTTCGTGCGCATATCCACCTTCTCGTATCCTTCAATAATCGGCCAGACCAGGCGCCACCCCGGCTCCATCGTCTTGTAGTATTTCCCGAACAAAAACTTCAGTCCTTTTTCGTACTGATTGACCTGCCTAATAGAGATAAGCACGATAACCACTACGACGCCTGCAATGATGTACCACATATAAAAAGAAACTAATGACTAATAACTGAATAACTAATTACTTCAGTCGCACGGTACTAGAATGACTGAATGAAAGCCACTGCGGTGTAGCACTTAAAACAGACAAACACATAAAGCATTCCACAATCAGCTAAATTGAAATCATCATTTATCGAATCCAACTGAGCGTAAAAACTCATTTCTTCTTTGCACTCCGAACACAGAGGATGTTCGACCCCCTGCAAGAATCTTGGCTCGCCTCCCAACTGGTGTCGTGTGCCAATCTCATTTCCAGCCCACTTGAATTTAGGTAAATTTGAAGCTTCACCGTTTAGTGGTGTAGGTATTAACTTAAATGGTGGGATTTTCTTCATTTTAGTTTAACTTTGGAGCCGCCTCCCAGGATCGAACTGGGGACACCCGCTTTACGAAAGCGGTACTCTACCAACTGAGTTAAGGCGGCTTTTTTCCGTGTCTTTTCCGTGTTCTTCGTCCGTTTCAATTCCGTGTCTCAAAAGGATACACAAAAATCGGGACTTCTTCATACGGGTGCGCTTTCTTTATAGCAGTTACCACTTTTTTGAGCAACCGTTGCTCGCACGGCATCGTAATTCGCTCTTCCTTCGCTTCTTCAATCCTCCCGATTGTACCGAGGGTAGGTTTTGATCCCTTTTCCGGTCTGAATCTTCCTATACCCCTTACCGAGAAACTGCAGTGCGAATACGTGCCGAGTTTTCCCGCTCCCGCCTCCCCCATCGCGAGACGGACTTTCTTCGCATGCGTTTCCGGCACAAAGGTTTCTATCATTACTTGCTTCATGATCTATGAGCATGCCACAGGGTTCAAAAAGCCGTTGTCCGGGAGGCGAAACGCCGGATTGCCCGCGCCTCTCGCCCGCCCGTCGGCGGACTCGGACTGGGCACCGTCTCGCGGTTTGCCGAAACAGCAAACAACACTCCGACGTTCAATCTCGGACACGAGCAAAGAAGTTTGCTCGTTCCACCGCAAAGCCGTTGTCCGGGATTGAACCGGAGACCTCGTCATTACCAATGACGTGCTCTACCAACTGAGCTACAACGGCTTAATCCTAGATTTCAAGAATTCCTTTCCAATACCGTGCTTAAAATATTTCTCTCTTTCTCTTGCTATGATTCTACTTATCACTTCTTCCGTGTACAAAACTTTCCACGGTCGATAATGTTTCGTTGAAGAAACTCGACCAAAATTGTGATCCAATAGTCGATTGGCCAAATTAATTGTTTGACCAACGTATATCCTGCCTTCTTGATTAATCAATGCGTACACCAACATGACGTGCTCCCTGCCTGCCGGCAGGCAGGTACCAACTGAGCTTCCTAACGCAGTCAGACTACAACGGCATATTTAATTCACGACCACATAAGATTAGTATATTTAATCAAGATAATCAATCACTCTACACTCTACATAATTCCTTTAAGAAAAATGCCTGCACCACGAGGGGGTGCAGGCACGAGACAACGACGGTACCGAATCAAGAGGCGGTTAGCACCGCACCGACGGGGCGTCGGGAAACAGTCGGTCATCCAGAAGCGCCACCGTAGTGCGCGCCAGATCACTCAGGGGATGCTCCTGCGGAACGTCAAACGCCGCTAAAAAATGATCCTCTCTGAGACGGTCCGGGTACTTTCTGAAGAATTTCAGGGCAAGAATCGCTCGCGCGATAATTACCCAGTACTCGGAACAGTCGTCACCATTCAAGAGAAGATATCCCACCCATTGCGGGCGCGCATGCGAGAGGTCCAGACCGGATAAGGCGGTTTGGATGTGCCGTGGTAATTCAGCGACATCTCCCGATTCTGCCGTTGGAGGAGGAGACGCAACAACAAATTGAGCAGAAGGAGAGGGGCGAGGGGAACGAGGGAAATGTAATAAAGTACTCATAGCTGTCAAGAGATTACCACCCAACATCTCATCCGTCAAGCGGTAGCGCAATGGACACCCTCGTTCCCTTCCCCAGCCCCGAGACCAACGATAGATTCCCTCCGTGCCGTTCAACAATCTGCCGAGCAATGTAGAGTCCAACACCACTCTCGTTTGGATCAAGCGCAATCGCGTTCTTTCCGCGATAGAATCGCTCAAACAGGTACGGCAAATCATCCGACGCAATACCGATGCCGGTGTCCGTAATCGCTATCTTCGCTTTTCCCTCCTCGCTCGCGAGTGTAATACCGACTTTCCCATTCGGTGAATACCGGACGGCATTATCCAAGATATTGAGAAACGCCGTTTTGAGAAACTTCGGGTCCCCGATAACCGCCACATCTTTCGTGGGAGCAAAAGAAATGACAGTCCTCTTTTGAGTGGTCAAAAACTCCAACTCCTCAAGCACCGATCGTATAATCTCGGAGAGTGAAACTTCTCGCTTCTCCAGCAAGAAACCAGGGCCTTTCGTCTCCGCGGTTTTGAGCATCTCATTGACGATGGCAATCGCGTCCGCGACCTTCTTCTCGCCCTCATCAAGAATAGTCCGGCTTTCGGGCTTAATTGAAGTGTCGGCGCGCAGATTCTCAAACGCCCACCGAAGCGCCGAGAGCGGGGTGCGAAGCTGGTGCTCCGCGACCGTGAAGAAATCGGTTTTTACTCTATCAAGCTCAATCAACTCGGAAGTCTTTCGCTTTGCCTCTTCTTTTTCATACCGCTGACTGAGCGTTACCTTCACCAACGAGTACACGTAGTAGCTGATGACTCCGAAGAGTACCGTCCGCATGCTGTGCTTGATGATTGAGGTAGGGTCGGAGAGGAGTATGGGGTCAAACAGAATCATACTGCCGAAAATAACGGTGATGAGTATACCGACAATCTTCGTGGCTCGCTCATTGAGGTCGGTTGCCGAGGTAAGCAGGGGAAACACGAGCAGAAAGAGGAACGGACTTTCCACTCCCCCGTTTACGTACACGGCGGTAAGGAAAAAGAAAACCCAGGCGTATCGGCTGATGACAAAAAATATCTTCTTTTGGAACACTTCAAAGAGTATGAAGAGAACGAGGTGCGCCGCAAAAATCGCGTAGATGAGGAGTGCGATTCGCTTTACATCTTTGAGAAAAGCGAACTGCTCGGGAAAGGAGCTGATGACAAACCCGAAAGAAAAAAGAACGATGAGACCGCTTATCTGCGCGAGATAGTAGATGCCTCGGAGCTTCCATTTTGATGGTGTGGTTTGTGGAACTTCCATACAAAAGGTTTGAAAGCTATCTACTCCTACAACGCGAACGAGGAAATGAAGTCCGAAGTTCCGGAAAGAAACGCGGAGGCGTTCGCAAGCGCGTCTTTTGCTTTACTCAAACTGCCGGTAAACTCCGCGCTGTCCTGATTTTCAATATAGACTACCGCGTTCCGAAACTGCTTTCCCGCCTCAAGAAATTGGTCAACCGATTTTATAAAATCGTCAACCTTCCCGTGGTAGGTGGCAGGGGTTCGCGAGTTCCGCAGATCCGCAACCTTACGCTTCGCTTCCTCAAACAGAACTCTACCTTGGCTCAGATAAACGAGCGCCGTCACATCGCGCTTGCCGTTGATCTCCGTAAGCGCTTGATCAATCTGTTCCCTTCCTTTCTGCGCCATATCCCGATAGACTCGGAGTTCCGTAGCGAATTTCTGACGGGTCTCTTTCTCTATCTGCTCCATCAGTTGCTTGGCGCGCGCCTGCTCCGCGAAGAGCGCCACCTGTCGCGCTTCGGTTTCTTCCTGTGACTTCCGCAACGCTTCCCCCGCCATAATCGCCTCCGCCTTGGTCTTGGAAATAACGCTCTCTTTTTCTTGACGTGTCTTCTCAAGGGTATTTTCCAGAGTCTTCCCTCTCTGTTCCGCTACCGCGCGTTTTTGCTTTTCTGCATTGGCTTGTGCTTCCAATGTTTGAATCGTTACCGCGGTTTCGTGCGCCTTGCCCGTGGCAAGCGCTTCGGATTCTTCCAAAAGCTCCTGCGCCTCGCGATGGTACTTGAATGTCGGATTCGTTACCGCCTCGCTCTCGCGAAGGAGCGTCCGCGCGTCCGCGAAGCGCCCTTCCTCTCCCGCCTGCTTCGCTTTCGCAAAGGTGTCCTCCGCCACCAAAAGCCGTGCCGTTTCCGCGATAGTTTTCTCAAGTTCAGGGTTCACTCCGCTCTTCTCTTTGAGCTTCCCCGCCGCCGCGAGCGCCGCCAAATAATCCCCCGCTTGAAGCCGTTCGGTGAGCGTTCGCGAGAGAGAGCGTATTCCCCCCTCTTTGACGGCAAAATATCCGCCGGTAACCAGCGTTCCAACCGCCGCTATCGTAATCACGAGTTTGAGTAACATCGCTTTAGTATACCAAGTCGCCACCCAAAAATCCCCACCGTGTGGGGATGTGGTGAGAGAACTGTTTAATGCGCGGACTAGTGGACGACCTAATTTTTAACGACTGCAAGGAGTATGAAGATTAAGAGCGGCACTGCAGTGGAATAGTCGTAGACTGGGCGTCAAACCCTGCAGGTCGCACCGAATAACCCTGCGCCTGCCTGCCAAAGACGCTTCGGCGCAGGCAGGCAGGAGCGCAGGGTGTTCCCATTCGTAGGTATTCGCAGATTCGTATCATAGGCGGATTAGTATCTATAAAAATGGAAGTACTCCTGTGGTGCGATGTTAGAACTGCGTTTGAGAATAGAAACGACGCTACAATCTATATTCCAGAGCTTCAAATCAAGACTACGGCTACTTGCTGACAACGACAGCATCGTGGTTTCCTTGGCACACAAGACTGCGCATATCCCAAATTAAATATCTGACATACTCTCTGTCTTCATCAGAAGATTCACTCGAAATGAGCTTTTGTATGCTTCGGAGAAAGTAACCCTTTGCGGCATTGGTTGCCTCTCCTACGGTATGTCCTTTTGCAAGAGAAACAACAACGTGATTGGCGGGCATCAGAAACATCTCCGCCGTCTTATCCTCTCGTGGTCTATTCACCTTCTCTGGAGAGATGAAGAAGATAAAGTCTTCGTTATAACCAATATAGGCACGCGCTCCGGCTTGAATCGCCGCAGGACCCAACGTTTTTGCAGAGCTACACGATAAGGCGTAGGTAACCATACCCTGAAGAGCGAGTTCATTCTTACCGGCTTTTACTAGAACTTCATCATTATGACCGCATACTACATCTGGACCACCGTGGCCATTCAAAAACAGCAAGGATGGACCGTGTTTTTTGAGCATACTCTCAAAAACTGAAGCTACTGCTCTTTCTCTCAAAAGCAAAATGAATTGAAGCCGTTTTGACTTCAATTCTTCTGTAGTTCTTTCAGCCCAAATCGATATATATCTGGTTGTAGGGTCCGAATTAGGCGCTGTTACTAGTGCTGTACTGCTCATAGAATATCCCATCTTTCATTGACCTCAAGAAATCCATCTCGATTGCAATCATTTTCTGACCTATTTCATCAGCTTTTCTAACATGTTCAATGAGCTGGTCTTTTGTAAACTCACCAGAAGAACCAATTGAAATCTCTTTATTGGATGGTAGATTTTGCAACCGTGCAACTACCAAATCAATGATGTCTTTTTCTATGTCCACAGTAATTGGAATTAAATTATTTTAAGCTCAATGAGCTTCCCAACAATTACATCTCCAAGCTTAGTGCTATTACTCACTTCAGCATACGCGGCATTCCAACTTAGTGGTCCGACTTCAGGCACAGCAATAACCACTTGGTCTCTTAAACCAACCGGTAAATTGGCGTATACGCGAAAAAATCTTTCTTTGGGCAGAGGTTCCATGACGCTTAAAGTGTACACAGTATAGCATACGTGCAGAAAACGAAAAACCCGCACACTCTTGCGAGGCGCGGGTGACTTATGGGAGTAGTATACAGGAATGTGGTAGAAAATCAATACATCGGAAAGCGTACCTGTGGAAAACAGCAAAAAGACCCCATTTCAGCTCTATTTTCTGAAAAGCCGGTTTAAGTTAGGGTCCCTGAATTTCTTGACATCTTCATATTCAACCCAGAAATCATCGGTAGTTGGGTTATTCTCCCTTATCTTCCCATTCCAAGACTTGAAGTATTTCCGCCCGAACACTTTTGCCGCTTCTTTATGAGAAAAAGTAAAGAGATTGGTAGTACCTTGATCTTTCCACAGACGAACATCTACAAAAACGTAGAAGAGATCATCCTCTACTTCTTTCTTTGTCCCGACTTTTTGTACAGGATTTCTTGGATCAACTTCTATGTTACAAAAATTTCTTGCATGTTGCCTTACCCATTTAGGATTAACCTTATCTTTACCTTTCTCTGTTGTAGCCTTTGCGTTAACATATATTGTCTTCTTACCGAGCGTTAGTGAAATATCCCACCCCTTTTTGGCAGAGCCGGCATACTTAAACCCGTTCTCCGCGGACGCGCAAAGTTTAGACTTGTATGTTTCTAGAAGCCGTCCCAAGACCAATAACTCCCCAATGAACCCTCGATCAAATGGTTTACAGCATAATTTACTAAATTCTCTGCAAGTGTCTAGCGTTTTGCGAGTTGAATCCGTCCACTCTTTTAACTCTTCTCTTTTCATAGAAAGATGATACCGCAGTTCCATGTCCCTAATTACGCAGTGAATTCCAGGGTCTGAAATAGTGTTCCAAAAACGATGCGCGGCCGAAGGGATTCGAACCCTCGATCTATCCCGTGACAGGGGATTGTGTTAGACCAGCTACACCACGGCCGCATTGTTCCGCTGAAGCTACCTAAAGAAAGCATTTCTTCAGCCACTAGAATGTATCAGACTTTTCACCCAAATTCAAACCCCGTCCCGCAATGCGGGACGGGGTTTGAGAAGAAATCTAGTGCTTGTGCTTTCCGCAGAAGTGCTTGTGCTTCAAAGAAAAGTGCTTGTGCTTCATGGTAGTAGAATCTTATGCTACTAACGGCAACCGAGCGTTACGAGAACACCCGTTTGCCAAGCTAGCATACCAAGCTCTTTCCTCTTTCCCATGAGGATAAGAAGTAGGATAACAAAGTACTATTCTTCGCAAGATGTCGGAGGAAAAAAGGGCGAATCGTAAGGGTACCCAGACACCCGCAAAGCCATTGCCAGAAGTGTCAAGGAAATGACGTAATGATACGATGTCGAGGGTGGGAGTCGAACCTTACAGGTTCAGTACCCCGATTGGTTTTTCTGTTCGCGCAGACGCTTCAGAAAAAGCTCAATCGGGCTTCGCCTCCCGCACGGAAGCGTCCCACGCTTCCTCTCGTCACTTCGCTCCGCTTGTGTCGAGGGTGGGAGTCGAACCCACAGCCGGGCGCTTATGAAACGCCTGCTCCACCGTTGAGCTACCTCGACAAATTTGTTCAGTTACATCCCTCGTTCCCCGCCCGACAGAACGAATAGATTCTGTTCAGTCGTTCGGGCGGGTACTTTGAACTACACCGGCGGGAAATTAAATAGTAATACGCTCCGCTTAAGAAAACAATCCGCCTTTGGCGGATTGTTTTCTTAAGCTGGTTGCGGGGCTGGGAATCGCACCCAGAATCTCAAGGTTATGAGCCTTGCGAGTTACTGTTACTCCACCCCGCGGTAAGGTTTTAGTCTACCTCAAAAATCCCAAATTGCCAACTCAAACCGGGAATGAAGTTCGGCGAGGTTGAACCTCGCCGAACACGGTAATGGCTCTCACTCACATTCAGTACCACCCGCCTATTCCTAAAGGTTCCGCGTCAATTCTGTGTTGGATTCGTTTCTCTTCACTTCCGCGTTTTCAAATGTAATGAAACTCCTTAAAAACTTCTTCGTACAGTCCTATTACCCGCTTCGCCTCCCGCTCAACAAGCGCGAAGGACGAACCCTCGTGCGCTATTTTGTTGCGTACCGCGTGCGCCTCCCACGCAGAGTCAAGCGTCGTGAAGTCACTCTTCTCAACTCCCTTGAGTTTCTCTCCGAGAGAATCCCCGCGATACCCCATATTTGTCACAAGTTCATCAAGCAAAATATCGGCCTCAAGAACCGCGAGTCGCCAATCGCTCTCCTTGCCCGAATTGATATGGTCAAGAATCCTCTGCCATCGTTTGTTGGTAATCGTTTGCGGGACTACGGTTTCGGTCTCCTCTCCGTGCGCGTGGCCGTGTTCTTCGTCGTGATGACGAGTTGCTTCGTGAATCTGCTCAATCCGAAAAAAACAGTACACAATGCCGGTTAACAGGAGGAGCGAGAGAACGGTAGAATACGGGCGAAGTACATCAAGGTACCCATATACAGTCGAAAAAGTCCCCGCCCATGCCTGCAAGGAAAAGAAACCGGAAATACCATCAAAAACTATATCCATAGGTATGACCTACACTTGGTAAGCTATTACTCCACTATTGTAACTACCCGCGCGGTAGAACGCTAGCGCGCTCAAATCGTTTACCTGCCTCAAGCAGATTGATATCGTCTCCGTGCGCCGCCATAAGCTGAAGTCCTACGGGAAGTTTCTTCCCGTCGCGATCCACGAAGCCGGAGGGAACCGATATCGCGGGGATGCCCGCCATGTTGGCAATCACCGTAAAAATATCCATGAGATACATTTGCAGAGGGTCAGTAGTCTTCTCTCCGATTTTAAAAGCGGGAACCGGTGAAGTCGGGGTCGCGATGAAATCAACGCCGGAAGAAAAGGTGCTGTGCAATTCGTTCTGAATGAGACGTCTCACCTTCACCGCTTTATTGTAGTACGCATCAGCGTAGCCGGCTGAAAGTACATAGGTGCCTAAGAGAATCCTTCTCCGCGCCTCGCGACCAAATCCTTCCCTGCGAGTCAAAAGATAATCTTCCAATAGATTCTTACCATCTTTATGCAAACCGAATTTTACGCCGTCAAAGCGAGCAAGGTTCGTGGATACTTCGGCTGGAATAATGACATAGTACGCAGGCAGTGAGTACGAAACGTAAGAAAATTCAATGTCGCGTATTTCACAACCCATGGTGGCATAGTGTCCCAACGCCTGCTCAAAATTTGATCGTACATCAGCATCCACCCCTTCAAGTAATGCTCTTGGCACACCAATCTTTCTTGGAGTTAGTGGCTGGTCGGTGGTAGTTGGTAGTTCAATAGAGGTGCTATCAAGCGAGTCTCTACCCATCATGCACTCAAACACCGTTTGCGCATCTTCCGTGTTCTTTGCAATCGGTCCGATGACATCAAGTGACGACCCCATTGCCATAAGCCCGAAACGCGACACGGATCCGTAGGTCGGCTTAAAACCAGCTACCCCGCAAAACGAGGCTGGTTGACGCACCGAGCCGGCGGTGTCAGACCCAAGCGCCGCGAGCGCCATATTTGCCGCAACGGCGGTGGCGGAACCACCTGAAGATCCACCCGGCACACGAGTCATATCGTGCGGATTTCGTGTAATTCCATACGCCGATGTCTCCGTAGAACTTCCCATCGCGAACTCGTCCATATTCGTCCTGCCGAGAAAAACCGCGCCCGCTTCTTTCAGCTTTTTGATCGCGGTCGCGTCGTACGACGCGACATACCCCTCAAGAATCTTTGATGCGGCACCGACTCGCCTCCCCTCTATCAGGATATTATCTTTAATCGCCAGCGGGATACCGACTAAGTTTGAAAGTTCTGAAGCCGGTGTGTTTTTTAGTTTCTTGTCGGCTTCTTTTGCCTGCTCGCGCACATCCGAAAATACCTCCAGGTACGCGTTTAGATCCTTGTTCTTTTTCTCAATTTCCGACAAATACGCGTCCGCCAATTCCACGGCAGAGTACTCGCCCTTCACGAGGGAATCGTGAGCTTTGGAGATGGTGAGGGTTTTAAGATTGATTGTCATGATTATTACACAAGCACGAAATCCTAATATCGAAATCCGAAACAATATGTTCAAATTCAAAATCGAAAACTCAAATCGCTACGAATCTTGCAGTTACATTTTAAATATTCCGGGTTTTTGAATTTGTTTAGAGTTTCGGATTTCGTGCTTCGGATTTTCAAGGTTAAGAAAATCTTACAAGATTTTCTTAACCTTGATGTACTGCCCTTCCCGCTTCGGCGCGGCGGAAAGAAGCGTTTCGGTAAAGAGCCCGCTCTCGTGCGGGTTTGCGTCTTCGCGCATCACATTGACGGGAACGCCTGAAAGAGAATCTTTCTCGTCTCCTCCATCCGCTGAAATCTTTTGAATTTGGGAAACGTACTTCAAAATAGATTCCGCGTCGGTGCGAAGTTTCTCTTTTTCCTCGCCTGAAAGCTCAATGCGCGCGAGTGTCGCCAGTTTTTCTATTTCTTGAATCGTAACCATTCTTACTATGCTAGCACGCGAACCGCCCATTGCGCCAGAATCGGAATCTTGACTCAAAAAGAGAAAAATGAAAAGATTTACAATGGAATATGAGCGCTACGGTGTCGTAGCGCGTTCGGCAAAGTTCAAAGTACCTCAAAATGAAGCTAACCTATACACTACTCGGCCTCCATCATGGCGGTAAAAACGAAAAGCGAGCGAGACTCGGAGACCACCGCTCAGAACGGCGGGAAACGAGACAGACGCTGAACCAGATCGCGTCTGCGCCCCATCTCTTGCTCCTGGAAGAATCTCCACCGTCAAGCCAGCCCACTACGGGCAAGTAGGTAAACAATGGCGTCACGACCTCGGTCGGGACGCCATCAATTTTTTAATTACCGTCATCTTTTTGATTACCGTCTTCTTTCTAACATCTTTCTGACTTTTAGTTCTCCCTTTTTCCCATTTTTTCCGTCCCCATTTTATAGTATTTGCATACGATCGTATGCAAATACTATGATTTACAATTTACCGAAAATCAACCTGCGAGAAATCAGCTTGCGAAATGTAACGTCGGTAATTTTTCGTAACTTCGTACCTTGTTCGTGGTTCGTATTGTCGTCAACCTGTGTATCTTATTCGCGCACAGAGAAGAAGAGAGAGAAAATTATGTCCTGAGAAGTTTCAAGAATTCCTGTTCGGTGAGCACCCGCACACCGAGTGCTTTCGCCTTTTCATACTTTGACCCTGGGTCTTCCCCCGCCACCACAAAATCCGTTTTTGATGACACCGACCCGGCAGGGTGTCCGCCGAGCCCACGAATTCGGCTCTCAGCTTCGTCCCGCGAGAGGGTGGCGAGCGACCCGGTAACGACAAAGGTCTTCCCCGTCACGAACGATGCTTTCCCTTTCTTCTCCTCCTGCGCGAGAATGGAAACACGCGCGAGCAAAGCGTCAAGAATCTTTTGATTTTCTTTATTTCGGAACCACTCAAAAACAGATGCGCCGACAACCGGACCGACGCCAGAAATCTTCTCGAGCTCCTCAAATGGCGCGCGCCGTATCTCTTCTACACTCCCAAAATGCTCCGCGAGGTCATACGCGGTCTCCTCCCCTACCTGTGGAACAGAGAGCGCCGTAAGCAATCTCGGCAGAGTAACCTGTTTCGCTTTTTCAATCGCGACCAAGAGATTGTCCACCGACTTCTCCGCGAAGCGCGGTAACGCAAGGAGGTCTCCACGCCTGAGCGCGAAAATATCCGCAAATGAGGTGATGAGTTTGTTCTCAAGAAGAACATCAATAATCTTCGGACCGAGCCCCTCAATGTCAAAGCAGTGTTTTGACACGAAGTGATAAAACCTCCGCTTGTGAATAGCAAAGGAGTCGCGGTCAACGCACCGCCACGCGGCTTCTCCAGAAATCCTCTCTATCGCGCCGTCTCCCCCACACGCGGGTATGCGTGAAGGCCATTTGAATACCTTCTCGTTTCCCGTCCTCATCTCAACTAACACCTTCACAATATCGGGGATAACATCACCCGCTTTCTGGAGAATCACCGTATCCCCGATGCGTACATCAAGCCGTTTAATTTCATCTTCGTTGTGGAGCGTCGCGCGCGAAACCACCGACCCCGCGACGGAGACCGGCTTAAGGCGCGCAACCGGCGTTATCACTCCCGTACGCCCGACTTGAAACACAATATCCTCAACCACGGTAGTCACCTGCTCCGCCGGAAACTTAAACGCGATACCGAAGCGCGGAGCTTTTCCGGTATAGCCAAGCTCATTCTGAAATTTCCGCTCATCCACCTTTACCACGATGCCGTCCGCGAAGTAATCTTGCGCCGGCATTTTTTTCTTCCATTCGCTCCAGTACGCAATCACCTCCTCAATGTCCCGGCAATGCTTGAAGTGTGGATTTACCTTGAAACCGAGTTCCTGGAGTCGTTTCAATTCTCCGTGCTGGGTATCGGGAAACGGCTCACTACAGAACGAAAGGTCATAGATGTACGCATCCAGACGCCTGGATGCCGCGACCTGCGGGTCAAGCTGACGGATTGAGCCAGCCGCGATGTTCCTCGGATTCGCGAACAACTCCATCCCCTTTTTCTTCCTCTCTTTGTTGAGCTCATCAAACACGCTCTTGCGCATAAGCACCTCTCCTTCAACAATAACCGATACCGGCTCGCGAAGGCGGAGCGGAACCGACTCAATGGTTTTTACATTCTCGGTTACGTCTTCCCCGACAAGTCCGTTTCCCCGAGTCGCAGCGGTTGTAAGCAATCCATTTTCGTACTCAATCACAACCTTCAGTCCATCAATTTTATGCTCGCAGGTGTAGGTCGGATTGTCACCTCCGACCTTACCCTTGTCTCTTCTCTCTACAAGGTCGGACCTTGTAGAGAGAAACCGCTTAACTCGGGCGTCAAAATCGCGCATCTCCTCGGGAGAAAACGCGTCGTTGAACGACCACTGGGAGACTTTATGCTTTATTTTCTTAAACTCCGGCAGAGGAGCTCCTCCAACCCTCTGCGAAGGAGAGTCGGGAGTAATGAGCTCGGGATGCTCACTTTCAAGTACGACGAGCTCGTGTTTGAGCGAGTCCAGCGCCTCATCGGAAATCTCCTGTCGGTCAAGCACGTGGTAGAGATATCGGTGGCGCTCAATGGTTTCGCGAAGCTTCCTTACGCGCTCTCTTATTTCGTGAGGTGTTGTAGCCATAATCAACAGCGTATAGCGGTTAGCGATTAGCGTCTAGTAGACAGCGACTAAACGCTATACGCTAAATGCTAAACGCTTTAGTATCGCACTCGGAGCGCCCGCTCCACCCGTCCCGGATTATCGTTCGTTCCGCAATCGTTCCTACCGCGTGATTCAATAATGGTCCTTCCGGAACGGGTCTTTCCTACCGTTACCTCCGCGCAACCACTGCCGAGCATAATACTAAACGTAGTTGTTGCCGCGTCATCTTCTACAGAATCGTGGGAAAGATCCACATTTGCGCTATTGCATTTGATGGAACTTTTTGCATTTTTTGCATCAAAAGCAGATTTGGGGAAAACCCCCGTCACGCGCAAATCCCAGTACAGCGCGCACTCGGTTCCGGTATCGGCCGCGTAAAATGCCTCTTCGGATGCCATACCGGCGGCGGAAAGTGCCAACTCCTTCACCGCGAGATTGGCGATAGCAACACCGACGGTAAACAGGAGACTGCCGATCAGGACGGCAAACAGCAAGGTAAAGCCTCTCCCCCGATGCGAATCTGGCGAATGGGGATGCGAATGCCGCGAACAACAGTAACGACACCACTTCTTGATTGGTAGATTCGCATATAATTCGTAGATTCGCATTTGGTTAGTAGATTCGTTCATAATTCGTAGATTCGCATCGGATAAGCTAACAGCTATAAGCTAGTTGCTGTACCAATTAAATATATTTTCTTTCACCTCAACCGTGCGATCTCCCAATCCAGCGGTAGTCCAGGAGACCTTGACCGTCACTTCCGCCTCTATATCTTTCACAATTTCTCTAAGAGTTACTTTTCGCGTAAAAATAGTCTTCACCCAGTTGTTTTCACCAGGTCTCGTATGAGCAAAGAGACCTTTCTTGCCGGGAGGTTCAACACTCTCGTACTTTTCAAGTAAACAATTATTATTTCCGGCATCACACTGTACTACCTGCTTACCTTCCGAAGCTGTTGAATCTATACCGCACTCGTTAGGCGAAACGCACTTTTCAAGATCGCGTAGCCAAGATTTTCCCTGTTGGGGATCAAGCGCGTTATCATCCCGTTTGTTTTTCACATACTCCATCGCCTCTTGCGCGAGGAACACGGCGGTTACCCCACGACGCGCCGCCTCCGAGGAAACAAGCCCTTTCTCCGCGAGCGTAAGAGGCACGGTAATAGCGAGCGCCAAGATAGCGAGCGCCACCAGTGTTTCAATGATGGTAAAACCGCGTGATGGAATATGGAATATGGAATATGGAATATCCGAACAATGCCAGTCTTCTATATTTAGATTATTCTTTCCTCTGTTATATGGTATATGCTTCATGTTATATTCCTATTTCACATCCAACATCCTCTGCGACACGAGCGTTTGAATATCAAACTCCGACGTAACCTTTCCTTTTCCCTTCATAGAGCCATGCGCGAGAATAAAGACTCTCGGCTGACGCTTGTCGTTATTATCCGATCCGTCAACATAAAACTGCAGTCGGTCAACAATCACCTCGGGAGCGGTAATCGGAATATAATCACTCGTATCA
>ORJL011131043.1_pt1 | contig 14911 bp, 11 predicted proteins | sample 1779941 | NCBI WGS metagenome assembly ORJL01 (sample SAMEA104232317, study PRJEB22302) | groundwater metagenome | biome: forest; feature: aquifer; material: groundwater | place: USA | collected 2011-08-07 | depth 5.8 m
CCGAGCGGCGCGACCTTTTCCATTATCTCGCGCCTGCCGCCATATGCCCCGACCGGAAGGCCGCCACCTACGATCTTTCCAAGGCATGTAATGTCCGGCTTGATGCCATAAAGCGCCTGCGCCCCGCCAAAGGAGACCCTAAATCCGGTCATCACCTCGTCAAAAATCAGCAGCGCGCCGTATTTATCGCACAGTTCGCGCAGGCCCTGCAAGAACCCGTCCACCGGCGGAACGCATCCCATGTTGCCGGCGACCGGCTCCACGATCACGCATGCAATATTGCACTTATTATTCGTAGGGGCGGGCCCCCCCCCCCCCAACCCCCTGGCGGGGAGGGGGGGGCCGCCCCCCCCGCCACTACCCCGCTGGCGGGCAGGTGTGGCCGCCCGTCAGAAGTTGGGAGGGGACAGAGCCCCTCCCCTACAACAGTATGGGCCTCAAAAATCTCCCTAACCGATTCCAAGTCATTATATCTCGCCACCAGAGTATGTTTGACGAAATCCGCCGGCACACCCGCAGAATCCGGCGCGCCCCCCGTCAAGGCGCCTGAACCGGCCTTGACCAGCAGATAATCCGCGTGCCCGTGATAGCACCCATCAAATTTTATGATCTTATCTCGTCCGGTAAACCCGCGCGCCGCCCGCACCGCCCCCATCGCGGCCTCTGTGCCGGAGCTTGTGAACCGCACAAGCTCCATGGAGGGAAAGGCGCCCCTGACCATTTCGGCCAGACGCACCTCCATCTCGCACGGAGCTCCAAAACTGGTGCCGTTTTCGGCGGCGTCCTTTATAGCCTGCACAACCTTTGGGTGCGCGTGTCCCAGGATGGCCGGTCCCCACGTTCCGACATAATCGATATACTTATTGCCGTCCTCGTCCCAGATATAGGCCCCTTGGGCCCGCTTAATAAATAGCGGTGTCCCGCCGACGTGCCTGAACGCCCTGACCGGCGAGTTTACGCCGCCGACCAGCACCCCTTCTGCCCTGGCGAAGAGCTCTTTTGACCTTTCCATATATTTAACCCTCGTGGAAGGACTGCCACACATATAGAGGCCCTGTAAAGAATAAACAACGAAAACAGACCACACTCAACCCATTGAAATTAATTGAGTTCTTGACAAAGACCAAAAAAACTGAAAAAAGCACGCAACTTTTTTGGTAAACAGTCGATAAGGGACCACTATGAGCTATGATGGCATTACACAGACAATTACATCCCTTACCTCCCTGGGTGGCATCTTTGGGCATTATCTTGGAAAGGAATTTTGGACGCGCGGGCCGAACGGGCCTTTTCACGCCTTAAAACTAATGGCCGAGGGCAGCCCTGAAGGGGTAAGCCGTTTTTTCAGAGATCTCTCCACCTACCCTCGTGGGAGTGAGGCATGGCGAGAGGCCGTTTCTCAATTTACCCGTTTTATGGGGAACGGGACGGCCACCCCAGGACAGGCCATGGCCCTTTTAAGTGAGGCAGAGGGACTCCTTGCCAATACTACAAATATGAATCCATCTGCAACCTTCCCCCATGCACCCAGGACAATGATGGATATCCTTCATAGCGTCCGTCCAAATTTAATAAATCGCTTCGGCCACATGGAAGGGATATCCAAAAGTCTTGGCCGGGTAGAAGGGTTGTTATCAAAGGCGAATGAATCTTTTGGTGCGTGCGCAAGATACCGCTCCAATGGATTATACAGGGCATTTGTTCAACTTAGGGACGGGATTCTTTCAACCGCCGCACAAAATGGAAGGCCGATCGTGACCGGTGGCGCGGCCGCAGGCGCATCAGCTATAGGCGTTGCCATACAGATAGGAAATATGGGAGTGAGCGCACTAGCCAGCGCGGGGGCCGCCGGTGTTGCCATTGTAGCTGGCGCAGCACTTGCCGCAGGCTCAGTCGGAGTAGGCATTGGATGTGGAATAAACACAGCGATCGGCGAGCCCTGTCTTGGAGATTGGCGTCTTGACCCAACACTCTCGGAAAAAAGGCTAGGAATAATGGAGAGCGTGAAGGCCGAAAAGGAAAGATACAGAACCTGCGAACCATTCAGAAAGGGCACCCTTTGCCAGAACTAAAAAAGTGCCCACAATCCCCTTGACGATAACGCTGTCCTAAGATAGCACAAAAGGCAATGCGTTTTCCCCTTAAACAAACGATCACCGTTGCAAGGCATATAAAGGAGAATAAGGGCAAGAAGATCCAACACTTCCCGCTTGTCCTGATGCTCGAGCCGTTACATGCCTGCAACCTGAAGTGCGAAGGGTGCGGGCGCATCCGCGAATATGCATCTACCCTGAAAGAACAGGTGCCGCTGGAGAAATGCCTCAAGGCGATCGACGACTGCCAAGCCCCGGTCGTCTCTATCTGCGGCGGCGAGCCTCTCATTTATAAAGACATTGTTCCTCTTGTGGAGCAGACCATCGCAAAGGGGAGGGTGGTCTATCTTTGCACGAACGGGACCGTCCTTGATTGGAAGCTCCCCGCCTTCAAACCGCACAAGATGTTCAACATTAATATCCACATCGACGGGATGGAGAAGACTCACGACGCGATCGTCCGGCGCCCTGGCACCTTCAAGCAGGTCTGCGAGAACATCAAGCTCGCCAAGAAGGCCGGCTTCACCGTCTGTACCAACACGACCGTATATAAAGAGACGTCGGCAGAAGAGATCGAAGACCTCTTTCGGCATCTGCAGGCCTTAAGCGTTGACGGGATGCTCATTAGTCCGGGATTCGAATATGTAGATCTAATCCCCCCCAACCCCCCTTTAGTAAAGGGGGGGGATCGCAGTATTCCCCCCTTTGTAAAGGGGGGTGGGGGGGGATTATTTATGACCGCTGATGAAATATCTGAAAAATTCCGCAAGATACAAAAGTTCGCGAAAAAATACCGCGTCTGGAGTACGCCGATCTTTTTCGATTTTCTGGCGGGCGAACGCGATCTTAGATGCACGCCGTGGGGAAACGTCACGTACAATATCGCCGGCTGGAAGGCCCCCTGTTATTTGATAACCGATAAACACTTTGACGATTATAATGATTTCTTGAGCAATGTCGATTGGGACAAATATCAGTCGAAGTCGGACAAGCGCTGCGCGAACTGCATGGTCCATTCGGGTTTTGAGCCGACCGTAGCGCTTGAAACCAGTACCCATTTAAAGGATATGCTAAGGATGGCGTGGTGGACATTGTCGTAGTTGCCCACCGCCAGAGGCGGTCATGAATTTATTGGGCCAACTTTAGGAGTAGCACCCTTTAGGGTGCGCTAGTTGGATTAAATTGGCGCAGCCTAAAGGCTGCTACTCCATCTGGCCCGATGGATCCTTCGCTAATGCTCAGGATGACGGTAATTTTCTTATGCTAGCGATATTCTCAGCGCTCAAAGAAGAGGTGAAGGCCGTCATATCCGAGATGGAGGTGAAAGAGACCGTCCATCTTCGGCCGGCCGTCATTGTGCGCGGCGAATATTTAGGAAAAGAACTCATCGTATCGCATACGGGCGTCGGCGTCGATAAGATGCATCGCGCCGTGAAGTTCTGCGCGGACGAATACAAGCCGGAGATGTTCCTTAACGCGGGATTTTGCGGGGCGCTCTCCCCGAACCTCTCGCTTGGCGAGGCGGTTGTTGCCACAACGATCGTCTATGAAAAGAGGAGCGAAGAGGCCGTTTCACCGGATGTCCCTCTTAGCGACAGGTTATTCAGCCTGTGCGAGTCAAATGGGCTCAAGGTGGTGAGGGGCGGGGTCTTGACGGTCGATAAGGTGGTTTCGACGCCGCACGAGAAGGCTTTTCTTGGGACAAAGTTCGGCGTCGTTGCCGTTGACATGGAGTCCTATGGATTCGCGGTCGCGGTAATGGGCGCGCCGTTCGCGGTGGTGAGGGTCGTCCTTGATCCGATGGATATGCACCTGCCTGATTTTGGGGACTTGGTCGACGATGGCGGAAGTTCAAGCGTCCCTCATGTCATAGCCAGCGCCATCAGGCATCCAAAGAAGGCGTGGCACCTGCCGCAGATGGCCTATTGTGCATCAAAGGCGGGCGAAACTCTCGGGAGGTTTCTAAATGAATTCATTAAGACGGTTTAAAAATGCCCTGTCATTGCGAGGCCGTAAGGCCGAAGCAATCCCCCGAATGAAAATGTATGATGGAGATTGCTTCGCTGCGCTCGCAATGACATTATTAATTTGCGTTTTACTCACCTCCTGCTCCGGCTGCCCCGTCGCTAAGAAATTCGACCCAAAGGCCCCGCTCGAACAAAAGTGGGCAATGGTCTCAGAATGGGTCCCGGGTGATTCAATCTATGTCGTCCTGATCGATGTCTATAAGTTCGCCGCGACCGAGTTCTATCAAAAGGCCATCGCCGGAAACAGGTCGATACCGCTCCTTAACGGTTTTAACGCCGAGTCGGACGGGGGGATCGCGGTCATAACGGGCGAGCTCTTTTTTCTTGGCGGCGATTTTAAGCCCGAAGAGGTAATAAAGCGCATCAAGGCCTCGGTCGAGAACCCGAAAAATACGGTGACTGAGGTAAAATATAAAGATAAAGTTATCTATGCGGACCCGGCCGCCGGCTCATCGTTCGTATTCTTGGAAAAATACATACTCTGCTACGGAAGCGAGGCGGATATCAAGTCGCTCATCGACAATAAGGAGGCCAAAAAGATTCAGCCGCCAGGTGTTGTGACCTCAAAGATGGTTTGGGGGCGTTTTTCAAAGGACCTTATAATATACGGCAAGGCAAAAGAACTCACGTTCACCGCAGAGGCAACGTCTAATTTAAAGATCTCAGCCGAGGTGCTCTTTGATTCCGCGAAAGACGCCGCTTTATTCGCCGATGAACTGAAGGGGATAAAGGCGATCAAGACGATCCAGTCAATAGATGAGCCGTGGATAGCCGATGTCATAGACAGCATTGCGATAGTCCATGCCGGCGACAAGGTTGGCATCGCCGCCGTTATTGACGATGGCATCGCCAAAAAACTATTAAAGAGGGGGTTAAAATGAGGATGAAATCAAGTTGTTCGTCATCGCGAGGAGCCCAAGGGGCGACGTGGCGATCTCCTGCGATCAATTGGTTTATGGGGATTGCTTCGCTAACGCTCGCAATGACAATAATCTCCTGCGTTCCAAAGAACGCCGGGCAGTTGACGCTCATCAACAGCGGAGTCGAGCCTCTGAAGGTGTTTGTGGATGAAAGATCGTTCTCGATCAGGCCGACGGGGCATATCACAAAAGATGTCTCTCCCGGCCGTCACGAGATAAAGGTGAACGATAGCTCGCCGATCGAGATCAATGTCCAGAAGGGGCTCACAACCGTCTTTGATTCGAGCGGGCTTTCGTGTTTTGCCGTGGTTGATTTTGCGCAGAGATACCGGGGCGGAAATCCCATGGTGGTCGAAAAGATAGAGAACACCCAGGTCTTCACCGCCAAAGAGCCGATGACAACCGTCCTTGGGAGCTATCTGCCAAAGGAACTGAAGGCAGGTGAAAAAGCCCTAAGGTTGCATCAGATAGATTGCGAGATCTTTCCGGACAACGGAAAGATCATATCAGAGATATGGAACCTGCCGTAATTAAAACTCTCCGGTCACACCTATGGTCCCGGTGAGGGCATAACCGGCTATACCATCATTGTCCCTGCATCGCTGTGAGAACTTGGTATCTGTCGATAAATTACCGTTAGAGCCCGTGAAGCCCTTGGGGTCCAGTGCATAGTTGCAACCATCGTCACTTATAACACCGGCCCAGAGACTTCCTCGTGACTCGACAAAGACCCTGAGTCTGAATTGCCTGCCGAGGCCGAGCCTCTTTGTTAAGATATCCATCCCAAGCTGCAGGCCAATACCGGCCTGAGCGGCATGGATGTCTATATCGGGATTGATAACCTTGGCGTCATAGGGCTCGGTGTCTTTGGGGCCGATCCCCAACGGGATCGCCGTTGAATCGTCATCTTTATTGAACATGTTCAGCCATCCGACAAAGGAGAAGCTTTTAACGAACAGGCCCTTGATGACATCCTGGAACAAACGCCCCGTGCCGACCATGACGCTCGCCGACTGGGCGGCGAGGCCCCTTGAAATTTCACCGCCAAAGAGCGTTCTCCATCGGAACATGTCCCATTCCGGGCCCATCCAGTCGAATCTTATGCCCAGCGTCCCGGGGTCGCGCTCGATCCTGTCGCCCGCAAAGCTGTTGGCGGGCTGGACCGACAGGTTTAATGAAAGGTCCCACAGCGGGTTCCGGATATATCGTGCCTCATAGAGCGTCTTTAAGGTCTCTTCGCACTGATTTCCAATCTCGCCTGAGGGGGCCTTGTCAGTGACCGCCTCAACCGCCCCCTCTTCCAGCAGTGGAATTCCATGGGTAACGATGAACGATTTATCGTAATAGGGACTGCCGTCGGTGATAAGGGCATGGGTCGAATCGCGCAGAAAACGGCCGGGGTTGTCCCACTTCGTTTCGTCATCTATCATGAACTTCAGCATCTGGTGGTGAAGGTCGTCTTTTCCGGTGGCCTGTTCAATTGCCTTCTCGCGCAACTCGCCGGCTATCAATCTAAAATAGGCGGTGGCGATAGCCCGTTCCTTGTCGCTCTTCTCCTTCGAAAACCTGATCATTTGTTTGGTCAGCAATGCATTAAGGACGGCCTGCTTGATCTCTGTCTTGCCCTTTTTTATGATGTCTTCGATTATCTTGACGTGCAGTGCCGGGACGAACTGGTCGGTGGGGAAATAAGGTGTGTTATAATCCAAATTTCCGATCACCTTATCGGTGATCGTGATCCGCCTCTGGTCGGGCAGGTCCTCATTGTAAAAATATGCATTAAAAAGCGCTAAAAGGGCTTCTTTGAACGGCACGAGCACAGGTTCTCCTGTGTTGGAGGTGAGCTCACACTTCAGGTTCAATTCGGAGAGGGTCATCAGCGCATTCCAGAGGATTCTGGCATTCAGATTGTCAAACCAGTAAGAGGTTATCTCTTCCATAACGGGCAGCATATACTTGGACTGGACCTTGGCATAGTCTTTGAGGGCATCTATATATTCAGCCTGGAGCTCCGTATCCATGCCGATCTCGGTTTCCTGATGCGCGTGTGCTGCAAATGTGGAGAGATATCGCTTGGTTTCATCTTTATCCTGGTCGTTCAGTTGTCTGACGGTGATAAGGCCGGCCAGAAAGGCATCTTTCTTGACGCCCTCCCTTGCCGCCTCAAAGACGGCTATGATGGCACCTTTCTGGACATCGGTGGTGTCGGCCTGGTTGTGTATTCTGGCAAGCTTGGTCATGATGCTGACCTTCTCTTCGAACGGATATGGCCCGTCCACGATTATCTGGATAATGATATTTTTGACCTTATCTGCCAGTTGGGGCTTGGTCCTTAGGATTTCGATGAGGATCAGCACCACCATTTCGAACGGGCTGATCTTTTCCAAGGGCAGCTCCTTTGCATTCAACTCCAGGCGTTGTAATGCATCCAAGATCGAGACATCTTCTCCTTTCAAAAGGTCGCCAAGGACAATGATGGCCTCTTTGGTTGCAGTTGCATGGGTTATTCCCGGGGCTGCTGCCGGCGGCGGCATATAGCAATCGCCGGCTGAGGAACAGGCGAGGGTGTTGGCCTCTTCTGCCTTTGACGCAACTTCAGGCGGCAAGGCCACTGAGGCTGCGGTCAGCTGTTTAATAAGATCGAAATTGATGGGTGTCATAAAATATGCTCCTTTTTAATCAGGAGTAGCAGCCTTCAGGCTGCGCCAAATGTATTAATTCGGCGCACCCTAAAGGGTGCTACTCCAAAGATTATTACTCCGATATTTTTTCACATTTAATGGCCAGTTCGACGGTCGAGTCCGGGCAGCCATATGTAGTGGGATTATCACCTATATCAACGTTTGCCGTTCCCGAAAGAACGGAACAATCTTCGTCAGAACATTCGATCGCCATCTCAAGCCCCGGTTTCATTGCTATATAGACCTCGTTATGGGCATCCGCGCTGATTGGCTCTGGATTTAACTTGGACTCATCAGCCAACCATGTCATTGGGAAGAGCGTGGCATCTTGCGGAACGCCGCTATCTGCATCAAGGTTAAGGCAGGTCAAGAGACCGGAGGAGGGGTCAACCGAGATATCATAGCGCCCGGTCAAATTTTGCGCGAAACCGGGGACCGTCATCCCTTCCTGCATCCATTGAGATGCCGGTTCTGCCCGGCGTTCTTCTTCCAATCCTGCGGCTGTGCCTAAAGCGGCCTTAAATCTCATAATACCGGTAAAAGAGCCTCCGCTATAAGTTGCATAATCTTCAGATTCCATTTCCATGCCATATCCCATGCCGTAACAATCTTCGGCTGTGACCATGCAGATGAACTTGTCCGTTGGGGCCGCAGTTGTCTCTTCCTCCGCCTGATCTGTTGATGTGCTGTCAACGCCCTGCGGGGTGTCGTTTTTGACCGCGCTCACATCATTGCCGTTTGCCGTGTCACCGCTTGAAACGGCAGCTTCGACCTCAGAGGCATCTGCTGCGGCATCACCCTCCTCGCCCGTTGCAAGCGTGGGAAGCTCTTTGTCCGAGCCGCAATTTATACCCACAATTGCGGCGGCAACCTTGAGTAAAATTCCTCCAATTGAATTTTCCATAAATACGATCCTCCATTTTAAAATTCATATTCAACGGCGCCGATGTCTGGGTTTTCACCCCTAGGCGAACCGTTGATATCGTCCGCGACCCAGTCCAATACAGGGCCTTTATCTATCACAAAGGCCTGGCCGCCGGGTGTCAATGTCCACCCTCCGTTTTCAAGATCGAAGTGTATTGGTCCTAGGATTTCTGCAACATTGTCATGCCATCCAGCCAGACTGTTCATATCGTCAAGGTCCACAAATTTGACTGTATCGTAATAATAAATTAGATGAATTAGATAAGTTGGAGGGGTCCCTTGGTATTTAAGTTTTGAATTAAAGAGGTTGTTGGTAATATTCTTTGCGCACTCATTATTTTCACAATTACCCTTGAGTGAGAGATCGGAATTTAATTCGTTCGAGCCATGGAGCATGAAAATGTTGCCCACGAGCGAGAATTGGGTGCTATCCATATCTGAAGATAAGGCATGGAGTTCGCTGTTCTTGCCTCCGGTGAGGTAGAGAGTATTGAACGCGAACGATATGTCAGATGCCAACCCCACTTTCACGAGGCGTATAGCCGACTTTGCAGACGCGTCGGTTGTCGCCATCGTCATGGCAATGACATTATTGATCGCCTTCAGGGTTATATTCCTCTTCAGCGAGGCCGCCTCTATGCCCGTGAGCTTTGCCGGCTGGTTCGCTGCCGGGGAGAGTGTCATGCGGTTTTTATATATGCCGAACGAACCGCCGTTTTGCGGGCAGTTTATGCGGATGGCAGTGGATTCCGACTCTCCCCCTGCAATGGCGATGCTGTTCTTTTCAAGAACCGGATCGATCGGAGCGTCAACGCAGCGGAGCGAAACTCCCGTTGAGGCCTTGGCATTTGTGATTGATATGAAATTATCGTGGATATTGGCGCCTGTGGTATCCTGAACAACGATGCCGGTAAAGGTGTTACCGGTCTGGGCGCTGTTCTCAATGGTCGAACCGGAAATCTCTATATCACTACTGTCAACGAACTGGATCGCAACGAATTTATCGCAGGAGCTGCTGCACTCCGATGTAAAACTGTTGCCCTCAAGCCTGATATTTTTTGAACCGGTCACGGATAGTTGTCCCGTGACCCCGATATATTTGACCGTGACATTTTCGGCGTTATTAATGCCGACCGACGAAACGAGGGTTTCGTTCCCTTGTGAGGTTGAAAATGCGGGGCTGCCATAGCTATCAAATGAGGTGACATCTCCGATCAATTTGATATTGCCCGGTAGTTCGATATCTTCATCGTATGAGCCGGTCATTACATAGATAGTGTCAAGCCCGTTTGCGGCGGCGATCTCAAGCCCGTGCGTGATAGTGGCGACCGGTTCTTCAGGTGAGCCGCTTTGGGAGTCGTTTCCGCTTTCGGCGGAAACGACGACGGATGTCAGAGGGGGCGGCGGCACGGCCGATGCAGTGACGGGGAGCTCTACCTGCACCGGATCGCTTGAAAGGCCCTGATGATCGGTCACGACCAGTTGAAAGATGAGCGTTGTGTCCACGTTCGGAACTGTGAAGGCCGCGACCGGCTGGTCATCGGCATCTAATGTTACCTTTGTTTCATCGAGCTGGGTCCATTTATAGGTAAGGAGCCCCTTATCCGGGTCATAGGAACCCTTGCCGTTCAGTGTCATTGTCTGACCTGGAGTTGCTGTCTCCGGTTCGGTCGTGATGAATGCGACCGGTGCAAGGTTTTCGTCCGCAGATGGAGGGGGATCTTCTAGTTCTGGAAAGGGCGCGGTATTGATATCGAAATTTCCCTCCGATTCGCAGGCGACAAAACCGCACAGCGCCAGCAGGGTAAAGATCAAATAAATTTTGCGTTTTGTCATAATAAAGACCTCAATTCTATTATCGGCACATGGCCGGAAAAGTTGCTAACTTTTTCATCTTTTTTTCGTCACAAGTGTGACTTTTGATATTTAGTAGTAATTTAAAGGGGTTGCAAGTTGTTTTTAGTCATAAAATATTTGCATAATGGCGTTTGATGGGGTAACTTACGTAACGTAACGAATGTAAATGGTAGAGTGGGGCAAGTGCCACGCCTAGCGTAACGAGACTATGGGAGAAGGCGTGCCAAGTGCCAGACCTTACATATCCCAATGTTTGGGAGGGGCATGCCAAGTGCCACGCCTCCCTGATAGAAACGGGAGTTGAGAACGTGGGCGTATGGGGGAAAGCGATGATGAGGCATGGCACTATCTGGGTAGATCGCTCGCCTGTGGCGAGCGATGACGAGAGAATACAATTGCACTATCTGAGGAGATCGTCCCGCTTTGCGGGACGATTTAAACTATGAGAAGATTTGTTCCGATAGCGTTGGTTGTTATCTTCAGCCTTTTAACCGGCCTGGTTCTATCCAAGATCGATGCGGTTAGAAATTTAGATGAACTCTTTGGCGATGCGCTTATTCGTTATGTCTCTCCGGCGACGAAGGTTTCGGAAGATATCGTCCTCGTCCTCTTGGATGAGGAGACGATGAAGGGGCTTCCATATCGCAGCCCCGTTCCGCGCGACTTTCTGGCCGAACTGAACGAGAAGATATTGGAGGCCAAGCCAAGGGTTATTGGATATGATATATTCTTCAAGGATCCAACGCTGGAGGCGAACGACGAACGGTTGGCAGCCTCTTTTAAAAGAGGCCGCGTTTATGCCGTATCGGCCGGGAGGTTAGATGAAGCGGGGAGGGATTATGAAGACCTTCCGATGCCGCTCTTTTTGAATTCATTGAAGGGGGTTGGACTCTCCGACCTGCCATTTAGTTCGTCTGACGCAGTGGTGAGATATGCACAGTTTGAATTTCAAATGCTATCAAAAGGGGAGGGGACAGAGCCCCTCCCCTACAAAAGTGGCACGGGTGTTCACCCCAGTTTCGTCGCAGCACTTTATCATGCCGCAACCGGCGGCAGGGCAGAGGCGGTGCTGCATGACCCTAAGAACAGCTTTTATTATCTTGGGATGCAAATCCCCCCCTACCCCCCTTTGCAAAGGGGGGAGAAGATAGGGTTCCCCCCCTTGAAAAAGGGGGGTAAAGAGAGCATTCCCCCCTTTGTAAAGGGGGGCGAGGGGGGATTTGACAAGACGCGCATCCGCTTCATCTCCCCAGATGACAGTTTCAAGACATTCCCCGCCCATCTTGTCGTAAAGGGTCTTATCCCACCGGCATGGCTTGAAGATAAGATCGTCCTGATTGGCGCGTCATATGATGACGGGACGGATGCCTATATCACCCCATTCTACTCCGCGCGGTATAACTATAAGCGAATACCCGGGGTGGTGATCCATGCGAACATCTTAAACCAGCTTCTAACTAAACAATTTTACTATTACGTCCCGCAATATCTCTTGATAATAGGATTTATCGTGACAGGGCTATTCGCCGCTCTGTTTTTCCTCTTTGGCCCGATGTGGCGCGGCGTTACCGCCTTTACCGCTCTATCATTAATAATATTCATCAAGGCCATAACCGTTTCACACCTCTGGAGTGTGATGTTCCCTGTCGTCCCGTTTGAAGGTTCTCTTATCCTAACGTTCGGCGCCTGCCTTGGCTGGCGCAGCGTCACCGAGGGGAAACAAAAGCGTTTCATTAAGAGTGTCTTTGCCAAATACGTCCCGCCATCTGTCGTTGATAAAATGATAGCCAACCCAAAACTCCTGACGCTTGGCGGCGAGCAGCGGGAGATAACCGCCATATTCACCGATATCGCGTCGTTCACCACCATTTCAGAGAAACTGGACCCGAAGACGCTCGTTGAGTTCTTGAACCAATATCTGGACAGGCTGACGCGGATCATCTTTAAATATGGCGGAACGCTCGATAAATATGAAGGGGATGCCATCATAGCCTTTTTTGGAGCGCCGGTCGCACTTGAAAACCACCGAGAGGCGGCATGCTGCGCGGCGATTGAGATGCAAAAGGCGAGCGGCGATATATCATTGATATGGAAGGAACGTTGTGGCATGGATATTGTGACTCGCATTGGAATTCATTCCGGTCAGGCGGTCGTTGGAAATATGGGGAGCGACTTGAGGTTTGACTATACCGCTATCGGTGATACTATGAATCTCGCATCGCGGCTTGAGGGGGCGAACAAGTTCTTTGGGACGAGGGTGCTGGCGAGTTGGCAAGCTGTAGCGCAGGACTTTAGTCCTGCCACTTCAATTGGCAGGTCTAAAGACCTGCGCTACATATCCAATGACATCCTCTTCCGCCCCGTTGCCCGCGTGAAGGTCAAGGGAAAGACCGAGGCGGTCGGAGTTTACGAAATAATTGGACTCAGGTCCGAACTCACGCAGGACACGATCACTGCGGCAGAGAACGTTAAGATGCCGGATGAGGTGGTGGAGTTGACGGGGAAATAGCGTTGGGTGGTGTGTAGCGCAGGACTTTAGTCCTGCCACTTCAATTGGCAGGTCTAAAGACCTGCGCTACAAATGATGATAAAAAGGAGAACACTATGCACAAACTATTAACCGCAGTCATACTATTAACCCTTATGGCACCAATGACATCGCAGGCAAAGGCCTACAAAGATGCCGAAGCGGGAAGCTTCATTAATGATGTGGTGGCAAAGATCGAGCCGGTCTTAAAGGACTATAACCTTGCCTATTGGAAGGCCACAACGACCGGCAAGAAAGAGTGGTATAAAAGATACGAAGAAAAGGACCTGGAATACCGTAAACTAATGTCGGACAAGGGCTGGTTTGAAACCTCCAAGTCCTTGCGGAAGGCGAAGACGAAAGATCCTCTCGTTGCCCGACAGATAGAGCTCATCTATCTTGACATCTTGGAGAACCAGATCGCCCCCAAGCTCAACGAAGAGATGGTCAAGAAAGGGGCGGCGCTGGAGGAGAGTTTTTACAAGTTCAGGGCGGTGGTGGATGGCGTCGAGATCCCTGACAATAAGATAAGGGATGTCTTGAGAAAATCGAAAGATGTTAGCGAGCGCCAAAAATATTGGGAGGCCAGTAAACAGGTCGGCGAAAAGGTGAATAAAAGCCTTATCGAGTTGGTCGAGCTTCGCAACAAGGCGGCAAAGGAACTTGGTTTTAAAGATTATTACGAACTAAAACTCTATCTTCAGGAACAGGGCGTTGGCGAGGTCTTTGATGTTCTGAATGAATTGGCGAAGCTGACCGACAAGCCGTTCAAGGCGCTGAAGTCCGAGATCGATTCTGTCCTCGCCACGCGCTATGGCGTGAACGAGGCGCAGCTCATGCCGTGGCACTATGAAGATGTCTTCTTTCAAACGGTGCCGCAGGTCTATAGCGTCGAGCTCGACAAATATTTTAGCAAGATCGACGTAGTGAAACTTGCAAAAGACTATTATGCCATGATGGGAATGGACGTTGGCGATATTTTAAAGCGAAGCGATCTATTTGAGCGAAAGGACAAGTATCAACACGCCTATTGCACGGACATTGACCGCAAAGGTGATATAAGGATACTCGAGAACATTAAACCAACGGAGCAGTGGGCGCAGACAACGCTCCACGAATTAGGACACGCGGTCTATGCAAAGGGGCATGACGCGAGCGGACTGCCGTATTACTTAAGAGACGCCGCGCAGACGTTCACCACAGAAGGCGTTGCCGAGATGTTCGGCGGCCTTGTCAACAGCCCCGCGTGGCTTGAGAATGTGGCATTTCCGGCAAAGAAGGCCGAGCTCGAAGGCTTCGCCGAAGATATCACAAAACTTAAAAAAGCCGACCTGCTCATCTTTGCAAGGTGGGTGCTGGTCATGGCGAACTTTGAGCGCGAATTATATTCGAACCCCAAACAGAACCTGAACAAGCTCTGGTGGGGCCTGGTCGAGAGGTATCAGATGTTGCAGCGCCCGAAGGGCCGTGACAATGCCGACTGGGCGGCAAAGATACACTTTACGACCGCCCCCGTTTATTATCATAACTATCAGCTGGGCCGCCTCTTCGCCGCGCAGATGGAGAATTATATCGCCAAGAACATCGCGCCGGTCAATGAGGCGTTCTTGGGGGATCCAAAGGTAGGCGAATATCTGATCCAAAAGGTCTTCAAGCCCGGGATGAAATGGAAATGGGACAGGTTCGTGAAAGAGGCGACCGGCGAGAAGCTCACCGCCAAATATTTTGCGGAGGAGATTAAATAGAGCCTGTCGGGGAATTCGGTTTGTCATCGCGAGGAGGCCAAAGGCCGACGTGGCGATCTCCAGAAATCAAGTGGTTACGGGAGATTGCTTCGTCGCTTCGCTCCTCGCAATGACAAAAAACGGCATTTCCCGACAGG
>ORJL011112313.1_pt1 | contig 14910 bp, 13 predicted proteins | sample 1779941 | NCBI WGS metagenome assembly ORJL01 (sample SAMEA104232317, study PRJEB22302) | groundwater metagenome | biome: forest; feature: aquifer; material: groundwater | place: USA | collected 2011-08-07 | depth 5.8 m
CCATGACCTCGATGGCGCAGCACGCCAGGCCGAAAGAGAGCGGCCATGTCGAAGAGCGCCTTCCCCAGTTGAGGATGCTGTCCACCGGGCCGATCAGGACGTTTCCCCGCAGCTCTTCGGGGACCGTATCGGCAAAGGGCTGGACAGACCTGGCCTTGAGGTCAGCGATGGCCTGCCCCTCGACCCTGTCCATCTCCAGCCGCTCTCGCTGCCAACCTCTGTCCAACGCCATCACTTCCACTCCAGAGCTTTCTTCTTCCAGGCGTAGATGTAGGCCACCAGGAGAATGGCGATGAAGACAACCATCTCTGCCAGGCCGAACCACCCCAGAGCGCGGTAAGCCACTGCCCAGGGATAGAGGAAGACGGTCTCTATGGCGAACACGACAAACAGGAGCGCGATGAAGTAATAGCGGAAGTTGAACTGGACCCACGCGGACCCGCGGGTATCCATGCCACACTCGTAAGGCACGGCTTTGACAGGGTCAGGCTTGCTGGGTCGGATGCCGACGACACCAAGGAAATAAGAGAGGGCAAGAGCGCTGGCAGGGAACACTATGGCCACCATCAGCAGGAGCCCGATATGGCCGTACGTTGCCAGCAAAGAGCGGTTCCTCCCCTTTGCCTTCAATTGCCAGCCGTGAGTGTAGCATAGGGCCTGAGAAAATGCAACGGGCGGGTTGGCCCCTAAATCAGCGATTCGGGGGTGGGCTATACCCCAGGATTAATCCTGGGGTATAGGAAACGCCGTAACCACAGATGTGATGCTGCCTCAATCGCTGGTTTCTGGCGCCAACTCAGCCTTGACATCATTGACTCGCCTCCATTAGGGTTTGAATAGATGCTTCGATGTACGTCTTTCCCAGAATGACAGTCACCCAGCCTGGCTACCTCACCCTCTACCGCTCCGGAGAGCTGGCGTGGCGCGCCCAACGCCTCGAGGCCCGGCTCTCCTCGTGCGACCTCTGCCCACGAGAATGCCGGACGGACAGGCTGAACGGCGACACTGGCTATTGCCGTTCCGGCCCTCTGCCCATAGTCGCCTCGGCCTGCGCCCACTTCGGGGAGGAGCCGGCCCTCTCGGGGACCCGCGGCTCGGGCACCATCTTCTTCGGCAACTGCAACCTCCGTTGCGTCTACTGCCAGAACCATCAGGTAAGCCAGGACTGGAAACGCCAGAAGGCCAACGAGGCCGACTGTCACAGCCTGGCCCTGCAGATGCTGGACCTCCAGGACAGGCTCGGCTGCCACAACATCAATTTCGTCTCGCCCTCTCATTTCGTGCCTCAGATCGTCCGGGCGGTCCTGGAGGCCGTACCCCTGGGCCTGCGCGTGCCTCTCGTCTACAACACCAGCGGCTACGATTCCGTGTCCACCATCAGGGAGCTGGACGGCATAGTAGACATCTACATGCCCGACATCCGCTATGCCTCCGACCAGTGGGCCGGGCAGCTTTCGGGCGCTCCCGACTACGTGGAGCGGGCGCGCCCGGCCATCGCCGAGATGTACCGGCAGGTCGGTGACCTGGTCCTCGACGAATCGGGCGTGGCACGGAGGGGGCTGATCGTGCGACACCTCATCCTGCCCAACGACCTGGCCGGGACCGAAGAGTCCCTGACGTGGCTGGCCACCGAGGTCTCCCGCACGGTCACCGTCAGCCTCATGTCCCAGTACATGCCGGTGCACCGGGCGCACGACTTCCCGCTGCTGTCCCGACGCATCTCCTGGGGGGAGTACCAGGCAGCCCTGCGAGCGCTGACGCGGCTCGGCCTGGAGAACGGCTGGGTGCAGGAGATGGGAGCTGCCGAGAACTACCTGCCCGACTTCGCCCGCGAAGGCCACCCCTTCGGCGGGGACGATGCGTGGAAAGCGTTCCCGTCTATTGCCATAGACAGCACGACTGGTGGAAACGCCATTCCGGCCCCCGAGCCGGAATCCAGGGACAGGGGAACGGCATCGCGACCAACGGGCCTGGATTCCCGCTTCCGCGGGAATGGCATGGCATAGGCGTTTTCATGGAAGTCTCGCCCGCTGGCTGCCCCGTGACCGCTAGCCCGGTCATCGTCATCGGCGCGGGAGCCAGCGGCATGATGGCGGCGGGCCGCGCCGCCGAGCTAGGAGCCAACGTCCTGCTGCTGGAGAAGACCGGACGCGCCGGCAGCAAGGTCCTCATCAGCGGCAAGACGCGCTGCAACCTCACCAACACGAAAGACCTGGACGACTTCATTGCCATGTACGGACCCAACGGCCGCTTTCTCTACAGCGCCTTCCACCGCTTCTTTCGGGATGACCTGCTCGCCCTGCTGGCGCACTACGGCGTGGAGACCAAGGCGGAGCGCGGGGGCAGGGTGTTCCCCGCCTCCGATGACGCCCGAGATGTGGTCGCGGCCCTTGAGAAGTACATGGCTGACGGCCGGGTGAAGCGCCAGAGCGACACAAGGGCGACGGGCATCAGAGTCGAAGGAGGCCGGGTCGCCGGCGTGGAAACGGACCATGGTCCCTTCCCGGCAACGGCCGTGGTGCTGGCAGCCGGCGGCGCCTCCTACCCCGAGACGGGATCCAGCGGCGACGGCTACAAGCTGGCCGCCGCCCTCGGCCACACCATCACCAGGCTCCGCCCCGCCCTGGTCCCCCTGGTCGTTCACGAAGTCGAGCGGGCCAGAGACATGCAGGGCGTCAGCTTGCACAACGTCCGCCTCACCGCCTACCGCTGTCCCGCCAGCGATATCCCTGCTCTAGCCGCAATCCATGACTGCGGCCGGGGGTTGGGCGACAAACAGGCCGCACACCCCATCGTCGAAAGCCGCATGGGGGAGCTCATGTTCACCCACTTCGGCATCGGCGGGCCGGTGACCCTGCTCATGAGCCTGGGCGTCGTGGACGCGCTGCAGGACGGACCGGTCAGCGTAGCCATAGACCTCAAGCCGGCGCTGAGCGAGGACCAGTTGCGCCTCAGGCTGCAACGGGACTTCGACCAGTATCCCAAGCGCGGCTACCGGAACATCCTCAAAGAGCTATTGCCGCAGAAGATGGTGGACCCCTTCGTAGACATGAGCGGGGTGGCTCCCGAGAAGCCCGGCCACCAGATAAGCGCCGAGGAGAGGGAGCGGCTGCTCCATCTGCTGAAGTCCTTGCGGTTCAACATCAAGGGGCCGCTGTCCCTGTCGTCGGCCATGGTGACGGCGGGCGGCATCTCCCTCAAAGAAATCGACCCCCGCACCATGTCCTCGCGCCTGGTGACCGGCCTGTACGCCTGCGGCGAGGTCCTGGACCTGGACGGCGACACGGGCGGCTACAACCTGCAGGCCGCCTTTTCCACCGGCTATGTGGCGGGCGAGGAGGCCGCCGCTTTCGCCCAGGGCGCTGCACCTGCCACTGGCCAACCTCCACTATCTCCGCGGCAGTCCAGATGAGACCCCAAGATGGCGCTCCAGGGTTGTCCGGCTTGACCCGTCATCTGAATGGGCGCAGCTGTCCTGTCATTCTGACGCGAAGCGGAAGAATCTTAGGACATGCCTGTGTGCCGGGTCAATCCCAATGTTTGGCGGAAAAGTCGCAGCCACAAGACAGTGAGGCTGGCCACGAATCCGGCCGGGCTCGGCGGAGCGAGGAGTCTCACGCCCAACGGTGATCGATTCAAGCGTGAATATCCGGCGCCGTCCGAGTACGTTGAGGGCGCTTGCTTCAGACGAGTCCGGGCAGTTGCATCTTGCCGTGGGCCGTGCCTAGAGGCCGATGGGTTTCTGTGCCAGCCACGGTCATGGCATGTTGCCGCCGGCCTAAGCCGCAGACGATGCTAGAACTGTGTACGGAGAGTACCCCATACCAATCACAAGCCCTCGAAAAATCGGTCTCTCCTCCTTACAAAACCAGCAGCCCCAGGTAATCGCTGTTTTCGGGATGCAAGCAACTCCTCGATTGCTTGAATGAGTCGCTGCTGCTCTTGGTCCGTGACCTGTCCATCCGCAACGATTTCTCGAACAAGATCGAACATCCCGGAGATCGGCTGGACGCCAGCATGAGGACAGCGTTCAAGCCAGTTCGCAAGGAAGTTGCGTTCATCGGCTGTCACATGCTTGTCTAGCGTGATGATTCGGCAGATGCCGACAAGTTCTCCAATGGCAAACATGGTCTCTTCGTCAATTGCTGTCCTGCGCTTTGGCTCCTTCTTGGTTAGGGTGGGAGGATTAAGAGGGGGAACAGAAATACTGCCGTCTGCGCACGCGGCCACCTGTTCAAATCCCACCACATTGGACTTTATGAGGTGGGGTGCAACATGCTGTGACAGGAATTGCACCACAAGTCTCACATCGTCATCTGCATGGTGGATCTGCTCCTTCGCAAGGCCAAAGATCTTGGTGACGGTCTGGAGCTTAAAATCCGGCAATGCCGGAACGACGTGACGAGTCAGGTTGAGTGCACAGAAGCCCGGTCTGAGCCCCGTCCGGGTGCCTATGCGTTCGAAAGTTGGTCCAAGAACACGATTCCAGTCGTATGTGAGGTTATAAGCTACAATTGGTGAATATCCTGCGTAACTAAGAAACATCGCCAAGGCTTCACTGGGGCGAAGTCCCTCTTGTTTGAGGTACTCGCGTGAGTAACCATGCATCTTCTCTGCTATCGGGTCAATGGGAACATCGAAGTTAAGCAGGACACGGAATGGCTCCCCCGCTGGCTCCCACGCCCTCATTACCTGCGCGGCGATCTCCACGGGGTATATCGGATTACGGATGCCCGTTGTTTCCGTATCGAGGATGACCCACCGGTCGAGCGCCCGCATAATGTCCTCCTGTCGTAGCTGTCGTTCTCATCGTTGGCGAACGCCACGCTTCAGGCGCTGCTGGAAGCGGGCGCGACGCAGCAACGGACGTTGTGGGCCGTGGCCTGCCTGCCGTTGTTAGGTCGTTCTCTGCCCACGGGTCTGCAAGTACGAACTGAGCGCTTCAATCAACTTGTTGAAATTCTTCGCGTGGCGATGTGCTCCTGCCACGTTGATGCCGACTTTCAAGGCCGACTCGATAGCCACCAGAGTGCTCCCGTCATCGACCTTCTCAACCACAATCGTGAGGTTCTCTCCCCACGAGAATAGTGACATTCCTGTGCTAGCCGTTATGCGGCCGATAACCGGGTCCCGGGATTTGAGGCTGAATCCGATCGTCGGCATCACGGCAACTACCCCATCGAAAACAGCGTCGAATGGAAACGGGAATTTCTGTTGTGTGCCTTGACTGGCAAAGCTCATAGTTTCTTCCCCTTTCACTTCCAAGCGATGCCTAACGGCGGCCATCAGGCGCGGCGCGTATCGGAGCGGCGTCGGCTGCTTGCTATTGTTAGGCGTCAATCTCTATAGGGATGGTGCCAATTTTGTTCCAGCCTGGGTTATTGCTGAAGAGAAATAACCCATTCCGCCCAGGTTCTTCGGGATAAGTCGTGTTCTTCCGGTCGAAGAATGAGGCTGCCCAAAAGATGGAATGAAACCAGTCGCATCCATTAACCTGTTTCATTGCGGTGAGTGCGTCCTGCGGCTCACCATAGGCAAAGGCGTCGTATAGCAATAGAAGTGCTCTCCCAGAATTGATTCCCGCATCTTGAAGCTTACGTTTTTTGTTATCGACAGCCTGTTGAATGAGCGATGCCAATTGGCGTTGGATGTCAGTCCCCCACATTGCTGAAGCGAAACGCACCATAACGACCCGTGAGCCGTCAGCCGAGACTTTCTGAATGCTGATCTTACCCGACCCGTCTTGGGCGAGTCGGACTTCTGGGGAGGTCCCCTTTTCCCGTGTGGCATCAACATAGGCAACTGCGGCTTTGAGTAGTTGGCAACCTCCTTGCGACGTTGGCTTCGGAATACAAGGGAGCCGTGAAACTTTGAGAACGTACATTCCGAAAAGAATGCCTAGGGAGTCGGCACGAGCACGGACGGCCTTGGCAAACTCATCGCATTGCGCATGATACCGCTGATCCGAAACAACGCTTGTCACTTCGGCAGGAAAGGCGTGACCGTCAATCTTCGCGGTGAAGTCTGGCGGGTCATGCCGCTCGCGGTGAAAGTGTACCTCCTTGCAGCCACAGCGCGTGCAGAGTACATGCTTCAGCGAGTCTACCGAAACGAGCTCCTCGTCGATTCGGCGGTTAGCCTTGCCTGTGTGGTTTGCTGATGACATATCCAAGAGGCTCCACCCCGTGCGTTGAGTTTGCGGGTCTGGCAAAGAGCGGTGTTGTTCATCCGGGTGGTTTTTGGATGGCTCATTATTGTCACCTGCCTCGGGGAATGTCAAGAGCGGCTAGGCGGCCAATGTTGTTGACCTCTGGCTCTAATGTGGATAAGCGGGTTCTTTGCTAACCAACTCCCCGGCACCCAGCGGAATGGATTAGCACGGCAGATACAAAACGCCGACGATGTACTAGAATGAGTGTGACCAAAACGTATCTGGCGGCACGGGGCAGGACGGCGAGGGACAGATTCCTAAACCGTGTGCCCTGCTGGCGGATGCAGCACTCGAAGGGCGTGCCTTGGAACAGGCAGCACCACCAGTCTTACCCTTCGAGACAGTGGTGAGCCGGGGCAACCCGCAAGCGCTTGCCTCATCGGCCCCAGATCAGTGCAACGCTGGGGACGCTCCGAACTACTAGTGGTATTGTCATCATCACTCTCCCATCAAGGGCGAGAGGACTCAGGACTCAGGCCACTACACTGCTTAAAGCACTCCAGTCCAGGACGGCAGCCAGTAAGCCTTCCAGGACCGACAGCTTCCTTTCCTGGCGGAACCGGACCTTCTCCAGGCCCTCCTCCAGCTTGCGGATGAGGCTGTCGGTGTCCCCGGGCGCTTGAATCAAGGCGGCGCCGGCTTCCCTGGCCCGGTACACCACGTCGCGGAAAGGAGGGTCCCCGCCGGCCAGAACAAGGCAACGGGTCGAGGTCGCCAGGGCCACCAGTTGCAGGTCCGGACGGTCGCTTCGCACCACTACCGCCTTGTTCTGCTTGCTCTGGAAATAGGGCAACACCGGGTCGGCGGTGAGCACACCCAACTGCAAACTCTCCACCAGCTCCTGGCCGGCCACAGCATCGGCAGGAAGCCCGGCGGCCACCATCCCGGCCAGGTCGGATACGCTGGGGGCCTGAAGCAACCGCGCCTCGGGGATCACTCCCAGAAGCTTCGCCGGTCCCAGCCAGATGGGCCAAGACGACTTCACTGTTCCGACCTCGCCTGGAGGCGTCAGGTTGGCGATGACCCCTCCCGCCCGAGCGCCCAGGACGGACAAGACAGACGTCGCCTCGGGAGGAAACACGTCCGAATAGGGAAGGATGAGCACTACTTTGGCGTCCAAAGCCTCGGCCAGGGCCATCGTCGCCTGCAACTGCGGCGAACCCGGCATCACTGAGAGGCCTTCCGCCAGCACGACGTCTTTGCCCCGGGACGCCTTCACGAACGTTTCCTTCACCCGAGCCATTGCCGCCGGCAATCCGGTCGCCAGGTCCCCAGATGCCAGGGCCGAGGGACAGATGTCAGAGACGGCGTCCCCGATGGCCAATGCCCGCTTCATGAAGGCGGCGTCGCCGTCCTCATAGTCCGCGCCCGGCCTCGTCTCAGTCACGGCAACGGGCTTGAAATAGCCCACCTTGCGGCCTCGACTCGTCAGCCCCTGGGCCAGGCCGGCGCACAACATGGTTTTGCCGGGGACATCACCGAGAGCGGTTACCAACAAGGTCGTCATCCTGTCTCCTCCGGGCCGGTGTGTGAAAAGGCACGCAACCTAACGGCCTCCCGAATTATACCACAAGGGCCAGGCCCCACGAAGTATGAAAATGTCCTGTCCGCCCTGGTTCGAGAGCCTCACCACGATGGTTCGGCAAGTCCCGATTCGTTCCTCATGCGGGATGCCGCATGAACGTAGTGAATCGGCACTCACCATGAACGGATAGTGAGCACCGCTCGCCCTGAGGCCCTCGAAGAGCCTGCCCTGAGCCTGCCGAAGGGGTGAGCGGCACCTTTACAGCAACACGCATTCTGGGAACAGGACACCGCCTTGACGTCACGGCCGCACAGACGTATTATCGAACGCAGAGGCCCGCGTCAGCGTCGTGAAGAATCGCGGGTAGAGTCTACGAATACGCTAGCAAGGACCATAAGACAGGCTCCTGCCGGGTTGGGTCCCGTGTCCCGGCTACACAAACCATTCCTCCACGCCCTTCGGTTTCTTCCGACACTTGACTTCCCCTGCACAAACGGCGCACTCCCACAGCGCGCCTCAACTTGAACAGGAGGCATAATACGATGCTATCTATCGGCAAGGTCAGAGGACTGCAACAGCTTTCCAGCGCCAGCGGCATCTTCACCATATGCGCCATGGACCACCGCGGGTCCCTAAAGAGCATGCTTGCTCAGCGACACTCGGGTGAAGTGACCCATGCGGAGATGGTGGAATTCAAACTTGAGCTGTGCGCCGCGCTGGCGCCCTGCTCCACCGCCGTTCTGCTCGACCCGGACTACGGCGCCGCCCAGTGCATCGCCAGCGGAGTGCTGCCCGCCGACGCTGGCCTGCTGATCAGCGCCGAATCGTCCGGATACCTGGGCACCGCCCAGAGAAGGGTCACAACTTTGCAGCCGGAGTGGAGCGCGGCAAAAGCACGCCGTGCGGGCGCGTCGGGAGCCAAGCTGTTGCTACACTATCGCCCAGACCTGCCTGATCTGGCCGCGCAGCAGAGGGCGGTCGTCAACACCCTTGCCGATGACTGCCTCAAACACGACCTGCCCTGCATAGTGGAGCCGCGCATTTACCCTATCGAGGGCGAGGACGAGCATTCACCTCCCTACAATCATCGGAAGCCAGAGCTGGTGATACAGACGGCCAGAGACATATCGGCGCTGCCCATAGACATCCTGAAATCGGATTTCCCCGCCGATCCTGGCGTCGTGCGGGATGATACGCAGGTGCTGGACATCTGTCGAAAGCTAGACGGCGCTTCCAGGGCGCCCTGGGTCGTTTTGAGCGCCGGCGTGGACTTCGAGACCTTCTGCCGGCAGGTCCATCTGGCTTGCCAGGCAGGGGCCTCCGGTTTCCTCGGCGGCCGCGCCATCTGGCAAGAAGCAGCCCGTATGCCGGACAAGAAACAGCGTATGAAATTCCTCACGACCACAGCGGCGGATAGAATGAAGAGGCTCACGGAGCTAGCCGAGAATCATGCCGTCCCCTGGCACAAGAAGCTTGGGCTACCGGCTGACCGACTGACCACTGTCCCACCGACCTGGGCCCGGGACTACTAGCCTGAAGGGCGCGTAGAGGCAAGGAACCGTGGCACGACTGGCCCTGCTCACTAGCGGAGGCGACGCGCCCGGCATGAACGCGGCCATAAGGGCTGTCGTCAGGGCCGCCACTTCCCATGGCATCGAGGTCAGCGGCATCCGGCACGGGTTCGAGGGCCTGGCGAACGAGGAGTTGACTCCCATGAGCCGGGACAGCGTGGCCAACATCATACACCTGGGCGGCACCATTCTCAGGACTTCACGCTGGCCAGACTTCCGGCTGCCGGAAAACCAGGCCAAAGCCGCGGCGGTCCTGGAAAAACACAACATAGATTACCTCGTCCCCATAGGCGGCAACGGCACACTCCGCGGCTCCGCGAGTCTGTCCCAGACGGTCGCCGCCCGAATAGCCCACGTTCCGTCCACCATTGACAATGACGTGTACGGCACAGACTTCACTATCGGCTTCGACACCGCCGTCAGCACCGCCGTGGACGCCATAGACCGGGTGCGCGACACGGTATTCTCCCTGGAGCGTCTCTTCTTCGTTGAAGTGATGGGACGCCAGGCCGGGTTCATTGCCCTGGAAGCAGGCATCGCCGGTGGAGCTCATGAGGTCATGGTCCCTGAAGTCCCCATGAGCCTCAGCGAGCTGTCCCAGAGCATCATGGAGAGCTTCAAGAGGGGCAAGACCGGATGCATCGTGGTGGTCGCCGAGGGGGACATACCCGGCGGCGCCTTCGAGGTAGCCAAAGAGGTCAAGGCCCTGACGGGTATTGACTCTCGGGTGTGCATCCTCGGTCACACGCAGCGCGGCGGACGGCCCACTGCGCGAGACCGCGTTCTGGCCACCAAGTTGGGCGTGGCCGCTGTGGAGGCCTTGCTCGGTGGCGAGAGCGGCATCCTGGTCGGTGAGGTGAGCGGGCAAGTCACCCACATGCCACTGAGCGAAGCCCTGACCGGGAGGAAGCCGCTAGACAGCTCCCTTGTCCATCTGCTCAAGGTAGCGGCGGGATGACAGCGCCGAAGACACGAGTTGTGTTTGCCCGGCAATTCTTCGTTCCTCCATTGCATCGGGGCGCCGCCAGGGATGAAAACATCTCGTGCCTGCGTGCGGGGCGTAGGGGCGAGGTGGCCTCGCCCTGGGGCGGGGAAACCCCGCCCCTACGCATCGCCATACACGCATTTGCGGGGAAATTGCTCATTCCCCCGATTGCATTGGGGCACCACGAAGGATGAAGAAACGCCCACACCGGGTCGTCCCGTAGGGGCGTATGGCATACGCCCTGGGTGGCGGCGGGGACCACCATGCACTAACGCACGCACCGCACGCTCTAACTAATGACAACTGAGGATAGCAGCTTGATGAAAACCGGGTTACTGCCTCCTGCAGAGGCACGTTTGATCCCCCTCCTGGGTATGGACGCCGCCCAACTCGCCGGGCTGGACGAAACCAGCGGCCTGCCTTTCTACCGCTGCCAACAAATCGCCCGCTGGATCTACCTGCGCGGCGCTCGTAGCTTCGAGGAGATGACCGACCTCCCCAAGAGGTTCAGGGAGCAATTGCAGGCCAAGTATGAGGTGGGACGGCCCCGCACCGTTGCCGCTCGTCACAGTTCAGATGGCACGGTGAAGCTCCTCCTGGAGATGTCGGATGGCGAAAGGGTGGAAGCCGTAGGCTTGCCCTATGAAGACCGCTTCTCCTGCTGCCTCTCGACGCAGGTGGGCTGTCCAGTGGGCTGCGTCTTCTGCGCCACCGGGGCCAGCCGCTTCCGCAGGAGCCTGACCGCCGGAGAGATGGTGGCGCAAGTGCTGGAGGTCCAGGACTGGGCCCGGAACCACGCCTCGGAAATGCCCGCCGGGGCAGACCGGGTGGACCGCATCGACTTCATGGGTATGGGCGAGCCTCTGCTGAACTACGCCGAGACCCTGAAGGCAGCGCACCTGCTGCACCAAGAGATGGGCATCGGCATGAGACACCTCACCCTGAGCACCGCCGGCCACGTGCCTGGCATTCGCCGGTTGGCCAAGGAAAAGCTACAGCTCACCCTGGCCGTTTCCCTCCATGCCTCCAACGACGCTCTCCGCCAGCAGTTGGTCCCCGGCATGGCGCGATGGGGCCTCGCCGACCTACTGGCAGCCTGCCGGGAGTACGTTGCCGCCACCGGCCGCCGCGTCACCTTCGAGTACTGCCTCCTCCAGGGGGTGAACGACGGGGTGCAACAAGCCGAAGAGCTGGCCAGGCTGCTGCGGGGGATGAACTGCCACGTGAACCTGATCCCCTACAACGCAGTACGCGGCCTCGGCTTCAGCGCGCCCTCGCACGGGCAGGTGCACAGGTTCCGACAGAGGCTCGAGTCCAGAGGCATCCAGGTCACCCAGCGCGCCCAACGGGGCGCCGACATTGAGGGCGCCTGCGGCCAGTTGCGGCGCGGAGCCGGGCAAACACAAGTGTCTAACAGCTAGCGTTTCCTCAAGCGCTCATCGGCCATGCCCATCCCCTCCAGGGCAAGCCCGTATCCCAACAGGTCGTGCATCTGCTTCTTCAGGTGCTGTGTCACCAGCACCCGGGTGTAACGCCGGACGAGCGGGGGTTGTTGGAGTAGCTGTTCGGCCAACTCCCAGGCCCGGGGGAGTAGCCGCTGGGCCGGCATGACCTCACTGACCAGGCCGAGCTCCTGGGCCTGGCGCGCGGAGAGCGTCTGCCCAGTCATCAGGAAATAGCGGCCGCGGTTCAGGCCCATCAACAAAGGACAGATGATGTGCATTCCATCGCCGGGCGTCATGCCCGTGATGAAGTGGGCGCTATCCTGGAACGAGGCGGTGTCGGCTGCGAGTACGATATCGCAAAGCAGAGGTATTTCGAAGTGCCGGAGGGCGGGCCCGTTGATGGCGGCGATCATCGGCGCTTCGATGTCCAGCAGGTTCCAGAGAAGGTGTTTCCCCTCCCAGTAGGTCTTGTCCCAGTCAGCGGTCTTGATCGGCTCGGTCTTGGGCCCTGCGCGGGGGCCGGAGAAGGTATCTCCAGTGCCCGTCATGATGACGATCTGGTTGTCATAGTCGCTGGCGATGTCGCCAAAGGCATGGGCAAACTCGCGGTGGGGGACCTCACCCCATTGAAGGGGACCTCCGTTGGTATGGAAAGTAAGCTGAAGGATGCCGTTCCGCCGCTCCATGCGGATGGTGGTGTACTTGCGGGCGTATTCCTCAAACGTTGCCATGATTCCAGTTTCGCCTCCCTGTCAGTATTGGAAGCCTGTTGCCCAGGCCAGCCCAATACTGCCACCTGGACCGGGTACTGTCAATGACGGGCGGGGCGTCGCAGAAGCGAACGCTGCTCGTTGACAGGGCGCACCTAGCGATGGTAGCATGGCTATCGTCAGATCGTGCGGCCACAAGGGGGGAAGGCGGTTGTGAGCACATGCGCTAAGACCCGATTGACGTCCCTTGCGGTACTCCCGGTCGCCGCGATCCTCACCCTGTTATTGGTGACGTCCGCTGCCTCCGGGCAAGCGCCCCGCGTTAAAGCAGAAGTGACCGTTAGCGGCGGAGGGCTGAGTGGAATTCTCATCCCGCTCCAGACCATCGGGGGCGCGGGCACACCCGCGACATCGTTCACCGGGGCCTTCCCCAACGTCACCAGCCCCGCCGACCCAACGCTCAACTTCGGCAGACAGTCACTGACCGTCGAGGCGTCCGCGGAGGTCGCCACCGGAAGGGTCGAGTTCTATCTCGCCGGCAGTCTTGAGGACAACCAGGTCCCCGGTTCCACGCCTTCGGGGTACGCCAGGGTATTCATGAAGGACGAGTTCGTTATAGGCCCCGGGATATCCGGCCTCGCCAACGGGGCTCCGGTGCAAGTCAGGTTCCATGCGGCGCTGACTGGCCTGATCAAACTGGCTGGCTCTCCCAGCGGCGGCAGTGAACTGACCTTCACCGCCAGACTGTTCCCCTACCCGTCCGGTGGCTCTCATATTGAGGAACTCCTGCACGCGGCCAACAGCCTTTATCCGCCGCAGAGCATTCGCATCGACCGAGAACAAGACGTCCTCGTCGACGTGCATGTCGGCGACGTCCTTCGCATTGAGTCGCTGTTGATCGGGACGATGAACAGCAGTTCATCGCCTGCGCGGGGCGGGCGCGTCTCTGAGTTGTTGATCGGGAACGGCCTGGCGCGGCTATACCAGGCGCCGGGGTTCGAAGGGATCGAGATAGGCGCCGCCGGCGCGCTGAGAGACACGGACGGCGACGGCCTTGCCGACAAATGGGAGACGGGCGGCTACGACTGGAATGGCGATGGCGCCATCGATCTCGCCCTGTCGTTGCTTGGGGCCGACCCGCAACACAAAGACCTGTTCCTGGAGTTGGACTACATGGCCTCCCATCGTCCCGACCAGAATGCCGTCGATGACGTCATCGCTGCCTTCGCCTCGGCTCCCATGGTCAACCCGGACGGGCTCCAGGGGATCGACCTCCATGTTCTTATGGACGACGAGATCCTGCACCAGGAGACGCTCAACGGCTTCGAGGAGTTCGACGCCATCAAGGCCGACGTTTTCGGTACGGCGGCGGAGCGCGCAGACCCCAACTGGGAGAATATCCGGGAGGCCAGGAAACGGGTGTACCGCTACGGCCTGTTCGCCCACCAGCGCGCAAAGCTCAACGACGCGACTCAAGAGTGGGAGCCCACCACCTCTTCGGGTCTTGGCGAGATACCAGGCAATGACTTCATGGTCACGCTTGGCGCCTTTACCCAGGTGGGCGGGCATGGCGTAGGCACCAGGGACGAACAGGCGGGAACGCTCATGCACGAGTTCGGCCACACGCTCGGCTTTGACCACGGCGGCGCAGACAGGATCAACTACAAGCCCAACTATCTGAGCGTGATGAACTATTCCTTCCCGTTCGAACGTTGGGCGACCGATCGGCCCCTGGACTACTCCCGCGACGAGCTGCCTCCACTCAATGAGAGTCATCTCAATGAGAACGACGGAATCGCGGGGACGCCGTGCAGCAGACCCTTATCTTCGTTGACAGCGATGCCGATGGGTTCAATGACAAGCGGATGTTGGCGACAGGGGGTCAAGCCATCGACTGGGACCAGGATGGCATCAGCACGGGAAACGACGTCTCAGCCGATGTCAACTATTACTTCAAAGGTCTCGACGGCGCAGGCGCCCCGATTTTCAAAGGAGGGCGGGGGCTGGAGGTCTTGACCGGGTACAATGATTGGCAACATCTGGCCTTCTACTTCGCCGGCGAAGTGGGTTTTGCCGACGGCGCGCACCCTGACCTGATAGATGAGGAGATGTCGGCGGAGTTGGTCCAAGGTTTCCCGCCTTTGCTGGAGGTTGTTTCACCTCCACCCCCATTGGTTCCCGTCCCTGGAGTCTCGACGGGGGCATTGGCTCTGCTGGCAGCGGTATTGGCGTCGGGAGTCATATGGTTTCGGAGAAGGATCCCTGGCCGAATGTCGTAATGCGGGTCCCGCAAGGCTCAGTAAATCAGTTGCCGACCGTGGCGCGGCGCGCCAGCCCCCAATGAACATCTCGCGGCGTCGGGCAACTGGTAATACTGACGACGAGGAAGGGGAGACAACTGGAAGGGATAGCTATCGAGTCCCCGCGGCAAGAAGACTTTCCTGCCGCGGCGGGCGTGCTCGC
>ORJL010359239.1_pt1 | contig 14909 bp, 13 predicted proteins | sample 1779941 | NCBI WGS metagenome assembly ORJL01 (sample SAMEA104232317, study PRJEB22302) | groundwater metagenome | biome: forest; feature: aquifer; material: groundwater | place: USA | collected 2011-08-07 | depth 5.8 m
AGGTAGCCCCTCTCTCAACGGGGCGCATTGTGGTGAGCGTAGCCGAGAGGCTTAAGGCGCCAGGTTGTGGCCCTGGAGAACGAGGGTTCGAATCCCTCCGCTCACCCCATCTCCCGGCGCCCGTAGCTCAATGGACAGAGCCTCGGTCTTCGGAACCGGTGGTTGTGGGTTCGAGTCCCGCCGGGCGCACCACGATAACCTGCACCGCAAAACTCCAGTTGAACAGGAGGCGCCTTTGTTGCGAATAGCCGTCCTCGACGATTACCAGGGCGTGGCCCGGAGCCTGGCCGACTGGAACGCCTTGCCCTCCGGCTCGGAGATCGTGGCCTTCCGCGACCACCTCCGGTCTGAGGACCTGCTCGTCGAGCGCCTGGCCGGCTTCGACGTAATACTGGGCATGCGAGAACGAACGCCCTTCCCCAGAAGGCTGCTGGAGCGGCTGCCCAACCTCAAGCTCCTCATCACCACCGGGGCATCCAACGCTTCCTTCGACGTCGAGGCCGCCACCACGTTGGGCATCACCGTGACAGGCACGGACAGCAGCGGCGACAGCACCGCCGAGCTGGCCTGGGCCCTTCTCTTGGCCGTGGCCCGCCGCATCCCGCAGCAGGACGCCTCGAACCGTCTCGGGCGGTGGCAGACTTACGTGGGCTACGGGCTGAGGGGCAAGACGCTGGGCATCCTGGGGCTGGGACGCATAGGGTCGGAAATGGCTGCCTTCGCCCACGCCTTCAAGATGCCGGTCATTGCCTGGAGCCAGAACCTGACGCCGGAGCGCGCCGCCGAGTGCGGCGCCACCCTGGTTTCCAAGGATGCTTTGTTCCGTGACGCCGACTTCATCACCATTCATCTCCGCCTGAGCGCGCGGACAACGGGCATCGTTTCCGGCAGAGAGTTGGCGTTGATGAAACCGACCGCCTTCCTGGTGAACACCTCGCGCGGCCCCATCGTGAACGAAGCAGCGCTCATCGAAGCGCTGACGTCCAAAACCATAGCCGGGGCGGCCGTGGACGTCTACAATGCCGAGCCGGCGCCCCTGGACCACCCTCTTCTGCAAATGGACAACACCGTGGTCACCCCACACCTGGGCTACGTCACCGTCGAGAACTACCAGGTCATGTACGGCCAGGCAGTCGAGGACATCCGAGCGTTCATCTCCGGCGCGCCCATCCGCGTCTTGAACCCCAAGGTGCTGGAGCAGCCCAACCTGCGCCGCCCTGCCTGAATGTCCTTTCCCGTAGGGGCGTGATTCATCGCGCCCGCACCCGGATTGGCGTCCTGACTGGCAACATAGCTGCGCTCGTCCCCGAGCACCAGTACGGCATTCAATGTGCTAGCGAGCAGTCAGACCCTGAACTTCAGGGCCCGTCAGTGCGCCCCCCGGCAATGGGCGGAAAGATTCCGACGCTATCGCCGGGCTTAAGGACGTGGCCCAGGCCCTGCTGCGTCCCGTTCACAAACGTTAGCTTGGCCAGGCTCTCCGGTATGTCCAACTGTCGCAACAGCCCCGCCAGCGTGGCCCCATCCTCGACCTCGAGGACGAGGGACTGTCCTTGCGGCGTCTCAGGGTATCGCTGTCGGAGCGTGGCGTACAGCCGGACCTCAACCCGCATCCTCGTCTTCCCCACCAGCCTTCTTCTTTCGGAAGTACCACTTATAGAGCAGAGCCATATCATCGGGGAAGACGCCGACACGGTCCCTGTCATAGACACCCCGCCCGAGGTCGGACAGCTCTCCGTTCACGAAGATGTTGCTCACCTGGCCGTCGCTGATCCCCAGACGTTTCAATAGGGCGCCCACGTCCTCCCCATCCACGGCAGCCACGGTCACCAGCGAGTCCTCGGCAGCGCCACGGTTCGGAGCGAGGCGGCGTAGCTTCCCGTACAGGTGGACCTCGATCACGTCTTCCCCTTCCCGAAACCCCGCCGCTTCTCGTCCCGCCTGGCTCCCATGAGACGAGCCGCGGGCAATACCGGCCCGTTGTATGCCATTCCCGCGTAAGCGGGAATCCAGGCACTCGGCAAGAGTACCGGGGACTGGATACCCGCTCCCCGCTTTCGCAGAGACAGGCTTCGCGAGTATGACACAGGACCGTCGAATAGCCAGTCTCGCCGCGCGCTCCTATATGTACAGCAAGCTCATGTCCCTGGGGAACACCCCGATGCGGTCGCCATCGGCCACGCTCCGGGTTAGCTCCGCAAGGCGGCCGTTGACGAACACATTGCCTACCTCGGGGCGCGGGATGCCCGCGCGCTCCAGTACATCGCTCACGGCATCGCCCTGCTTCTGAGGCATCCGCAGAAGCGAGTCCCCTCCAACACCCGTATCTCCGGCGAAGCGACGCAGCTTGCCGAACAAGCGGACCTCGATCACTGTGGCCCGTCAGAACTGGTATACCGCGTCCAACTCCTCGGCGGGGACATCGAAAACCGTGTTGTGAGGCGGCAGCGCCTCAGTACTCATGAACGCTGGTAGCCGGTCATGCGCCTTCCCCAGCCCGGCCGCCTCATTGAACCTCCGCTCAGTCCGTATGACCTGTTTGCCGAATTCCACCACGCCGTCGGCGGTCAGGTTGGAGCCGCACATGGCGTTGACGGACTGGTATACGCCCTCGAAGCCGCTGGGGATGTCCAGGATGGCGAAGGCGATGAACAGGCAGTACCCGGTGGAGTCTATGAAAGCCGTGGTCGCCTGAAAGGCCCTGGAAAGCTCCGCCTTCTGCGTGGAGAACGGGTCCGCCTTGCCTCCAACGCTGAGGATCTCGGGAGCGATGGTGTAGCCGGACGTGTGGTCGGCCCCCATGTTCGAGGTGGCATAGGTCACGCCGATCCCCTTGACCGCCCTGGGGTCATAAGCCGGCATGGCCTGTCCCTTCACTACCGGGACTCGCGTCACGCCGAAGGCCTGCCCGGTGAGGGCCGCCCCGTTGCCGATGATGTGGCCCAGCGGTGTGCCCTTGCCCACTTCCTTCAGAAGCCTGATGGCCCCTCTCTTGTCACCGAACTTCGCCAGGCCCGCTTCCATGGCCACCGCGATGGTCGCCCCGGCCTCGATGGTATCCAGCCCCACGTCGTTGCAGATCCTGATGAGCTCCGCTATGGTGTCCAGGTCGTCTATTCCGCAGTTGGGCCCGAAGGCCCAAACGGACTCGTACTCCATGCAGGAGACATGAGCGGTGCCGTCGGCCCTGGAGAAGATATTGGAGCACCTGATGACACATCCCGGGTGGCAGGCGTGGCCGACCTTGCCCGCTCCCTTGCGCACCTTGGTGGCCAGCTCGTTGATCATCTCTCCGCTGACCTTGCTGGCCCCCTCGAAGCGACCATTGCTGAAGTTCCTGGTAGGCAGACCCCCTGCCTCATTCATGACGTTGATGAGCACCGCGGTGCCATACGTGGGAAGGGCCTGGCTGGTGACCGCGTGAGTGCGCAGCGCCTGCGTCAACTGGGCCGTAGCCTTCTTGAAATCGTCGGGCCGGAGAGCCGCCACCGGCCGTGTCCCGGCGCCATCGAGCACGATGGCCTTGAGGCCCTTCGACCCCATCACCGCGCCCAGGCCACCCCGACCGGCATAGCGGCCTGGCGTGTTCTCCGGGTCATTCACCGAGACTCCGGCCCCGGCCATCTTCATCTCGCCGGCGGGCCCGCATCCGATAATGGCGACCTTGCCATACTTGCTCTGAAGGGTCTCATCCACCTCATACATGCCCTTGCCCGCGATGTCGTCGGCGGGCAGCAGCTTGGCTCCGGACTTGTCCACCCGCAGCATGTAGGACTTGCCTGCCTTGCCCTGTCCTTCAACCACGATGGCCTTGATGCCCAACCGCGCGATCTGTTGGGAAGCGAGGCCGCCGGCGTTGGCCTCTTTGATGCCGCCGGTGAGCGGGCTCTTCCCTCCCACAGACAGCCTACCGGAGCTAGGGGCAGCCGTGCCGGTGACGATCCCCGGAGCGAAGACCAGCTTGTTGTCCGGCCCCAGGGGATGACAAAGCGGCGGCACCTCTGCGGCGACAATCGCGGAGGTGAGGGCGCGCCCGCCCAGGAACCGGTATTTCTCGGGAACGTCCTCCATTTTCGCTGACAGTTTCGTCATGTTGACCCGCAGAATCCTGCTCATCCGCTTTCCCTCCTCAAATATCTCGCGCTGGCGATGGCGCACGGAGCCTCATCGCTATCGGCAATGATGGTATTCCCACTGCATCGCGTTGTCAAGCCTGACCAGGCTGCCACAACCAACGATTAGCGCTGGTTCAATGTTCGCGGGTGGCCACGGCTGTCATCCTGAACCGGAATCCTTCCGCAGAAGGATGAAGGTGAAGGATCTTAGGCCTCGCCCTCGTGCGCCGAGAATCCTAAGATCCTTCCCCCTCGCTTCTCTCGGGGTCAGGATGACATTGGGCCCACGCCATGTCATAGAAAGGGTGAGCCCGGGCGCAGCTGAATCGTCGTGGCTACGGGATTGCGATCGAGTTCCCTGAAGCTTTTCCAAAGGCCGCCCTCTGGCATACACGGGCCGCGTGGTATACACTCGAAAGAAAGGAATGCCGGCCAAGGGCCACCACCACAAACGGCTGGCAGTCCTGGCAGCAACGACAGGAGGCGCTACATGGAAGCCAGACCCGGGACCTTCGCGAGAAGACCGACCCCGGAGCAGGCCCAGGGGCCTTTCTATCCGCTGACGAGACCTGCTTACGCCGGCGCCGACCTGACCGTCGTCCCGGGGCGGACGGGGAGGGCGCAAGGACAGCTAATCCAAATATCGGGACGAGTGCTGGGGACCAGCGGCGCGGCCGTATCGGGCGCCCGGGTCGAGGTCTGGCAGGCCAACACCTTCGGGCGCTACACCCATCCCCACGACACCAACCCCACGCCCCTCGACCCGGACTTCGTGGGCTACGGCACCGTCACCACCGACGCCGAAGGGCGCTACGCGTTCAAGACCGTCAAGCCGGGGTCTTACTCCATATCGGAGCGCGTGCAGAGGACCCGGCACATCCACTTCTGCATCACCAGCCGCTCCGCCCGTCTCATCACCCAGATGTACTTCGACGGCGAGCCTTTGAACGACACAGACCCCCTGCTCACGGCGACGGAGGACAAACAAGACCTCATCGTCAAGCTCTTGCCGCCGCCGCCAGTCGTCGCGCGCGATATGCTGGTCGCCACGTGGGACATTGTGCTCTGGGACAAGTAGGAGCCTCCCTCTCAGGGCGACAGCGACATGTGGTGGCCCCTCCGCCATGGCACACACCCTCACGTCGTCCACTGTCCCGTCCAGGCGGTTGGCCGGGCTGAAACCGTTGGCTATCGACCCTCTCCGCGGTTCAACTCTGCTCGGGCTCGTTGGGCCACAAGAGTGCCACTGCGCATAGCGCCAACGCAAGCAAGAGGGACGAGATACCCGCCAGTGTCAAGAGGGCGTCGAACGGCTGCAATGGCAACAAAGCAAGGTCTCTAGCGAAAAACGCAGCGCCTGCCAGCATCCCCGATGAACAGGCAACTAGAGCAATCCTCCTCTTTGTCTTGGACCTCCACTTGCCCCCCCAGTTGAAGAAGATCGCCAAGAACAGGATACCTGTAATAATGAGCCCAGCGGCCACGCGCTCGGGATCCCGGGACATTCTTTCCTCCCCACATTATGCTTTCCTGGTTAGGCAGCTAGTCCGACCACGGATCATCGTTTTCGTAGTAGCCGTCGAACTCTTCGATAGTGTTCTGCAGGAAGCTCTGCACTTCATCGTCCGCCTCGGGGTAAAAGAACGTCGCTAGCTCGAATGCCAGCAGGCCCACCTCGGCCTGCGGCTCCGATATGCCCAACAGGACGTTCGCACCTACTACGACCATTTGCCCAATGATGATCTGCTGGTCAGCGGGCAACGCAAACGGGGCCAACACGGGCGAATTCGACACGTCAGTGAAGCCTCCGGAGGCGGCCTTCACCAGCTCAAGACTCGGCCGAGCGTCGCCTTGCTGCAAGTCTATCCTGCCCAACTCTAGCGCTGAAAAGCGCGCGGCACCGCCGGCGGCATCCGCTATCTGACTGCCCATCGCTTGATACGCTTCCGCCATAGCCGTATCTCCAGCGACGCGCGCCTCCTGCCCACTGACAACGGCCGCCGTCACCGCCTTCCCGGTGTCCACTGCCGCCGAGGCCGCTGCCTTCCCTCCATCCGCTACCGCCTTCCCCGTATCCACCGCCAACTCCTTGACCTTCTCCACCGTGTTTCGCGCCACGCCACAACCTGGCAAGTTCCTCGCGCGCCCCCAGCAGTTCCCGGTGGGGTCGGTGTAGGCTAACGGGTTGTTTATGACATAGGAATATCGATTCAGTGACTGTGAGTTGTTCGGGGCCTGGATAACGCTGTCCGGGCTAACGAATCTCCCAATGCCCGGGTCATAGTATCTGGCTCCATGGTAATACAACCCTGTCCCGTCCAGCCTCTGCCCCGTGAACTTCACCTCCGTCGGCACAGACCCGCCCGGCCTGGTTCCACCGAACGGAAGGTACTTGACGCTCGCTTCCAGTGCTCCGCCGCTCGTAATGGTCACCGACGTCCCTCCGGATGGCCTGGCCGCCCGGGTTCGTCATGTTCCCCCGCTAGCCATGCGGGCCGTGGACCCCGGTTACCCCTGGCGCTCGGCGGTTGCGCGGCTGACTATGGCGTGCTCCCCTTTGTCACAACTATCGTCCAGTTCTGTCTTTCCAATTGGCCCTCTGTTAGCTCTACCCGGTATATGACATTCGCATTCTCGTCGCGCGCCTCGAATACGTGTTTCTTCGTCTCCTTAACCCTGGGATGGCCCGTGAACACAGGGACTTGTGCTTTGGAGTTAGCCTCAATGACGTTGCCCCCACGCCCATCCCAATACATGCGAATATCTGAGCTAGTATCATTTACGACATCAACATAGTGCCCAGGGTCGCATGCCACCGTACCTACCACCATGGCAATGACCGTCCATATCAGCGCAACAACATGCTGCCCAGCCCAGCTTGTGCCGCCTCTTGCGCATTCTTGTCCCCTAGGCAGTGGTTGCATCAATACCACCAATCAGACCAGGCGTCGGCCCAGACCTCGAACACGTTGTAATCGTGCGGATCTCCACCCGCAAAAGATGAGATTCCCCACGCGGCGAGCTGCGCCACCCCATACAGCGGCAGGAAAGCCCCACCGAGTAGTTCGTACTGCGGCGTGTGCCCCCCAATCTCATGCTGTGCCGTTCCCGAGCCTGGTGGAAGCGGACCAGCCGAGAACGCCACGTGTCCCATGTCAAAGGCAGGCGCACGCGTATCGTCCATGAAATCTTTGGCGAATCCGCCCGCATTCTCCACCACCACCACTCCATGGCTATCGATGCTGACATCTCCTCCGCTCAAAGCAGCTAGTGATGCTCCGAGTGCATCGTTCAGCAAGCCGCTCGGGTTTTGCTTCGCAACCCTTACAGCCAGGATCCCTACTTCAGCATTGTCGGCGGCTGTTTGAGCAACTGCGACAGCGGCTGTCGCCACCGCCTGTCCTGCCGCCGCGTTGCCCGCGATGTTCGCCGTCTGCGCCTCTCCCTGCTGCGCCATCCCAGAAGCGAAAGCTGCTGTCACCGCCTTCCCCTTATCCACCACCAAATTCCAGGCGGCCTTGCCCAGGTCCCGTTCAGGTCCAGGCGGCCACAAATAGCAAGGCCCGCTGCACGGCCCGAAGTCCTCATCGCCGAACACCAACCGGTGTCCCGTCGGGTCCTTGTACTTCAACGGATTGTTCACCACATACGAGTACCGGTTCCACGTCTGCGGGTTCGCCACAGCGGGGACGATGGTGTCCGGGCTAACAAACCTCCCTATCTCCGCATCGTAGTACCTCGCCCCGTAGTAGTACAGCCCTGTCGCATCCAACCGCTGTCCCGTGAACTTCACGTCCGTCGGCACAGACCCGCCCGGTCGAGTCGCCCCGAACGGGAAGTACTTGATAGACCCCACGGACTCCCCGGTAGTCCCATCGCTCATCACCGAGGTGCCGGACAGGCTGTCCTGATGCACATACCGTAGCGTGTCGCCCTCTCTCTGCGCTATCAGCTTGCCCCCCAGGTAGTACGAGGTTGTGACCACATCGGGGTTCGCGGTCACGTTCACCTCGTAGTACTTGTTCACATATATGGTCGTGTTCCCGCCCGTCACGATCTTCTTTGCCCGCTTTCCATCGCCATCATACACATATGTCTCGTTGCCTGCGGAAGATACTCGATTCTCCACATCCCACCCGATGTCCTGGCTCCCCCGCTTGGTCATGTTGCCGGCTACGTCATACTCATACGACGTGCCCCCCACCTGGCTCACCGCATGTGGTATCAGCGACCCGTCCGGCGCCGGCCTGTGCCAGTTGTACGTGTAGGCGTCCCCGTTCTTGCTCGTCATATTACCGATTTGATTGTACGCGTAGCTCTCCGCCCAGGTGTCGTCCATGGTCGCGATGTCCGCCGCCGACAGGGCCGTCCCATAGATCCTCACGTCGTCTACGGTAGCATTGTCGTAGCTCTCACCCCCGCCGATGAGCCGAGCGCTGCCACAACCGCAGGTGCTCGCTCGCCCATGGGCTATCGCCCCCTTCTGATCGAGAACCACCGTCGGTCCCCATCGTTGCCATCGTTTCGCCTACAGTATACCTGCGCATTCTGGCCTGTCAACACCCGCTCTATCTCCCTCTTCCCCGCCCACTGTCAACTATCAACTAACAACTATCAACAATCCCTTCCCCCTGCCATTTACCCCTTGCCCTTCCCAGCACACCCGTTCTACACTATCTCTATGCTCCCCTACTCCAACTCCGTCTCTCTATCTCTCCCTTTGCGTCCTTGGCGCCCTTCGCGGTTATGCCCGCCGCCTGCCCGCCATCCACTATGCACTGCCCACTATACACTATTCACTGCGGTTTGCACGGACAATCAAACATATCGCCCCTGGCAGCTTCGTCAGCTTGCACTATATTTCTGCTCAATCAAACGGATACCTCCAGTCCCCTCTCCGTAAACGGAGAGGGGTAGGGGTGAGGTCCTGCCTCCACCTGACACAACCTCCCTTTTCACGTTTTTACTATGACAGAACAAAAGAGGGACAACCAAGAACGGCGGCAACGCCGGGTCCCCCAAAGCAAAGGAGGTCCGAGATGTTTAAGCGGTTTTTGCCAGTGCTGGCGAGCGCAGCCCTGGTGGTCTCCTTGGGACTGGGAAGCGTGGTGGCTGCCTCCACTCTATCCCGCTCAACGGCTGACGCCAGCGACATTGAGCTGACAGGTGTGGTCCAGGCCCTACCCGAGGAAGGCGCTGCCGGCACGTGGGTGATCCAGGGTATCAAGGTGCAGGTCGGCGCGGACACCGAGTTGGACGCAGACCTTTCCGTAGGCTCCACCGTGAAAGTCCAGGGCACTCTAGACAAGAATGGCGTGGTGGTGGCCCGCGAGATCGAGACCGAGACGGCCCAGGCCGCGGAGATAGAGTTCGACGGCGCCATCCAGAGCCTGCCTGAGGCCGGCCTCATCGGGACGTGGACAGTGGACGGCCTCATGGTGACGGTAACTGCCAACACCGAGATAGAAGACGAGGTTGAGGCCGGAGACGCCGTGAAGGTCGAGGGCAACCTCAACATGGACGGCTCGGTCCTGGCGCGGGAGATCGAGGCCGAGGAAGAGGCTGAAATCGAAGACGAAGCGGACGAGGCCAGGCTGGAGGGGACCATCGAGAGCCTGCCCACTGGCAGCCTCATCGGGACATGGATGGTTGACGGCACAAAGGTGATAGTCACCGCCGACACAAGGCTTGATGAGGATTTCGTTGTCGGCGACAAGGTCAAGGTAAGGGGCGACATGCAGGCCGACGGCTCCATCCTGGCCTCCAGAGTCCAGGAAGACCGCAGCGGCCCTAGCCTCAAAGAAGAAGACAGGGACAACCGGGGGCACGGCAACGCCGACGATGAAGACGAGGACCGGGAGGACAGGGAAGCCAGGGACAACCGGGGCCGCGGCAACGCCGAGGACAGGGACGACGACCGGGGCGGAAACCGGGGGAATCGGGACGACGACTGAGAATGCCGGCTTGGCTCTCTAGAGCCTCACTTCCAAGCCTCTGGGGACCCCGATGTGTCGGGGTCCCCAGAGCTTTTCATATCCGTATCGCCGCTGGTACCGAGTGTCGTAAGTCTGCGCACACGAGGACAGCTTCAATACCGCTCACCCTGAGGCTCTCGAAGGGTGAGCCCCTCATTATGACGCGTTCTTTCAGCAGCAAGCGCTAGGCTATGGCCGGAGGCTCCATGGCGCGGCGTTGCTGGCGCATCACCAGGCGCGCCACCGTGGCCACCGCCATGCTGATAGCCGTAAGCACCACGCCTAGCACGGCCGCCTGCTGCGGCTCGGTGGACTGCATTCGCTCGAAGATGTCAATGGAGAGCACCTTGGAGGCAGGCAGATAGATGAACAGCAGCACCACCAGGGCGCGAGTAGCCCCCAGGAAGCTGATCAACCACCCGTTGAGCAACGTCGGGGCCAGCAAAGGAATGACGACTCTCCACGTGGTGCGCAGCCAGGAAGCGCCGGAGACCCGGGCAGCCTCCTCCAGCTCCGGAGATAGCTGGACCATCCCCCCATTCATCATCCTCATCCCGTTGGGCACAGCCTCCACTATGATAATTATGCCCATCAGGACCAGCGAACCATAGAGGGTCGTAAGGCCGGGTATGCCGCCGAGCACCGCCCAGACCAGTCCCACCGCCAGCACGATGGCCGGGGCCATACGCGGGACCCAACTGAGTATCTCTATTCCCGCCCTGAACTTGATCTTCGTCCGCAAGTATATGTAGCTCATCAGCCCGTACAGGATGGTGCCAACTGTGGCCACTCCCAGCCCCAAGATGATGGTGTTCTTGATACTGCGCACGATGTCCGGGCTTCCGAAGGACTCAGTCCAATGCCGTGTCGTCCATCCCGCTTCAACAATGCCCCACGTGTTCTGAAACGTCCCCATGACCAGCATGATAATGGGAAACACAAGACCGACAATGGTCCACGTCGCCAGGACGCCAAAGGTGACCCACCGCCACTTCCCCAGGTCGATCAGCCGCACGCCGAACCCTCTACCGGTGACGGTCACGAACTGCCGTCCCCTCAGCACCCGGAACTGCAACAGGATGACCGCAGTGGTAAAGATGAGGAAGGCGTTCGACAGTGCCATCGCTGCCGGGTAGTCCACGGGAACCTTCCCCATCAGGTTCCATATGTAGGTGGTGAACACATATGCGCCCTTGGGAGCCAGCAGGAACAGCTCGGTCTCATAGGAGGACAGGATGAAGAGGAACACCAGCAGCGTTATGCCCAGGATGGCGGGCATCATTAGAGGGACCGTGACCCGCACTAGCGTCGTGAGGTTGCTGGCACCGCAGGTCCGAGAGGACTCCTCCATGCTCGCGTCCATGTTGCGAAAGGCAGGGGCCATGTACATGAAATAGAAGCTGCCGGAGGTCATGAGCGACATGAAGATCACGCCCCAGTAGGAGCGGATGTCCAGGGGCGGCCTGTCGAAGCCGAATGTGTTCATCAGGAAGCTATTGACGATGCCAGTCCGCCCTGCGCCGATGAGAAGCCAGGCCACGATCATAGGCAACACCGGCAAGAAAATCCTCAGCCACATCAGTTGCTCGAACACCCCACGGAAAGGAGTATTCGTCCGCGTGATGATCCAGGTGGCAAAGATCGCAAAGGTTACGCCGGTGATGACGCGGGGTATCGCCAGAGCAAAGGTGGTTACCAGCGCCTTGATGGTGGCGGGGTCGCTCCAGGCCCTGACGTAGCCGTCCAGAGTGAAGGGAGCGTTCTCACCGGGAGGCCCGCCTTTGAAGCTTGCGTAGATCACCATGAAGATGGGGTAGACCATGACAAAAGCCAGGAACGCCAGGAAAGGCAGCAGCATGTAGGGTCCGATATGGCGGGACGCCCAGCTAGACGCGGCGGCGTACCCCCGACCCAGCCTCATCTCCCTGGCGATGGTTGGCATGGCTCACCTCCCGAACTCAACTGGCCCCTCGGCCCGACTGCTCCTCCCGTGGCTGCTTCATGACTTGGACAGACTGGCCAGGAATACAAATATTCTTCCATTCTATGGTCTGGCCTGCCAACCGTCAATTTGACTGTTTGCCACCAGGGCCGCCAGTCATTATGCTCCCCCGGCAGTCCGCACCATCATGTCCAGTACCAGCGCCGACCAACCCATATCCCTCGCGCCTCCCCCCCTACCGTCATAAGAATCGTAGTACTCCCTGAAACCCTCTTGGCGCACTAGAGCATGGCTCCGCTCGGCGATCTCCCCAGCGGTGTTCATGAGTCTGTCTTTCATGTTTGGAAAACGGCGCGCCTGGCGGTGCAGACCGTCCATCAGGAACCAGTTTGTATACAGCCAGGTCTGGGGCCCCCTCCAGATGGCATGGGCGCTAGCTAGGCCCGGGCCTTGCAGCGCCGCCGGCGCCGGGTACGGCAGCCAGAACTCCCTGGGGTCGCATAGATGGCCCAACAGGCGCTCAACCGCGGCTTCCTCAATGGTCTCCAGTAGAAGAGGCATCAGACACGCCAGCGTGCGCGCCCTCAATGGACGGTCCCCTCGCCCCCGGTCCAGACTCCAGGCCAGGCCCGCCGACCCATCGAACATCTTACCTGAGATTGCTGTCTCGGTCTGCAGCGCCCGCCGGTGGAACCGTTCGGATTCTTGGGGTTGCCCAGCCATCGCCAGCAAGCGGGCAAGGGACGCCAGATTCTGGGCATAGACGCAATTGAACAGCGTCTCCTTCACCAGAAAACGGCTTCGAGCGAGGATCGCGTCCCAGCGCCATCGGGCCATGCGATGGTGGATAAGTAGTCGAAAGAGCGGCCACGCCGTGCGCGCGGTGGAAGCCCTCAGCACCTCGTCGAACTCCGGCGCCCGGTCACGGCCCGACTCATAGGGATGGACGATCACCAGCAAGCCGTCTCCGTCAATGTTCCTGGTCGCATCGAGGTAGTCATAGTACTCGGCGACTCCCGGAAGCGATCGCCGCAGCTCGTCACCGCCATCCGCCCTTTCATAGACCAGTTCCACGGCCCGGGCCAGGTTCGGCGGCTGCACATAGGGCGACCCCATGGGGTTGGCATAAAGAAGAGATATGGCCGCATCACGCCAGAGCTTCCATGCCGGGTTCCACGCCATGTGCGGGATGAAGCCATCCTCCCTCTGCAGGGCTAGCAGGCTGCCTATCTCCGCCCAGGCCAGGTCTGCATCCAGGTGCGACAGGGCGATGGCGTGCGCGCACGAGTCCCAGAACCACTGATGGGGGTAACGCACAGTGAACGGAGCGGCCAGCCCCCAGGCCAAACCCCAGGCCCAGCCCTGCAACCCCCCGCGCCGCCGACGCTCTGCCCACGGCCCAAGGGAAGGCGCATGATAGCGCCGGCCGTCCGCTATCACCATGTTCCTCTCATAGAGCTGTGATACCTGTCCCTTGAGGGCCTGAAGTTCCTGTTCGTCCATCGCTCCCACCAACACCGCAGATAATGTTACTATTACGTGTAGAGTGGGGCAGGTCAAGTTTTCGCCCCGAGGCCAAACCGGTTTGGGAAGGTAACTCGATTGGACGCGAGCGAGCTGAGCTCGGTACATACAGCGCAGGTCCCCAGAAGGACAACCGCCTTCGGCCGCTGGGACTACATCTACATCAACATCTACGGCTTCGGCCTCACCGGCTTCTGGGGCGCCCTGCACATGGTTGTCCTGCCGATTCTCATCCTGGGCTTCGCCCCGGAGACCAGGAAGAATACGTATCTGGGCCTCCTCACTGTGGCGGGTCTGCTTCTCGCGATGCTCCTGCAGCCGGTGGTGGGAGCCCTCAGCGACGGCACGGCGTCCCGATGGGGCAGCCGCCGGCCGTATATCGTTCTCGGGACAGTCCTGGCCCTGCTCCTCCTGCCCTGGCTGGGATGGTCTTCCAGCCTTATCTGGCTCCTGCTGGTCTACTGCGCCCTCCAAACAGCCACCAATATCGCTCAAAGCCCGTACCAGGCTTACCTACGAGACCTGGCCCCGGACACCAGGAGGGGAACAGCTTCGGGAATGAAAGGTCTGGTGGAAATGCTGGGCGGAGGCGCCATGATCGGAGCGGTGGGTCTCATGATGACGGGCTACGAAGACCCTCAAGGCAAGACCTGGCTCTGGGCGTCGCTGGCGCTGATGGGAGCCACCCTGACCACAACCCTGGCGGTCACTCTGGCCCGCGTCCGCGAAGCTCCTCCAAGGGTGCCGCGGCCAGAAGTGCAGCACACATCCAGCCACAGCAGCGACATCACGATACCCACATTCCGCATCTATCTGCTGTCTCGTTTCCTGGTGACAGCCTCCATAGCCATCGCCCCAGCCTATGCCTTCTACTTCATTCGGGACGTGGTGGCCCCGGAGAGCGCATCGAGGGCCATTGCCGTCCTGGCCGTGGTAGGCGTCCTCGGCCTGGTGGCCTCGGTCGGTCCAGCGGGAGCCCTGTCAGACCGCCTGGGGAGAAAGCCTATCCTCATGGCGGCGGGCGTGTTGGGGCTGGCCGGGACTGGATTCCTGCTGCTCTTTGCCAGGGACCTGCCGATGATCGCTCTGGCCGGTCTGCTGTCGAGTGTCGCCGCCGGGATGTTCCTCAGCTCCAACTGGGCGATGGGAAACGACCTGGCCCCAGGCAAGGCCGCCGCGCGCTATCTGGCGCTGGCCAATGGGGCCTCTGTGGCCGGGGCTCTAGCGGCGCGACTGGCGGGGGCCGGCGTGGGTGGCCCCAACCATCAACCCAACGGGCCGGGCGACTACAGCGTGGTCGCCCCAGCCGTCGCCTTCATCGCTTGGGGCAGCCTGCTCGCCCTCAAAGTGAAG
>ORJL011035604.1_pt1 | contig 14906 bp, 11 predicted proteins | sample 1779941 | NCBI WGS metagenome assembly ORJL01 (sample SAMEA104232317, study PRJEB22302) | groundwater metagenome | biome: forest; feature: aquifer; material: groundwater | place: USA | collected 2011-08-07 | depth 5.8 m
GGCCAATGCGTCCAGAGCCGGGCCTGTCAAGAGAGATGCCTCCTTCGCCATGGGCATATCTGACGAGAGACTCAATTTGTTTGGGGTCCCGCTTCGCTCGGGAGAACCGGGGGGGAGTTCAGCGGGTGGGGTGGGAGACGGGGGACAGAAATCTTCCGGCTGCAGAGCCGCCGAGTCGCGTTGGGGCGTGGGTTCGCCTGTGGTCGTGGGAGCGGGGGAGGCGCCTCTTGCGGTGCTCGGTGGAGCGCCATTTTCGGTTGGTGTCCCCGATGGGACGCGCGGGGCGACTTCCGGGGCCTGGAACCGAGAATTCGGTCTGATCGAGGCCTGAGCCGACTCAAAAGCGACGGTCGGGTAGGTGACAGGGATCGGGCGCGGCGCTATGGCGGAGGAATCAGTCGGCGCTGGGTCTGACGGTCCCTCTATCGCCCCTCCAAGCGCTTCGGCGGTGGACGCGTTCAGAGCCGGACCTGTCAAGAGGGGCGGGTCCTTCGCCATGGTGATATCTGACGAGAGACTCAGTTTGTTTAGGATCCCGCTTCGCTCAGGAGAACCGGGCGGGAGTTCAGCGCGTGTGGTGGGAGACGGGGGACAGGAATCGTCCGGTTGAGGAACCACCGAGTCGCGTCGGGGCGTGGGTTTGCCTGCGGTCGTGGGGGTGGAGGACGCTCCTCTTGCGGTGCTCGGTGAAGCGCCATTTTCGGTTGGTGTCCCTGATGGGGCGCGCGGGGCGGCTTCCGGGGCCTGGAACCAAGGATTCGGTCTGATCGAAGCTTGGGCCGACTCAAAGGCGGCGGTTGGGTAGGTGAAAGCGATCGGGCGCGGTACTGTGGCGGAGGAATGTGTCGGCGCTGGGTCTGACGGTTCCTCTATCGCCCCTCCAAGCGCTTGGGCGGCCAATGCGTCCAGAGCCGGGCCAGTCAAGAGGGGCGCCTCCTTCGCCATGGGCCTATTTGACGGGAGACTCAGTTTGTTTGGGGTCCCGCTTCGCTCGGGAGAACCGGGGGAGAGTACAGCGCGCGGGGTGGGAGACGAGGGACAGAAATCTTCCGGTTGAAGAGCCGCCGAGTCGCCTCGGGGCATGGGTTCGCCTGCGGTCGTGGGGGCAGCGGACGCGCCTCTAGCGGTGCTCGGTGAAGCGCCATTTTCGGTTAGTGTCCCCAATGGGAAGTGCCGGACGGCTTCCGGAGCCTGGAACCAAGGATTTGGCCCGATGGAGGCTTGAGCCGAGTCGAGAGCGACGGTTGGGTTCTTGAAAGGGATCTTGCGCGGTGTCGTTGTGGAGGAATCTGTCGGCACCTGGTCTGACGGTTCCTCAGTCGCCTCTCCAAGCGCCTGGGCGGCCAGTGCGTCCAGAGCCGGGCCGGTCAAATGGGATGTCTCCTTCGCCGTGGAAGTGCGATTCTCGGCTGGCATCCCCGATGGGGCGTACGGGGCGGTTCCCTGGGCGTGGAACCAACGATCCGGTCGGATGCAGGCTTGAGCCGACTCAAGAGTGACGGCTGGGTAGTCGAAAGGGATCGGCTCCGGTGCTGCGGCGGAGGAATCTGCCGGCGTCTGCTCTGGGTTGCCGGGCTCGGCCTCGGCTACGCTTGGCGGAGTACCGCGCGTGCTGAGGGGGAGATTCCCGTCGGAGGAAGGCTTGGCCATGCGGGGGGCGGTTAAGGAGGGTTGCAGCGGCCGGTTCGGGCGCATGCCGCCATCGCGATCCGCGATACCCTGAATGATCTGCTCGAATACCTGGCCCCCGGCTTGGGCGGGCTTGGATGAAAGCGATTCACCGGCGGGACTGCCAAGGCCGGCCGGTGAGGTGTCGGGGCTAAGAATCGAGGCGGAGGTCATTTTGGTTTTGGGTTAGCGCCTGGCACGGGCTTTCCCACGGTCAGCCGGAGGCGTTCAGAAAGCTGGGCTGCTCGTTTGGCCTGGAGTGGATCTTTGGCAAGTTCCTCGAGTATCAGCCCGGCTTCGCTCTCTTTCATGAGGTAGAGGATTTTCACAATGGGCTCGTCTTCCAGTTCGCGGACGATTTTGGCGGCTCCCTCCGGCGTCATGCTGGCGTAGAGTTTGCCCAGCTTCTTGAGGTTGTCCTTCTCCTCGTCCTTGACACGAACCACCGTCTTGTCGAGGTCCACCTGCATTTGATGGACGAGCTGAGTGACGCTGTTGAGCTCGAGGCGCTCGGCTTGCAGCCGCGCCGACCACTCTTCCAGCTTTCTTCTCTCGACACCAATCTGATCGCGCTCGCCCTTGAGTTCCTGGATGAGGGTGTCCATCTCCGGGTTCTGGAAATTCCAGGAGGGGCCTTTGGTTGCGATTCGCGGGTCCGGCATCTCGGAAGCCAACGTGACGCTTGGGGAGGGAACCTTCCAGACTGCGGCGGTCGTGAGCAGGTAGCTGACGCCTCCGACGAGGACCATGACCCAGTTGGAGTGCAATAACTTATTCATGAGACTCGGCATTTACGGACGACCAGAGGAGTATGCCCACCGTTCTACGCTGGGCCATTTCGTCCAGGGTTTTGCGTTCGTCGCGGTCCAGCGCGCGGTCGTACACCGCCTTCTGGGCGTCAAAGAAGGAATCCGCAGCCTCGCGGTCTCGCCGGGAGCGGAGCATGCCATCGAGCGCTTCCTGGACGTGGCGCTCGCACTCGCGTACGTGGTCCAGGCTACGTTGGCGGCGGACCTCGACCGTTTGGAAATAGGCTTGGGTCTGGGCCAGGACGGCGGCGGAGCACCCCTCGGCTACCGCGTTGTTCCAGTCACACCAAGCTGTCTCCAGCTCTCCCTGGACCTGACTCAGCCGGTCCACCGCGAGGCGTTGGGCGTGCAGGTCTCGGGCGTATTGTTCCATCGCCTTCTGTTCCTGGCGCTGGCGTAGCGTCTTGACCGCCTGCAATGTAAAACGGAATGGTTTCATACTCTGGTTTGAGGTTTAGGCGAGAGAGCCGCCGTGGGTTTGGTCCCTCCGGAGGTCTCCGCCTGCTGGGTTGTTTGTGAGAGCCGTTGCCAGCTCTCTGAGGCGCGCACCTCTTCGATCACGTCCTGTTTCAGGAACCGGTTGAGCGGCTCATGCAGTCGGATCGCGCGGTCGATTTGGGAATTGCTTCCCAGGGGATACGCTCCGATGTTGATCAGGTCCTGATTCTTCCGATAGATGGCCATGGACTCACGGGCCGCGCCCGCCAGGGCCTGCTGTTCCGGTGACGTTAGGTCGCGGGTGAGCCGGCTGACGCTCTCGAGCACGTCGATGGCCGGGTAGTGGTTCTGTGTCGCCAAATCACGTGTAAGGACGATATGGCCGTCCAGGATGGAGCGGACCGAGTCGGCGATGGGGTCGTTCATGTCATCGGCTTCGACCAGGACGGTAAAAAGGCCGGTGATCGAACCCGCTTCGCCCGTGCCGGCGCGCTCAAGCAGTTGAGGCAGAAGGGAGAAGACCGATGGGGTGTAACCGCGAGTGGCGGGAGGTTCGCCCACGGCCAGCCCGATCTCCCGTTGAGCCATGGCGAAACGAGTGACCGAGTCCATCATCAGGAGGACGTTCTGCCCGCGATCGCGGAAAAACTCGGCGATGGCCATCGCCATGAAGGCCCCTTTGAGCCTTGCCAAGGCGGGTTCATTGGACGTGGCGACCACCACCACGGACTTCTTTCTGCCGGCGTCGTCCAGATCCTTCTCGATGAACTCGCGAACCTCGCGGCCTCGCTCACCGATCAGAGCGATAACATTGACATCCGAATCCGACTGGCTTGCCAGCATGCCCAGCAGGGTCGATTTCCCCACACCGCTGCCCGCGAAGATGCCCATCCGCTGGCCCCGTCCGCAGGGCATGAACGTGTCGATGGCTTTGATTCCTGTCTCGAAGACCTTGTCGATGCGCTGGCGCCTGAGGGGGTGGGGTGGGGCAAGGTGGGTGCTGACCTCTTGCTCCGGGCGGATCGCACCGCGACCATCCAGGGGATTGCCCAGTCCATCGATGACGCGCCCCTTGAGCGACTCGCCCACCGGGGCCTGGAGAGGGCGGCCCAACGCCACCACTTCGCTGCCGGGATGAATGCCTTGAATCTCGCCCAGGGGCATCAACAGGACGTGATGATTACGGAAGCCGACGACCTCCGCCAGCGTAGTGCCGTCATGACGCGCGGACTCGATGCGGCAGACTTCGCCCACGGCGGCCAGGGGCCCTTCCGATTCAATCACCAGCCCAATCAACTGCACTACGCGTCCGCGGCTTTCCACCACGCGCGCGGTGCGCGCGCGGTGCAGCCATTGCGCCAATCTGTCCGCCTGTGCCGGAGCGGAATCCGTGAGCGTGGTCATGAGAACATCGCTTTCTGCAACAGTTCGATTTTGGTCTCCCGCCTGGCATCAATCGTGCCGAATCTCGTGTGGACCAGGCAGCCGCCGCGGGAGACGGTGTCCGCAGCCTGGAAGTTCACGCGGTCCATCCCGCCCCGGGGAAGCAAGAGGGGTGAATTGACTTTCTCCAAGAGCGCCAGATCCTCCGGGTGGAGATGAATGGTGAAACCGGCCGACTCCTCGACTTGGGCAAGGGCCTCGCGAACGACGGTCTCCACCATCTCCGCCGAGATTGGCAGGCCCGCGACAAGTTTCTGGGCAACCTCGATGGCCAGCCCGATCAGCTCCCGCTCGCACTCGCCCGACAGGCGAGGGATGATTTGCTGCAAGCTGTCCAGAACTCCGTTCTGTAATTCGAGCAACTCCCCGCGCTGCCGCACCAGTTGGACGCCCAGGGCCTCTTCCCCTTCCCGCCGACCCCGTTCGTAGGCTGCGTGGTCACGTTCCCGCTGGCGGATCTCGGCTTCCTCCACCACGCCGCGGGTCGCGACGACGCGCGCGTCGCGCAAGGGTTGGCGAAACTCGACTCGTTCAGGCCATGACTGCATTTTGTGAATCCACTTTGGCGCCGCCAAGGTCCACTTCGCCTTCGCTTTCCAGCCGGCGGACTACCTCGATGATACGCATTTGCGCGGCCTCGATGTCGCGTAGCTTGAGGGCGCCCATGAAGCTCATTTCCTCGTTCACCGTCTCCGCCGCGCGCTTGGAGATGCTGCCCAGCAACGCGGCTTTGAGCTTGTCGCTCGCGGTCTTGAGGGCGACGGCCAGGTCGCGCATGTCCACCTCGCGCAGAATCTTCTGCAAGGCGCTGGTATCCAGGGTGCACAGGTCTTCGAACGTAAACATTTTCTGACGGATGGCCTGCCCCAGCTCGGGGTTCTTCTCCTCGAGGGCGATGAGGAGGGTCTTGCTGAGGTTTTTGTCCATGGCATTGAGGACGTTCGCGGCGCATTTGACGCCGCCCGTCTGGTTTAGCGCCCGGGTCGCCTTCGCGCCCGACCTCTGGGACAGGACCTCGACGACCTTCTCCACCACTTCGATGGGCGTCGGGGCCAGCGTGGCCAGACGTCCGATCACCTGCTCGCGGGTCTCGGCGCGCAACATGAACAGCACCTGCCCGCACTTCTCGGGACTGAGATAACTGCAAATCAGCGCTATGGTCTGCGGTTGCTCGAGCTTGACCAGGTTGACGATCTGCCGGGCTTCCATGTCCGCGATCTGCTGCATCGCTGCTACCGGCGTGCGCGTGGGCGCCACCCGGCTGATTATGTCCGATGTCTTGAACATGCCGACGGAACGTTCGAGGACGTTTTGGGTGTACTCCAATCCGCCCAGGATCGCCGTGCTGGCATGCACGGCGACATCGGAAAACTCCCTGAGAATCTCGCGCTGAAGTTGTTTGTCTATCAGGTTGAATTTGGTCATCTCGGAGGAAACCGCCTCGAGTTCGTGCTCGTCCAGGTTCTTCAGGATCTGGGAAGCGCCCTCCGGCCCCAGGATCACCAGCAGCGCGGCGAGCTTTTGAATCTTGGTCATCTTCGAGATGTCCGCCGCCGCAGTGGCGTTTTCAGAGGTCACAGCCATAGTTGCCTATTTGTTGTTCGAGGGTCCGCGAGTCAGCCAGGACCGGACCGCCTGCGTCATGTTCGCCGGATTCTCTTTGATCAATTGGTTCAGCACCTCCACCGTCACCACGCCGGGAGGGTCCTCGATGCCGTTGCCGTGATGTCCGTTGCCGTTGCTCCTGCCATAACCGTTTCCGTTGGCGTGGCCCAGCGGAATTCCGATCGGGATGCTGTCCATGGGGGTCTTTTTGACTCCTCGCCAGAAGACGATGAGCACCGCCATGGCCAGGCCGGGGTAGCTCACGTTCTTGGCCATCTCATACCAGAACTGCGTTCGCTCCTGCTTTTCGATCTGCTGGTTGATTTCTATGACGGGTTGCTCGTTGAAGGACCATTCCTCGAGTGTGATTTCGTCCTGGCGCGTTCCCTCGGTGTTTTCCTGGATGCCCAGGGCACTTTTCACCAGTTTGGTCAGAGTCTCTTTTTCCTTCTGGGTCAGGGGGATTTCTTTGCGATCCTTGCCCGTTCCCTCTGACCGTTTAGCCACGAATACGGCCGCCGAGATGCGCCGTACACTGCCAGGCTGCTGCACCAGGTTGCTGGTGGTTTTGCCCACCTCATACTTGGTGGTCTTGGTAAGGTTGCTGTTTTTTGAGTTCGAGACCGGCGTGGCGGCAACGGCACTGTTGGTGGCTGTGCTGGTCGAAGCCCCTGCGGCAGCGGCCCCATTGGCGCTGCTCGTATCGGTCTTCTCCTCCTTGGTGGTGTTCTCCCGGAGCGTCCCGTCGGGCTCGAACACTTCCTGCACCTTGGTCAGGGTGTCGAAGTTAAGATCGGCGGACACCCGTACCAGCGCCCGGCCGGGGCCCAGGACGGCCTCGAGCATGGACTCGGCCTTTTTGGACAAGTATTGCTCGGTCTGCCTGCGCACTTCCAGTTGTGAGGCGCTGAGCCCGGCCATGGAGTCAGGCTCGTTATTGGCCGAAAGAGTGTTGCCACGATTATCCACCACGGACACGTTGTTGACCTGGAGCCCTTCCACCGCGTTGGCTACCAGGAAGCGGATCGAGTTGACCGCCGAGGAATTGAGCGGGCCCGGGCGTCGAAGTTTAACGAACACCGAGGCCGTCGGTTTTCGCGTCGCATCCGCCAGCAGGCGGTTCTCGGGCATGACGACCATGACGCGGGAGCTCTCGACCTCATCCAACTGATTGATGGTACGACAGAGTTCGCCCTGCACGGCTCTGAGGTAGTTGGCGCGCTGCATGAAGTCCGAGATGCCGAAGTTGGGTTTGTCGAAAATCTCGAAGCCAACGATGTCCCCTTTGCCGATCCCTTTGCCCGCCATTTGCATTCGCACCCGGTAAACCTTGTCCACGGGGACGGAGATGACGCCGCCGCCCTGGCTGGTCTTGTACGGGATCTTGTCCGCCTCCAAGGCCGAGATCACTTTGCCCGCCTCCGTGTCGTCCAGCCGGCTGTAGAGCACGCCGTAATCAGCGCGCTGGGACCAGAACCCAATGGCGAGAAGTCCGGCCATCAGAGCGCCGGTGGCCAGGCCGATACTGATGCGCTGGTTGAGGCCGATTTGATTCCAGGCCCCGAGGAGTTGACGTGCGAGCTGCTGGAGATTCCGCATCATGGTTCAACGGAGTGGAGGGTTGACTCGCGACGAGCGTGCGGTTCAAAGCGGCGTTGTCCACGCCGTTGACCGGGGCTCACCTTGGGCGAACACTCCATGTTCTCCGTGAATCCTTGAGAGATGACCAGCCGTGCAAACATAAGGTTAGACCTGCATTCGCATTAGCTCCTGGTAGGAGTCCAGCAGCTTGTTGCGCACTTCAACCATCAACTGGAAAGAGACACTGGCTTCCTCCATGGAGATCATCGCCTGGTGCAGCGGGATGTTTTGACCGCTCATCAGCCCGTTGACGGCATTGCGGGATTGGAGTTGGCTTTGATTGACGTCGCGGACGAGGGTGCCCAACGTATCCGCAAACGAGGAGCTTCCGGCCTCGCCTGGCCCGAATGCCGGTGAGACTCCCGGAGTCTCCGTGGGGGGGGCGATCGATTTGAGCTGGCCGAGTTCCCTGTCCGAGATCATGGGCGCCGCGCGCCCCACTTGGTCCAGAGAGGGGAAGCCGCCGGAGGCGCCCCCTCCGGCCTGCAGCATTCGAACCATCGACAAGGGATCCATAAACTAATCGGTGTCTCGCTTTTAGCGTTTGCCGATGGTGAGGGTCTGCATCGCCATGTTCCTGGAACTCTTGACCACCGCCAGGTTCGCCTCGTAAGCCCGGGAAGCGGCGATCAGGTCCACCATTTCCTCGTGAATGTTGATGTCGGGCATCTTCACCCAGCCATTGGCGTCGTGCGCGGGGTCGCTGGGATTATAGACCATGCGGGCGGGGCGGAGGTCTTTCTCGACGTGGGCAACCTGAAGGGACTGCGGGGCCTGGCCGGCGGCTCCTGACGACGATGCGCCGTTCATAACACTTTCAAAATGAACCACTTGGCGCTGATATGGTTTTCCATCCTCGGAGCGGGAGACGTTTGCGTTCGCGATATTCTGCGACACAACTTCCATCCGGATGCGCTCGGCATTGAGGGCCGAGGCGGTGCTGGTTACTCCGGCTAAGATATTCATAATAATGAGCGAGTATCAGGACCGACCCGTGATTGCGGTACGCAAGCGGAGCAGCGAGGAGGTGACCAGTTGGGTCTCGAGGGTATGTTCCATGCTATTCTGGTTAAGCCGGATCAACTCGCTTTCCAACTGAACCGTGTTCCCGTCGCCCGACGATCCCGTGGCTGAGGCATCCACCGCCAGCTCAGGCTTTAGAGAGGCGATCCCGCTGGCATCCTGCGAAAGCATGGCTTGGCTGAGGTTCGTGGCAAAGGCAGGGGCGACATCCAGACGCTTGTAGTTCGGCGTCCCGAGGTTCGCCAAGTTGCTGGCGATTGCCTCGTGCCGAAGCACTGTGGCGTCCAGCATTTTTTTCGCGCCCACATAGCCGGGCTGATTGAACAGGGCATCGATCATGTTGCAGTCTCGTTGCAGAACCGAGCAGCAGCAGGCGTGCCATCTTCGGAACTATCTAATAACACGGATTTTGCGAGAACTAACATCCAGAGATGATGGGCATTTTTTGCCACACACCCCGGCGAGCTAGGCAGGTTGTTCCTGAGTGACATTCCGCAAGAAATCAGTGGGGAGCGGTGTACTGTGGATCCGATGGGCGCCCTCGACTGCCGTGGTGTCCAGAAAATGCTGTACCCTGCCCATTTTAGGGACACGGCGCAGGCCGCCCGGCAGCGCAACAGGTTTTCAGACATGCGTGCAGCGCCGACTTTCAAACTCGGCTCCGTAAGTCAACGGCAATGGCCTTCTCCCGCCCTCCGTGGCGCCCTCAGACCGGGTTTTTGTGCGAAAAACAGGCGCCAAGTGACCGAAAGTATCATTTTCATCGATTTTTTACTTGCTGAGGTCTCATTCAATTAGTTCTATTTGCGTAAAGCCAATAGTTAGTAGAACAGTTCGAGCAACGACTGATCAGCGAAACCTATGAATAAGAAACTGCACTACCCAACCAGAGTAGCCTTGCCATTGGCTTGCACCATGGCAATCGGAGTTCCCATTTCGTCCCTGTACCACGCGATGGCACAGGACGCCGCCTCACCGAGTGAGCCCACCAAGATGGAAAAGGTGGTTGTGACCGGGTCCAACATCCCCACAGCGGAGACTGTGACGGCCAGCCCTGTGGACGTCTTCAACGCCGCGGAGATTCAGAAGGTCGGCGCCGGGGCACAGACTGTGCCCCAGTTGCTCAAACGCCTTCCTTCCACCGTCGGTTCCGGCAACTTCAGTGAAACTCGCGGCAACGGCGGCGACGGCTCGGCCCAAGTCTCCCTGCGCGGCATTCCCGGCGGCACCCTCGTGTTGGTCAATGGCCGGCGCGTGGCGCCCAACGGCTTCGCCGGTTCCACTGTGGACCTAAACACCATTCCACTAGGTGCGATCGAGCGCATTGAGCTGCTGAAGGATGGCGCCTCCGCCATGTATGGCTCCGACGCCATCGCGGGCGTGGTGAACGTGATCCTGAAGAAGGATTACAACGGCACCGAAGTGAATGCCTATTACGGCAACACCACCGAGAAAGACATGGGGCAGCAGAGCTACTCTTTCATCACTGGTTTTGCTGACGATAAGACATCCATGGTCATCGGCGGCAGCTACTATAAATCTGACGCCCTTTACAGCGTGGATCGCGCGAGGTCCTTTCCCAGCCCCAGTACTGTGAGCGGCACGAGCAACCCTGGCCGGATTCGTACCACCGCCGCCAACGACCCGGCGGATATCATCCCGAATGCGGGTTTGGTCTATGCGGGCGCACCTGGCACTACTCCCACCGGCCTGGCGGACTTTCGGCCCTACAACGCCGCCACCGACACCTTCCCTTACGCGTTCTACACCCCGGCGGTCCGGCCCTCGGAGCGGTATAGCATCTTCGGGAATGGCGAGCGCAAGCTCTTCGGGGACAATCTGGTGTTTTTCACCGAGACCAGTTACACCCATACTTGGTCCTACAACCAGTTGGCTCCCACGCCGATCGTGTTTGGCAATTACGGCGTCGTTATCCCTACCACGAACCCGTACAATGTGCTGGGAGTGCCCATCAGTAATCTGCAATACCGCACGCTCGAGCTAGGGCCCCGCACGGATGTGACCGACGCGGATGCGTTTCGGTTCCTTGCCGGGCTGAAGGGTCGTGTTCTTGAGACGTCCTGGAATTGGGAAACGGGTTTCCTTTACAGCCAGGATGTGCGCAGAGAGAAAGAAGGCGGCGATGTCAACCTGACCGCTTTGAGAGCGGGGGTCGCCGATACCAATCCCGCCACGGCATTTAACCCATTCGGTAATAGGGCGAACACGCCAGCCCAACTCGCCGGTCTGGGGCAGGTACTCGCCATCGACGGCAAATCCACACTGCTGAGCATTGACCTCAAGGCGCATGGCGAGGTATTCAATCTCCCGGCCGGTCCCATCGAAGCGGCCCTTGGCGGAGAGCATCGCGAGGAACGGGGCGAATCCATTCCCGACGGCACGATACAGCGAGGCGATACGGTTGGTTTCAATTCCGGTCAAACCCTGCGTGGTTCACGTGACATTTATGCGCTTTTCGGCGAAACCAAGTTCCCCATTTTCAGCCCGCAGAACGAAATCCCGGCCTTCCACAGCCTGGAAATTGGCATTGCCGCGCGCTTCGAGCACTACAGTGACTACGGCGACGAAGGGAATCCGCGTCCGAAGTTCAACATTCGATGGCAGCCCATTGATGACTCACTCACGATTCGCGGCAGCTTCTCCCAATCCTTCCGCGCACCTACCTTCTCTGACCTGTACACGGGACAGCAGGAGAGCTATCCAAACGTGCGTAACCCGTTCAAGGTCGCTAGCGCCGACCCCGCCATGCAGGCTGCCGCGTATGACCAGCAGCGCACATTCTACTATGGCAGCGTTCCGTTCGCCGCCGCCTTTCCGGGCAGTACCCTGGCCGTTGGCGGGCTCAAGCCGCAAACGTCCGACAACTACGCCGCCGGTGTGGTCTATTCACCCAAGTTCCTCAAAGGCTTAACCTTGAACGCGGACTTTTACCAGATCGACCGCAAGAATGTTCCCGGTGGCAGCGCCCAGTACATCATCGACCGCAACTATCAGACCGGTGGTGCGACAACCGCGACTGCGGGCGGTCTGTACTCGGAACTGCTCAACTTCGATCCGCTAACGCTGGACTACAACTCGATCTCCGTGCCCACGCTGAACCTGAGCCGCCAGCGGGTGAAGGGTGTCGACTGGGGCGTTACCTATGAGGTGCCCACAGACTCGTTCGGCAAATTCACCTTCATCGTCCAGGCGGATAGTATCCTGACGTTTGAGCAGGAGGACATCCCAGGAAGCGGCATGAAGGACAAGTTGGGTGATTTCACCAACGACGACTTCGGTTACGGCAGCATTCCCCGGTTGAAGGGCTATTTCCAGACCCTCTGGGAGTACAAGAACCTCGAACTGGGCGTGACGGTTAACTACATCTCCAGCTATCTGGACGACAAGTTGGCTACTTGGCCCGACGGAACGCCGGCGAATCGCGAAATTGCGGCGTGGGACCCGGTTGACCTCCAGGCCAGCTACAAGTTCCCCTACGACACAAAGGTGACGATCGGTGTGATTAACGTCGCCGATGACCCGCCCCCCCTGGCTCTTGGCGCTTTCGCCGACAACTACGACCGCGATCTGCATGACCTGCGTGGCCGGTTTATCTACATGAGCCTGAACAAGAAGTTTTAGTCTCAAGCCACTCTTGTGGCGCAGAACTCTCAGCGGGGCCGCTTTGGCGGCCCCGCTTTTCTTTTCAGGGGGTGCGTGTGGGGTCCCCAGCAAAAAGAAACTGGCGGCCTCGTTTCCGAGACCGCCAGGCGACAACCCAATAAGCAGGACGTCAGGCCGGGCGGCCCGACGCTTCAAGGTAGGATATGGAGGACTGTTCGCGCCTGCCATGATGACAGGAACGGGGGGCTATACCTGGTTTCGGTCGGCGAAATTTTGGTATTTCTATCATGACTCCAAACAATAGCACTTTTCATGCCATAAATGCTCGTGGACAGTGCGTGGTGCGCGATTCAGGCAGTCTTGAGGAGCATTGCGACGCCGGTCGGACCTGGCACCCAACCTGCGAGCAGAGAACTTGCCATGGACGCCTACGCATCTATCAGAAACTTCAAATTCCCTGTTCCAAGATATTTGCGCCGAGCAAGTGCGCCAGGTTCCAGCTCCCGAGCGCCAGCGGATTCCGTCCGGAGGTGTTCTGCCGCCATCGCCTTCGCTGCGCTCGTAGCATCGAGTCGTGCGGGTGCCCGGCAGTGAATATGGACGTAATTGCCGGGCTGGCGGTGCCGATTGTTGCGCATCTTGTTCGCTTTGAGACAAGATCGTGCCCTGTCCAATAGCAGCAGCAAGAAAAGGAGTGACAGGCTCAAAGTGTTTGCCTAGCTTATCTTCGACTTGCTTGATTAAACGAATATGATACAGACAATTGAAACCTACCTCGGAGACAAAGCCGATTATCTCCTGAACTACAAGACCCCCAAGATCGCCAAAGAGCGCCTTCACCTCCCCGGCCCCGACTTTGTCGATCGCATCGTCGCTCAGACCAATCGGAACAACCGCGTGCTGGGCAACATGCAGCGCCTGTTCGGCACTGGACGTCTCGCCAATACCGGCTACTTGTCGATCCTTCCCGTGGATCAGGGGATCGAGCACTCTGCCGCCGCCAGCTTCGCAAAAAACCCGGATTTCTTCGATTCGGAAAACATCGTTAAGCTGGCCCTCGAGGGCGGTTGCAACGCCGTTGCCTCCACCTTCGGCGTGCTGGGCAGCGTGGCGCGCAAGTATGGGCACAAGATTCCCTTCATCGCCAAGATCAACCACAACGAGTTGATGACCTACCCGAACAAGTTCGATCAGATCATGTTTGGCACGATCAAGGAAGCGGCGGACATGGGCTGCGCGGCCGTCGGCGCCACCATCTATTTTGGCTCACCTGAGAGCGGACGTCAGATCGTTGAGGTCGCTCAAGCGTTCGCCATGGCCCATGAGCTGGGTCTGGCCACTGTTCTGTGGTGCTACCTGCGTAACAACGCCTTCAAGAAGGACAAGGACTACCATGTTTCAGCCGATCTCACCGGCCAGGCCAACCACCTGGGAGTGACTCTCCAAGCGGATATCATCAAGCAGAAGCTGCCGGAAAACAATGGCGGATTCGACGCCATGGGGGCCGGCTATGGCAAAACGGACAAGCGGGTCTATACCGAGCTGTCCAGCGATCACCCCATCGATCTCTGCCGCTACCAATTGGCCAACTGCTATATGGGCCGCGCCGGTCTGATCAACAGTGGTGGCGCCTCGGGCAAGAACGACTTCGGCGACGCTGTGTTGACGGCCGTTGTCAACAAGCGCGCCGGTGGCATGGGGCTGATCTCCGGACGCAAGGCTTTCCAACGGCCTATGAAGGAAGGGGTGTCTCTGCTCAACGCCATCCAGGACGTTTACCTCTGCAAAGAAGTGACCGTCGCTTGACTTTGAGCGGGGCGGAATTCCCCAAACAGTTCATTCACGGTTTGGAGCCTGTTTGAAAAAGGCCAAGTCGCCGACCAGGCGAGTTTTGTACAAGTGTTCGGACAGGCCAGAGGCGTCGTGGGCGGATCGGCGCGAAGGGGGAACCTACGAAACTTTGTCGTAGGTGCGTCAGAGTTTGGTACTGGTGCTGGGCCCTGCTGAAAGGGGTGATTCTGGGGGGAGAGGGTCGGAGGGGCGGCGCGTGGTGTTCGTACGCCCGCTTCTCCACCCGACTCAGCACCTTGAGAACGATGAATCTTCTAGACAATCCCGGGCCGCTCACGCCATGGTTTAGCTCATGACACCCTCGACCGTGCCCGTGTCAACGAAACACCCACGCGGCCTTTACACCCTGTTTTTCACCGAAATGTGGGAACGCTTCAGCTACTATGGCATGCGCGCGCTGCTGGTGCTGTTTATGGTGGACGCGGTTGCTCGAGGCGGCCTGGGCCTTGATGGAAAAACCGCGGCGGCTATCTATGGGCTCTACACAGCGTTTGTGTATCTGGCCGCGCTGCCGGGGGGGTGGATTGCCGACCGCCTCCTTGGCGCCCAGCGCGCGGTCTGGTACGGCGGCATCATCATTGCCGCAGGCAATTTCATGTTGGTGCTGCCGACCCCGCAGACCTTTTTCTTCGGCCTCTTGCTGATCGTTCTTGGCACAGGCTTGCTCAAGCCGAACATCAGCGCCATCGTGGGTCAACTCTATCCGGAGGGGGGCGGACGCCGTGACGCCGGTTTCACGATTTTTTACGTGGGGATCAACCTGGGTTCAGCCATTGGGCCTCTGGTTTGCAGCACCATCGGTGA
>ORJL010065365.1_pt1 | contig 14904 bp, 11 predicted proteins | sample 1779941 | NCBI WGS metagenome assembly ORJL01 (sample SAMEA104232317, study PRJEB22302) | groundwater metagenome | biome: forest; feature: aquifer; material: groundwater | place: USA | collected 2011-08-07 | depth 5.8 m
CCGTGGGGAGAGCAAACTAAGCCTGCTGGAGCAGATGCTTACTTAGTGTTTGACTCTGGAGCAAATCAGTATTACATGGTCAACAGCGACCCTGCTGGCAATCCGATTAGTTATGTGTCTGCAAGTTCCGACCCCGCGGCGATGGGGGGAATGCGCTTCCTGGATTCGCCGAGCGCTTACTACGGACAATACTTTGGTCCCGGCCCAGACCGGTCGATTCCGGAATTACATATTCATCCTGAAGATACAGCCTCAAGTCGTCCCGCGCGAGAACATTTAGAAGATTGGCAAAGGGAAATATTAGAGAAAGTTGTTCGGGAGGTAAAGCAGCAAGCGGACTCTTTAGGTGATTATGAAATGAGCGGATTCCTGGAACGATTAAATTTCGATAACATTAAGCATGACGATTTTGAATATTTAGGGGCTTTAGGCCTTGCTTCCGGTAAACCAGATGGAACAACTTATCTTATATCCCTGGCAGCTCACTTTTTCCAGGATGCAAGACAAAACAGCGGCTCGCTTGTTTATTTAAAGAAAACATTTGTGCATGAGCTCAACCATATCATTGATATACAAAAAACTCAAGAGCGGCTGGGGATTAGTTATGAGGAGTGGGCAAGAGATCATAATTATTCCGAGCGTTCCGCGATTATCCGCACGGCTGCGTATTTTGACGGTTATATCATCACTCGAGATGATCCTAATGCACCCTTCGCCGCGCTGTATAAATTTTTTGATGGGATTCAAGTGTTTACTTCCCGTAATTCCTTCTTACGAGCGAGCAAGAGGGATTATAAATCTCCGCCGGCTTTTAATTCTGCGACAGAAACGCGATTTACTTATTATGACCAATTAGCTCGACTAGACCCCAAAAACCGGAAAGCTGGGAAAGAGCCTGAGCCTGATACTGACCGCGCGGCGCTTGGGAGCGCTGACCGCAAGGACAAAGTCGGAGGTATCGACTTAAATCCCGCGAATTTGGATTTGCAAATCAAACGCGACGGTAATGGCGTGCCGCTGCCGTTACCGCTTCAAGACATCCCCCATATTAATATCAACGGTTTTGTTCCGGTCATTATTAATATCACGCCCGTCACTAATCTTCCCTTGCTTCTTGGTGTCAATCCAAGCCAAGAAAAACAGCAACTAAGCCGCGTTCAGTAGATCGAAAATCGGTTGATAACACTCAATATTCTAAGAAAATTGAGTCTATGGACTATATTATCGAATGGGGTAATAGCTCTTGTAATGGGGTAATAAATAGGGTAATATTGTATTGTTGAAATAAATGGCCGGCAACGCGTTGAATAAAGGGGAATTATGAATTCATTTAAGAAAACCGGGAAAGAAACAGATCTGCCCTTAGCCGCCGTATGGCTGATGAATTCTATTTCAGAATATAAGGGGAAAGAAGCGCTCTACACAAAACAATCTTCACAAATACTCAATGCCCTTGTTGAGATGGCCCTCATCGAAAGCGCGGAGTCTTCTAACCGTATTGAAGGGGTAACAGTTGACAGAGACCGTCTCAAACCGCTGGTTATGGGCAAAAGCAAGCCCAGAGATCGCTGTGAGGAGGAAGTGGCTGGTTATCGAAAGGCATTGGATTTGATTCATAAAAAATATGACCGTTTAGAAATATCGCCGGAAACGATCAAAGCATTGCACCGTTTAAGCCGTCTGGAAACCGGGGATGCCGGGCAGTGGAAGCAAAAGAATAATGAAATCATCAAAAAACACGCGGATGGCCGGGTTGAGATCATTTTTCAACCATTAGAGGCGGCTAAAATTCCGGAAGCGATGCAACAGTTATGCCTGGCTTATAAGCACAGTCTCGTCCAATCTGAATACCCGTCCCTGTATGCCATTGCCTGTTTTATTTTAGATTTTTTATGCGTTCATCCCTTTAGAGATGGGAATGGAAGGGTGTCGAGGTTATTAACGCTTTTGGCGTTATACCAGGCAGGTTATAAAGTTGGAAAGTATATCAGCATCGAGAGGATCATCGAACAGTCAAAAGAAACATATTATGAATCTTTAAACAAAAGCTCTCAAGGCTGGCATAAAGGAAAACACGATTGTTTACCGTGGTTTCATTATTTTTTAACTACGATTGTTTCAGCTTATAAAGAATTTGAGCAAAGAGCGGGGAGTGTCAAGAATCATCGTGGAGCTAAAACAGAACTTGTCAGGCAGACAATCTTAAATCAGCTGGGGGAGTTTTCTGTTTCAGATATTGAACGAGAGTGCCCGGGAGTAAGTCCCGATATGGTTCGAGTGATTTTTAGGCAGTTGCAAAAAGAGAACAAAATCATCTGTCTGGGTAAAGGCAAGTCAGCTAAGTGGAAGAAGAAATGAGGTTCTAGTATATTTTTGGGGTGAATTACATTTTTGTTTTAAGTTTTTTACTTTTTAAAACAGCCTTCTTTTATTCTCGTCGTTAAAAATGAAAAAAATTTTAAAAAAATCTTCTAAAATATTCAAAATATCTTGACATTGATTTGTGTGTGTGTTAAAAATTAATTAACAAATAAAAAAATTAGAGAGAAAAATATTTTAATATTCTGCAGGGAACGGCGGGCAAACCGTTCCCTCTTAGAAGGAGATTCTTAAAAATTGAAAAACTTAAAAAGGAACCTTAAAAGCAGCTTAGGGTTCCTTTTTTTGTATGTACGGGAATAAAAAAATGAGTAAAACAATTGGCCTGACATACGATTTAAAAGCGGATTGGATTCCCAGTCCAGATGATCCTGTCGATGCGAACGCGGAATGGGATAAGCCCGGGACTATCGAGCGCGTCGAAGAGGCTCTTATTAAAGGCGGGCATAAGACCAAAAAAATTGGGAATGTCCACAATCTTCTGGCTCAACTCGATCATCTAGATGTAGATATTGTTTTGAATGTTTGTGAAGGGTATAAGGGGCGCAACCGCGAATCTCAGGTACCGCTTATTTTGGAAATGAAAGAAATTCCATTTGTCGGTTCCGACGCGCTCACGTTAGGGCTTACGCTGGACAAAGTGATGGCCAAAAAAGTTTTTTTAGCGGATGGCATTCCCACGCCTAAATTTTTTGTCGCTGATTCTTCGGAGAAGGAAAATTTGGACAAACTGGTAAAGCAATACAAGCTCAAATATCCCTTGATTGTCAAGACCAGGCATGAGGGAACATCGAAGGGTTTGACGGAGAATTCGCGCGTGGTTGATCTTAAAGGTTTAAAACGTGAGGTAGAAATTATTCTTACCCGGTATCACCAGACCGCCCTGGTGGAGGAATTTATCCGCGGGACAGAATGCACCGTGCCGGTTTTGGGTAACAAAAACGCGCGGGCCATGCCGATCGCGCAGATCTGTATTGACGGTGATGTTCAGTTAGGAGAAAGATTTTTTACCTTTGATATGGTCGCTTACGACGGATTAAGATACACCTGTCCGGCCAAATTTTCGTCCTCCTTAAATAAAAAATTACAGGATCTGGCTGTACGTGCTTACAAATCGGTCGAATGTTTGGATTTTGGACGCGTCGATTTTCGTATTGATGAAAAAGGCAACCCTTATGTCTTGGAGATTAACCCTCTGCCGAGTTTGGCCGAGGCAGATGTTTTTAACATTTTTCCTTATCTTATCGGCTCTACTTACGATGAAACGATTAACCGCATTTTAAATTATGCGTTAGAGCGTTATGGAATGTTGGAATCATCGAGAAACAATCGAATTTCAAGGCCAGCAGTCAAAATGGCAATGGCCTTAAAAAAATAAGGGCTAAATGCAAAATAATAAGGAGGAAAACCATAAAATGAATCCTACCGAAACGGTTATTGAAAAGGAAAAGCTCAATAATAAGGAAGACCAGGTAACCATCGTAAATCAAACAATCCCAGAAACAGCGCCGCTTAAACCTGCCGTTAAGTTGACGCCTAAGGAAAATCGGGTCATCAGTTTTTTCGATGATGCCACCCCGTTTGACTGGGAAGATTGGCGCTGGCAGCTGCGAAACCGTATTCGCACCAAAGAGATGCTCGCTAAATTTGTTAGCCTTACACCCGAAGAAGAGAAGGGTATTGATGGATCGGGCACTAAATTAACCATGTCCATTCCTCCGTATTTTGCCAGTCTGATTGATCCGGATGATCCGGCTTGTCCTATTCGTTTGCAATCCGTCCCTCAGGGCGCTGAACTTCTGACCGCTCCCGAGGAGATGGCTGATCCCTGCGGGGAAGATAAAAATTCTCCGGTACGCGGTTTAGTGCACCGGTATCCTGACCGCGTGCTGTTTCTCGTTAACGAAATGTGCGCGATGTATTGCCGCTATTGCACCCGCTCCCGCATGGTTGGCGACGGGCATAGAACATTAAGCATGTCAACGTATGAGGCGGCTTTTGATTATATCCGTTCGAACAAAAAAATCCGGGATGTCTTAATCTCCGGCGGTGATCCTTTAACGTTAAGCGACAAGGTGCTTGAATATATTATCAAAACCGTTAAATCGATTCCGCACGTGGAGTTTGTCCGGATTGGAACAAGAATTCCGGTGACGCTTCCTCAGAGGATTACGACTGAATTGGTGACCATGCTCAAGAAATACAGCCCCATCTGGATGAGCATTCATTTTAATCATCCTAAAGAGATTACCAAGCGGGTTAAGTTCGCCTGTGACCTTTTAGCGGACAGCGGGATTCCGATGGGAAGCCAGACGGTTCTTTTAAAGGGCATTAACGATAAGCCGCATATTATGAAGAAGCTCATGCACGAACTTCTGAAAATCCGCGTGCGGCCTTATTATATTTATCAATGCGATCCAATTTTAGGGTCCAAGCATTTTAGAACTCCCGTATCGGCCGGAATTGAGATCATGGAGAAATTACGCGGCCATACCACGGGCTACGCGGTTCCTACTTACGTGATTGACGGCCCTGGCGGCGGAGGCAAAATTCCGGTTTCTCCCAACTATATTACCTCCCATGAAAATGGGAAATGGACACTGCGTAACTACGCCGGCAAGGAATTCACCTATTTTGATCCTTAAATTGAATCGTTGATAGAGGTTGTGAAAGAATAGGGAATGGTTTTGAAAATAAATCATTCCCTATTTTTATGTTTGACCTTTGAAAAGGCGTGTGCTAAGATGGCTCCTCCCAATATAGAGGGAAGAGAGCTATGAAGAAAATTTTTAAAAAGGTGGTGAATATCCATGATTGAAGTTAAGGTGTTAGATCCCCACGGTTTCGAAAAGGCCATGCGCATTTTTAAAAAGGCCTGTCAGAAGGATGGGTTCTTGATGGAGCTCAAAGATCGTCAGTATTATTCCAAACCTTCTGAAAAGAGACGATTCAAGGGAAAGAAAACCAGATAAATAGTTTTATGAATGGCTTTGTGTTTGAACTATGTGCGTAAATATTAACTAAGCACAGAGTCCCAGCCCAAGGCCATTAAAATTTTTGGAGAAAAAATGGTTACAAGAAATAAAAGAATAGCCATTCTAGCCGAAGAGATGTACCAGGTGCTGGAAGTCTGGTATCCGCTTTTGCGTCTTAAAGAAGAGGGTATTAAAACGATTCTTGTGGGCTCTGGCACCAAAGAGATTTACGGTAGTAAAGAAGGATATCCAGCTAAAGTCGATTGTGCCATTGATCAAATCAAGACAAGTGATGTAGATGGCGTAATTATTCCAGGGGGATTCGCGCCGGACTTTATGCGCCGTAACCCGAAGATGGCGGAATTTGTCCGTAAAATTTATGACGAAGGGAAAGTGGTGGCCGCCATTTGTCACGGCGGATGGATGCTTGTCTCAGCCGGGATTCTTAAAGGTAAACGCGCCACCAGCTTTTTTGCTATTAAAGATGATTTGACCGCCGCTGGAGCTCAATGGGTAGATGAGGAAGTCGTCGTTGATGGAAATTTGATTACCTCCCGCAAGCCTGAAGATTTACCGGCGTTTGTTGTTGAAATTATTAAGAAAATAAAATGATAAAAGTCAAACGCGCTCTTGTCAGTGTTTCCGATAAAAAAGGTTTAAGCCTCTTTGCCAAGGGGCTGGCTTCCTTAGGTATTGAAATTATTTCCACCGGCGGCACGGCCCGCCATTTACGAGAAGCCGGCATCCCTGTCGTCGAAGTTTCGGATTATACCGGCTTTCCGGAAATTTTAGACGGCCGCGTGAAAACACTCCATCCTAAAATCCACGCCGGGCTTCTGGCCCTTCGCGAAAATGAAGAGCATACCAAACAGCTTCAAGCCCATCATATTGGTTTTATCGACATGGTGGTGATTAACCTTTATCCTTTTGAGAGTGTTATCGAGAAAAAAAATGTGTCCTTGGCCGAAGCCCTGGAGAATATTGATATCGGCGGCCCGTCGATGCTGCGTTCGGCCGCCAAAAATTTTAAAAGTGTCGCGGTTGTTTGTAATCCTGCGCGGTACGCCGAGATTCTCAAAGAGTTAGAAAATAACAACGCCCTTTTATCCGATTCTGTGTTGTTTAATTTAGCCGTGGAGGCCTTCGGGCATACGGCGCGTTACGATCAGGTCATTTCCCATTTTTTTCTTCAGCGCAAAAGCCCCAAAGGATTTAGTGCCTTAGAGGGGTTACCTCAAGAATTCGAATTAAGATTTAAAAAGATTCAGGACCTTCGTTACGGTGAGAATCCTCATCAAAAAGGCGCTTTTTATAAAGAGGCCGAAGGGGCCGCGGGCCTTGCCAACCTAAAACAGCTTCATGGCAAGGAGCTTTCCTTTAATAATATTCTTGACCTTAACGCGGCGGTGGAATTGATTAAAGACTTAAAAGCCCCCGCGGCGGCGATTGTCAAGCATGGAAATCCCACCGGCATCGCCGAAGATAAAATATTGCTCGACGCCTATCTTAAAGCCTGGCGCTGCGATTGTGTTTCCGCCTTCGGGGGAATTATTGGATTCAATAGAAAAGTAGATTCTAAAACAGCGAAGGCCATACTCAAAAGCGGTTTTATGGAATGCGTTATCGCGCCTGCCTTTGACCAAGGGGGTTTAAAGCTTTTAAAGACTAAGAAAAATTTAAGGTTGGTCGAATTAAATTTTGATTATTTAAAAGAAAGTAATTTTGATTTTAAAAAAGTGCAAGGGGGACTGCTTTTGCAAGAACGCGATCAGCATTTTTTGGCAGAAAAGGATTTAAAGTTTGTTACCAACAAGAAACCCACCTTAAGTGAATTGGCCTCATTATTATTTGGATGGAAGATTATTAAAAATATTAAATCGAATGCTATTCTCCTTGTCAAGGGAACAAGAACAGTCGGCGTTGGCTGCGGGCAAACCAGCCGTGTGGACAGCGTCAAGCTCTCTATCCAGCGCGCGGGGAAAAATGCCAAAGGGACTGTCCTTATTTCGGATGCTTTTCTTCCTCATGTCGACAATGTTCAGCTGGCCGCTAAAGCTGGAATCAAGGCCATTATTCAACCCGGCGGCTCGATTGTTGATGGCGATGTCATCAAAGAAGCCAATAAGGCCAGGATCGCCATGGTCATGACCGGCGTGCGTCATTTTAAACATTGATTTTAAACTCCTTCCTCATGAACTCTCTTCAAATCGAACAGTATTTAAATTCTTTTATCAATTACGAACTTTCTTTAGGGAGCGTTCATCCTTCGGTTTTCAAGCTGGATCGGATTCAAGCCTTTCTTCAATTATTAGGCAATCCTCAAGATAATTTGAAATTTATCCACGTGGCCGGTTCTAAAGGAAAAGGGTCCGTGTGCGCTTTAACCGCCTCCATTTTAAAGCAAGCCGGTTACAAGGTTGGCCTTTATACGTCGCCTCATCTTTATTCATTTAAAGAAAGAATCCGTGTCCTCGATAAGGAATCTACGCCTTATATAAGAGAAGGCGAGATTTTTCCTGACAGCATTTCTGACCGAGAATTGAGCGCTGTTTTAAAAGAAATCCGTCCTCAACTGGAGAAAATGCGTTCAACGAAAAAATTTGGTCAGTTAACATTTTTTGAGGTTCTAACGGTTCTAGCCATTCTTTATTTTTTTAAGAAAAAAGTGGATTGGGTTGTGCTGGAGACAGGTTTAGGCGGGCGTCTTGACGCCACGAACGCCGTTTCATCAAGTGTTTGCGCAATAACGCCGATTAGTTTGGAGCATACGCAAATCTTAGGGAACACGGTTAGAAAAATTGCCATTGAGAAAGCCGCGATTATTAAAGATGCTCGCTCGAGGGTAGTGATTGCGCCGCAAGAGAAAGAAGCCATCCAAGTCATTAAAAAACGATGCCAAGAATTTGGTATTCAACCTCTTGGGGTAGGCCGGGACATTCAATACGAAATAAAATTACAAAATATGCCTTTATTAGGCGATCACCAAAAGGTGAACGCGGCTGTTGCCATGGGAATTGTTGAATCTTTGAGAGATTTAGGGGTAAAGATTTCTGATAAAGCCATTTCTAGAGGTTTAAAAAATGTTTATTGGCCGGGCCGTTTGGAAATTATCCAGCGTAATCCATTGATTGTCTTGGATGGGGCGCATAATGGCGCCTCAGCCAAAGTTTTAGCAGGATCTCTTACGAAAATTTTTCCCCGCAAGCGGGCTATTTTAATTCTAGGCGTTTCTTCGGATAAGAATAAAAAAGATATTCTTAAGGAATTAAAGAAAATATCCTCTTGTATTATTTTTACCAAGGCTGAGCATCCCCGGGCCAGTAATTGGGAAAGAAGAGAAGTACAAAAATATTTACCGCAAAGAAATTTTTTCCTAACCTCGGGGGTAGAAGAGGCGCTTAGATTAGCCTTTGCAAAGAGTCAAAAAAAAGATATGATCTTGGTGGCAGGATCATTGTTTCTTGTCGCGGAAGTAAGAAAATTAATAAAAGAAGAGAGAAATGGATCAAATAAATAATCTCGACGATACAATCGTTGCTATTTCCACGCCTCTAGGCCAGGGGGCGATTGGGATCGTGCGCCTAAGCGGTAAGGACGCTGTATCCATCGCGGATCAAATGTTTATTCCCAAAAAGGGCCGACGAGCGTCGCAATTTAAAAATTTTACGGTTCACTACGGTAAGGTTGTTCGAGATACTCAAAAGGAAGATACAATTGATGAAGCGTTACTGACCATGATGCGGGCGCCGGGCAGTTACACCAAAGAGGATATGGTGGAAATCAGTTCGCACGGCGGAATCGTTTCACTGCGGGCGATTTTAACCCGGGCCCTGGATTTAGGGGCTCGTTTAGCCGAGCCAGGAGAATTTACTAAACGCGCGTTTTTAAACGGCCGGATGGATTTAGCCCAGGCCGAGGCTGTCCTGGATATTATTCAATCGAAAACCGAAGATTTTTTAAGAGTCAGCACCAATCAATTAAAAGGTGAATTATCGATGGAACTTGAGGCTATTCGAGAAATTTTAATGGGCGTGTATGTGGAGCTTGAAGCCATTTTAAATTTCCCTGAAGATCTCGCCGCGGACAAAGAAAAAGAAGCCAACGAGCGCCTGCATCCTTTAGCGGATGAAATCCAGTTAGCTCAAACACGGGTCGAGCGGCTTTTAGCCACGAGCCATCAAGGGCGGATTATGCGAGAGGGGATCAAAGTTGTTATTTGCGGCAGGCCTAACGTAGGGAAATCCTCGTTATTGAATGTTTTATTAAAAACACCGCGAGCCATTGTCTCGGCGGTAGCGGGTACGACGCGCGACACGATTGAAGAAACCGCGCAGATTAAAGGAATTCCTTTTCAGCTGGTCGATACCGCCGGAATTTTGGAGCCGCGGGATTTTATTGAAGAAGAAGCGATCAAAAGAAGCCAGATGTCTATCCAAAGCGCTGATCTGGTGTTGTTAGTTTTAGATAACAGCTCGGGGCTGACGAAAGAAGATCAGGAGCTTATGAAGAGCGTCCGGGGCAGAAATATTTTAATCGTCGTTAATAAAAGTGATTTAACAGGCAAGCTCGATGAAAAAGAATTGCAGCGGATATTTTCCAGTGAAAAAATCGTAAAAGTTTCGGCGCTGGCCAAGCAGGGCGTTAAAGAATTAGAGGAAGCCATTGTGAGTTCTGTCTGGCATGGACAGGCCCTTGAATCGGAGGGGATTTTAGTGAGCAATCTGCGTCATATTGAGGCTTTAAAGAAATCGCGCGAGGCTCTAAACGGGGCAAAGGATGCGTTGTCGCACGCTTCGTTAGAATTTGTCTCGGAAGAAATTAAAAGGGCAGTGAATTTCCTGGATTCCATCACCGGCCGCGACATCGATACGGATTTGTTGGACACTATTTTTTCCAAATTTTGCATTGGAAAGTAACCCGCATAAAAAATATAAAAAATTTTCTTTTCCCCCCTTGTTTTTTATAAATTTATAGTGTATATTTAAAACAAAGAAAGCGCTTCCTTCGACTTGCTCCTTGTTTTTGATACAATCCAGCCACGGGGTTGATCAGGCATTCATTAAAAGTGAATAATTGATTGACCATTTTCTAAAAAGTAATAAGATAAACATAGAGATTTAAATTTTTCTTAAATATAAGTTAATAAAAGACTTGCGTAAAATATTTTATGGTGACAAAAATGGCTAATAAACGAAAAGATGAAAGAATGGAATGCTTGGTTCCCGTGGAAGGTAAAAAAGGAAGCGCATTTGGGGAAGCAGCCACTTTGGATTTCAGCCAGGGAGGTTTAGGATTTCTCTCTTCTAAGGAAATCCCGCTCCACAAGGAAGTGACCATTGCCCTTGATTTAGCAATGGAAAAGGACCCGGTTTTTGTTGTGGGGAAAGTGAAGTGGATTAAACCTGTCTCGGATTCAGATAACTTTAGGGTGGGACTGTCTTTCAAAAATTTTCTCAAAGGTTCAAAGCAAGAGCTTAGCAGATATTTTAATGGTTAAGAAGAAAGGAGGGGCTATGCCGTCAGAAAATAAAACGACCGCGGAGCGTCGAATTTTTGAACGATTTGCTTCTTCTTTTCCCGCTAAGTTTAAGGATGCCAAAGAAGAATACGGCACAAACGTTTATTTAACCAACGCCTCAGGGAAGGGAATCCGTATTCTCACCAAAACGCCGCTTCATTTTAACGATGAGGTGACTGTAGAGGTGAAACTCCCTGATCAGGGTGAACCCATGGCCATTGGGGGACAAGTTGTCTGGGCAAAAAATAAAGAAGCAAATCTTTGGGATGTGGGCTTAAGATTCCACGATATCAACCTCATGCATATTTCTCGTCTTTACAGAGTCGCCACCGGCAATGAGCTCTAAGAGTTTTACCTCTGACAATGCTTTCTTGGGGCGTAAACTTTATTTCCCGCTCTGCGGGACTACTTCTGAAAGTATTAAATCTTCCATCACTCCTTATTTAAGCGGCGATATTAAACTTGATAAGGATCACTTTTTAACCAAACCCGTCTCACGCGAAGATTTACAACAGGATGTAAGAAATTTTTTTGTTTTTGTGGAAGGTAAAGGCATCTATTCTCTTGCCCAAGAGACAGAATCCAATTCCGCAGAAGTAGAAATCGGCCCGCTCTGGCATAAACTTACTCGTCGGCATGTAAGTGCCGGGCTTGAAATAACCGCGCTTAATTTTGTTCCCGTCACCGGTGAAGATGTTGAGCTTATGCAGATCACGCTTAAGAATACGTCTTCCCAGGATATTCGTTTAACGCCGACCTTTAGCGTGCCTGTGTTTGGGCGCGCTCTGGCTAATAAACACGACCATGAGCACGTGACGAGCTTACTTAACAGAATTGAACAGCTCCCCGAAGGTGTTCTACTTAAACCGACGATGCTTTTTGACGAACGCAGCCACGCATTAAACGGCCACGTCTATTTTGTTTTTGGGGTTGAAGATAACGCGACACTACCAGAGGGCAGTTTCCCGACGATCGAGAGTTTTCGCAGCGAGGGCGGGACACTTCAGAATCCCCAAGCGGTTTTACGCAATGAAAAGCCAGTCAAACTACCTAAAGAGTTACTCAACGGCAAAGAAGCCTGCGGGGCGTTGCGTTTTCAAGCTCTTGATCTTCGGGCTGGCGAAACAAAAACTTATTTTGTAATGATGGGAATCGCCTCAACGCAAGAGGAGGCATGGAAGGTTTTTAAAAATTTTAAAACGAAGCAAAGATTTGAGGCGGCACTGGAAAAGAACAAAAAATTCTGGCTTGAAAAGATTCATGCCATTGAACTCACCAAGAAAGGTCGAGATTATAACTGCTGGCTTAAGTGGGTGACCTTGCAGCCAGTTCTGCGTCGGATATTTGGTTGTTCTTTTCTACCCGACCATGATTACGGCAAGGGGGGCAGGGGCTGGCGCGATATCTGGCAGGATTTGCTTTCGCTTATTCTTATTGAACCCGACCCCACGCGCGACCATCTGATTAATAATTTTGCGGGTGTACGCATCGATGGCTCTAATGCCACGATCATTGGCTCCAAACCGGGAGAATTCTTAGCCGATCGCAATAACATCTCGCGGGTCTGGATGGATCACGGGCTCTGGCCGTTGGCCACCACGCTTCTTTATATTCATCAAACCGGTGACTTAGATATTTTGTTTAAAAAAGTGAGTTATTTCCGGGATTTTCAATTTTCCCGCACCCATGAAAAAGATGCCAGGTGGATCCCTGAGTATGGAAGCCGGCTTAAAACTAAATCCGGAAAGATTTATAAAGGAACGATCCTCGAACATATTCTCGTTGAACACCTCGTGCAGTTTTTTAATGTCGGTGAGCATAACATTATCCGGTTAGAAGGCGCGGATTGGAACGACGGGCTCGATATGGCCTCAGATCGAGGAGAAAGTGCCGCCTTTATGAGTTTTTACGGCGGGAATCTTTTAAAGTTAGCGGAGTTATTAGAGGAATGTGCCAGGCGAAAGAATCTAAAAACGGTGACGGTTGCTAAAGAATTAAAAATATTGTTAGATACGTTAAGCGCAAAGCCCTGCCGCTACAATAATATTAAGGAAAAGCAGAAACTTCTTTTTGAGCGTTACTTTAAAGCGGTGCAGCCAGAGATTTCTGGCAAAGAAATACAAATACCCATTGAAGATATCGCTACGGATTTGCGTAAAAAAGGGCAATGGATTTTTGAACATATCCGCCGTTGGGAAAAAGTAAGCATAGAAGAAAGCGGTCAGTCCTTTAGCTGGTTTAACGGCTATTACGACAATAAAGGCAAGAGGGTGGAGGGGAAAAAGAATAACCGCGTTTGGATGACGTTAACCGGGCAAGTTTTTGCCATTATGAGCGGATTAGCCGGTGAAGAAGAAATTAAAAATATTGTTAAGAGTGTTAATCGATTCTTAAAACATCAAGAGCTTGGGGGGATTCACTTAAATACTGACTTTGGGCTTGATTATTATCCTGATCTTGGCCGCGCCTTTGGATTTGCCTACGGCACCAAAGAGAATGGCGCATTCTTTAGCCACATGAGTGTTATGTACGCGTATGCCTTGTACAGCCGCGGATTTGTCCGGGAAGGCTGGGAGGTTTTAGATAATCTGTATGAAATGTCAACCAGTCCGCGCGGTAAAATTTATCCCGGCATTCCCGAATACTTTGACTTAGAAGGCCGCGGGATGTATCATTATCTGACCGGTTCGGCAAGCTGGTTTATCTTAACGCAGTTAACACAGGTGTTTGGCGCGCGCGGCGAATATGGCGATTTGCTTCTCGCGCCTAAATTAGTGAAAGAAGAATTTAACGAAGAGGGTTTAGCTCAGGCTTCTTTTGAGTTTGTCCATAAAAGATTTGTCGTGGAATACGTGAACAAAAAGCGTCTTGATTATGGTGAATACACAATCGAAGATGTTCTTGTGAATGGATCAAGCTTGGGAGTTGAAAAAATTTCTCCAACGGTTGTTAAAATTAAACGTCAGGCATTCCAAAATTTGCCTGCGCACATAAAGCTTTGTGTTAAGTTTAAGGAAAGAGGAAAGTAATTCATGGATAATCAAAAGACATTTCAAGATTTAGGACTCTCGCCAGAAATACTGGCTGTTTTAAAACACAAGGGATTTGAGGCCCCGACGCCGGTTCAACAGCAGGTCATCCCCGCGATTTTGACCACCAATAAAAATATTTTAGCCCAGGCTCAAACCGGCACGGGCAAGACCGCCGCGTTTGGACTTCCCTTAATTGAAACGCTTAATGAAAAGATCCCAACCGTGCAGGCCCTGATTCTAGCGCCGACCCGGGAGCTTGCCGTCCAGGTCACGGAAGAAATAAATTCCTTTAAAGGGAGAAAACAGTTAAATATTGTCCCCATTTACGGAGGCCAGTCGATTGATCTGCAATTCCGGCGTCTCAAAAAAGGGGCGCATATTATTGTGGGAACGCCTGGGCGGATTATCGATCACATCCGAAGGCGCACGCTGCAATTTAACACGATTGATTATCTCATCCTGGATGAGGCCGATGAGATGTTGAATATGGGATTCTTAGAGGACGTCGAGACCATTATTAAAACGACTCCGGCGGATAAGCGGGTCCTGTTGTTTTCCGCGACTATGCCGCCTGAAATTAAACAAATCGCCCAGAAATATATGGGGGAGCATATCTCTTTTAAAGTGACCCCTGGGCAACTGACAGTAAGCCTTACCGATCAAATCTATTTCGAAGTTTCCCATCACGAAAAATTTGAGGCCCTTTGCCGGATTATTGACATGGAAGAAAATTTCTACGGCCTGGTGTTCTGCCGCACGAAGGTCGATGTCGATCAAATCAGCACTCACTTAATTGAGCGCGGTTACGACGCCAAGGGCTTACACGGCGATCTTTCTCAAAATATCCGGGAAAAAATTCTTGGTCAATTTAAAAGCGGCGCGGTGAATATTCTGGTGGCAACCGATGTGGCCGCCCGCGGCATTGATGTGCAGAATTTAACCCACGTGATTAACTACGCGCTTCCTCAGGATCCGGAGGCTTATGTCCATCGTATCGGGC
>ORJL010526162.1_pt1 | contig 14904 bp, 12 predicted proteins | sample 1779941 | NCBI WGS metagenome assembly ORJL01 (sample SAMEA104232317, study PRJEB22302) | groundwater metagenome | biome: forest; feature: aquifer; material: groundwater | place: USA | collected 2011-08-07 | depth 5.8 m
CCCGCCGGTACGGGGAGCCCGCCGCTTCGCCTCTGGTGACACGCCCAGCTTGCGGAGCAATTTCCTCGCCCGATCGACGTAGCGCAACGCCCCGATGGTTTCGAAGGCCATCAGACTCTCCCGCGCTGCCAGGGCCATAGCTTCAAGCGGAGGAGAGGCTGACCGTCCGGCTGTGGCGAGAGAGACCCATTCCATTCTTGAGCAAGCGGCCTCGAAAGGCATTTCAAGGACCGTGAATGCCTCCGTGGCTCGCTCCAGGCAAGCCCGTGCGGCTTCTGCTTCGCCGAGACTGATACGAGCCAAACCCTCGAGACGAGCGCCAAGCGCGTTAGAATAACTTGCCATCTCCGGATCGAGGGCCGTTAGCTCGGCGGCGATGGCAAGGGCCTCTTCCGACCTGCCAGTCGCCATCTGCGCCCTGCCGAGCAGCGCCAAAGCGATCGGCGCGGCCGCGCCAGTGATCGCTCCAGCGCCGCCAGGCGGTGCGACCGAGCGAGGAAATCTGGCCGTGATAGCGTAGGCGCGCTCGGCCTCGCCCTGCTCGAGGGCGATAACCGTCTCGGCCAGGTCCGCAAAGCCAAAGACATGGCGATCTGCAAGGCGTCCTCCACCAAAAGCCAAGCGGGTTTCGGAGATGCAGGCCTCGGCGTCGGCCAGGTTGCCCTGAAAGGCAAGCACCATGGCTCTTGCGGCCAGCAGGTTGGCGACTCCCCTCGAGTTGCCCATGCGACGGGCCAGCGCCAGCCCTTCTGAATTGCACTTCAGCGCCCGTTTCCATTCGCCGGACATGAAGTCCGCGAAAGTCAGACGCTGACGAGGAATCAGCTCCAGGACCGGAGCCCCCAGTCTCCGCGCAATATCGAGACAGCCCTCGGAGTGCCGGCGAATCAAGCCGTGGTCGCCCAGGCGCAGCCCGGTCAGGGCCAGCCAGTCGTGGGCCCGATAGATAAGGATGGGATGATCGGCGTTTTCCGCCGCTCCCAGGGCGCGTTGAGCGCTATCCCGGGCCCCCATTGGGTCACCGCGATTCATCTTCAGGGTTACTTCGGCCATTCGCGTCTGCGCTTCGGCCTGCGGAGACGCCAGGCGTTCCGACAGGGCGATGAGGTCGGCCGCAACCGTGGTAACTCCGGCCAAATCGCCAAGGCGATTGAACATGTTAAAGCGCGCAAAGTGTAGATCGGACAGATCCTGCGAGGGCTCGCGGCCGGCCAGAGCCTCGAGCCCGGCTACAAGATGGGTATCGGCTATCCCGAGCCGCCCCCGGTCCCATTCTGCCGTGCTTATCAGCCGGTGAAGCCTGGAGATCGAGGCCGCGTCGCCGGCCTGAACGTGCTCTGACAGAGCCTGCGCCCACACTTCCAAAGCGGCGCCGCCCTCGCCGACTCGGTCCCATGCTTCGCCCAACCGCTCCAGCAACCAGGGCAGAATAGGGCTGGGCGGGGTCATGTCAGGGGCAGGACGGTATCCCTCTCGCACCAACGCCAACGCCGCTCCAAAATGCCGGGCTGCCTCGTCGTTCGCACAGATAGCGCGAGCCCGCTCGCCGGCTGCCAGCATTACGGAGAGAGCCCGGTTGCGATCGGCCTCCGGGCCTGCGTTGCTATAATGGCGCGCGAGTCGATCCACATCGTCCGGCCGAAGCCGTTCGAGGGCGGCGGCGACAGCGGAGTGGGCACGCCTGCGCGCCATTTCAGGGAGCTCGTCGTAGGTCACTTGCTGAATCAGGGGGTGCGTGACTCTATAGAACACCTCCGGCCCTGTGGTTTGCTCCACCACCAGGCCCGTAACGCGAAGCCGCTGGAACGCTCTCAGGAGAGTACCATCATCCAATCCACTGGCAGCGGCAAGCACCGAGTGCGGCCCCCCTTCGCCCATCACACAGATGAGGTCCAAGAAGAGGCGCTCCGAGGGGTCAAGCCGCTCGATGCGGTCCAGGATCGAATGGCGTACACTCGACGGCGCCCCGACGCCGGCATCGCCGGCCAGCGTCCAGCCCCCCAAAGTGCGCGACAGGCGGTCCGTGGCGATAAGATCCTGGATGATCGCTTCGACGAATAGGGGTGTGCCTCTGGCGCGGGCTTCCAGCAGCGCAAGCAGCTCCGCAGGGGGGTCACCACCCAGGGCATCCCGCGCCTGAGAGGCCACGGCATCGGGGTCTAGGCGAGAAACGACGATCTCTTCCGCGATCCTCGCTCGGATGAGGGAGGTTACCAGCGCCCGCAGGCCACGGACGGTCTCGACCGCGCCGGCATGGTAGGCTGCTAGCAACAGCACCGACTGTTCGGAAAGGCCCCGGGCAAGATAATGCAGCAACTCAAGCGAAGCGGGGTCGGCCCAATGCAGATCATCGATAAACAGGGCCACGGGCCGCTCGCGGGCAAGTCGATCGAGGAAGCGCGACACGGCCTCGAAGAGGCGAGTCTTTTCCAGGGCGGGGTCACCAAGGGGATCGGGGGCGGGAAGATTGAGCCCGCCAAACAGCCTCCCCAGGTCCGGCAGACCGCCTAGGAGAGCCGATTGCCGGGAGGCGTCGAGGCTGCGCAGCAGTGGCCGAAAGGCGTCCAGGACCGGGGAGTATGCTAACCCTGCCTCCAGAGGATAGGCCTGCCCTTCGAGGACGGTGAAGCCACGGGCCCTCGCCAGCGACAGGGCCTCCTGCGCCAGGCGCGTCTTGCCGATGCCGGGTTCTCCCGCCAGGAAAAGGGCGCCACCGCTTCCCTTGGACGTACGCCCCAGAGCGGAAGCGATGCCTTTCATCTCGGCATCTCGGCCGGCGAGACGAGGCACGAACCCCGATCCCAAGTCCCGCTCGTGGGATCGACGCCCCGTGCTATTCAGGTCGGATCGGTTCAACTCGGGATGCCTCCAGATAAGAACGGTAAGCCTCGAGATAAGGCGGCAAAGGCTCCCAATGCGGGAGCCGGGACATGATCATGTATTATATCCCACCCCGGGGCAGGGCGCATTTCGTGTTCCCGTCCGGTGTGGCTGGTGCAAAATTGTGCCACCCTCCAAGATCAATAGCTCAGAGAAAACGCGACCCTCATCGGAAAGGAAGAACGAAGTCGTCTCCCGCGGCGCCCCTGCCATCGGAGTCAAGCCCCATATTGATTCCCCCCTGATAAGGGGGGTCAGGGGCGTTACGTCCCCCACAACCCGACTCTGACCGAAAAGGCACGGGAGAATCGAAAAACGCCGACGCCTGCCGAGAACAAACTATGGTTCGAGGTATTGCAGGACAAACGGTTCGTCGGTCTCAAATTCACCCGGCAGAAGCCTCTAGGTGAGTATATTGTCGACTTCCACTGTGCCGAACTCATGCTGGCAATCGAAATCGACGGCGACAGCCACGGCGAGCAGCCGGACTACGATCGACAACGAACCGCACGCCTGAAGCAGCTTGGCATCGAAGTGATTCGGTATGCCAACCGGGAAATCATCACTGACCTCAAGTGGCGTCTACGAGGACTTAGTGAGGCGGGTAAGGGAGAGACGAAAACACGTGCAATCCCAAACGCAGACGGAAACCCCCTTGCATCCCCCTTATCAGGGGGACATTGACGTGGCTGCGATCGAGGTCAAGCCTCACATTGATCCCCCCTGATAAGGGGGGCCAGGGGGGTTACCTAGGGTTACCGGGCAGGCGCATGTTTCTAAGGGGGTTCTTAAGGTATCAGCACCGCCGCCGCGCTGCCTCCGGCGTTAAGCCATGGTGTGGGGAGGATGCCGATAACGAGGACCGCAATGACGGCGACCGTCATGGCTACGACCAGGGTCTTGGAAACCTGAAGGCGTTCGACGCTGGAGGGCGTCCCAAGGTACATGGTGCGCAGCACCCGCAGGTAGTAATAGGCGGACACGACGCTGTTGAGCACGCCGAACAGGACCAGCCAGAGCAGGCCCTCCTGGAGGGCTGCCCAAAATACGTAGATCTTGGCTACGAAGCCCGCGGTGGGTGGAAAACCTATGAGGGAGGTCAGACAAATCGCCAGAGCCAGGGCCAGCCCTGGGGCGCGGCGCGCCACGCCGGAGTAGTCGGCGATGCGGTCGCTGCCCAGGCGTTCGGAGATGGCGATGATGACGGCGAAGGCTCCCAGGGCGGTAAAGCTGTATCCCAGGAGGTAGTAGACTACGCCCTGTAACCCCTGAGTGGAGAAGGCCGCCACTCCCACCATCATGAATCCGGCGTGGGCGATGGATGAGTAGGCCAGCATTCGCTTGATGTTGGTCTGGGGAATAGCCATCAGGTTACCGACGGTCATGGTCAAGGCGCTCAGCACAGCAAAGAGCGTCGGCCAGTCAACCGGCAGTGGAAGGTCATTGCCGAGGATAACGAAGAAGACCCGCAGGATGACGGCGAAGCCGGCGGCCTTGCTGGCGGCGGTCAAGAAGCCGGTGACAGGTGTCGGCGCTCCCTCGTATACGTCCGGTGCCCACATGTGAAAGGGTACCGCAGCGATCTTGAATCCGAATCCGGCGGTCATGAGGACGATGCCAAGGAAGATAGCGGGCAGGATGCCATTGGGGTCATGGCGCAGGCTGGCCTGTATCGCCTGGGCGATGTCATTGAGATTGGTGACTCCTGTGGCGCCGTAGATGAGCGCCATGCCGTAGAGGAGTACCGCAGAGCTGATGGCGCCCAGGAGCAGGTACTTCAGACCGGCCTCACTGGACTTGGCGTCCCTCAGGAAGCTGGCTAGAATGTAGAGAGAGATGCTCGCCATTTCGAGAGAGATATAGATGGTGATGAGTTCTTGGGTGCCGGCCATGAACATCATGCCGGCGGTGGCCACCAGGATGATGGCGAAATACTCACCCTGGTAGGGTGCGAAGCGTTTCGAATACTCGACTGAAGACAGGATCACCAGGGCCGCCGCTGAGAGAAAGATGATATTGAAGAACAGGCTGTAGTTGTCGACCACCAGGGCTCCAGCGAAGCTGGAGCCGCTTTGCCCGAAGAGGGTGATGGTCCACACGGCGGGGACGAGCAGTCCTACGCCGGCGATGGCTGCCACGGCCTCCTTCTTCTTGATTACCAGATCCAGGAGTATGACCACGACCGCAAGGCCGATCAGGCTGAGCTGCGGGCCCAGTAGATTGAGGTTCAAATCAGCTCCCTCATAACGTCAGTCAAGAGATAATCTAGTGCAGGAGGGCAACGGCCGCCCCCAGTCGCGTGAGTATGGGGTGGAAGGGTCCCTCGATCATGGTGGTCAGTATGGACGGGTAGACGCCCACCAGGATAATGACGATGACTAGGATGATGACCGGGACGGCATCCACGAAGCTAGCATCCTTGAGATTCGCCCATCGCTCGTCCGCAGGACCGAAGAGAATTCTCTGCATGGTCCAGAGGATGTAGCCAGCGGTTATCACGATCGCAACTACCGCCAACACCGTCTGCCACGGCCAGGCGGAGAAGGTGCCCAGGAAGATCAAGAACTCGGCGACGAACCCGCTCATGCCGGGAAGTCCCAGGGAGGCCAGGCCGGCCATGGTCATTATGATAGCGATGAGAGGCATCTTGGATGCCAGGCCCCTCATTTGTGAGATCTCCCGGGTATGGGTGCGGTTATAAATGAGGCCCACCATGGCGAAGAGCAGGCCGGTGATGGTGCCGTGGGTGAACATCTGCAGCGAGGCCCCGGTGAAACCCACCAGGCTAAGGCCGCTGATGCCTCCGGCGACGCCCAGGAGCACATACCCCATGTGGCTGACGCTGCTATAGGCCACCAGCCGCTTGAGGTCCTTCTGGACCATGCAGACCGCGGCTCCGTAGAGGATGTTGATCACGGCCAGGGTTACCAGGACGGGAGCGAAGAAGGCGGCGGCGTCCGGAAGGATGCCCACGTTGATTCTAATCATGGCGTAGCCACCCATCTTGAGCAAGACGCCGGCCAGGATCACGCTTACGGCAGTAGGGGCGTCGGTATGGGCATCCGGCAGCCAGGTATGGAGGGGCCAGATCGGCAGCTTGATGGCAAAGGCCATGAAGATCAAGGCGAAGATCACGTACCCAAACTGGCTGGTGATGTGGGCCTGGCCCAAGACGGTCATGTCGAAGGTATTGAGGCCGGAATCACGATAGAGCCAGAGGATGCCCAGCAGCATGAAGGCGCTGCCAAACACCGTGTATATCAGGAACTTCATCGCCGAGTATTCCTTGCGTCCGGATCCCCAGATTCCGATCAGGAGGAACATGGGGAGCAACTCGACTTCCCAGAAAAGGAAGAAGAGGAAGAGATCGAGAGCGGTGAAGACTCCGAGGATGCCGGTTTCCAGGACCAGGAGCAGTATGAAGTATTCCTTGACCCGAAGGTCGATGTGCCAGGATACCATGATGGAGAGGAAGCAAAGCATAGTCGTGAGAAGGACCAGGGGCATGCTGAGGCCGTCCACACCTAGGAAGTACTGGATGCCGAGCTGGGTTATCCAGGGGACCTGTTCCACGAACTGCAGCGTGCCGGAACGGGCGAGGTCGAACCCGATGAACATTCCGACGGAGATGAGGAACGCCACCAGGGTGAAGAAAAGGGCGGTGAAACGCACGGCTCGAACGTTCTCCTTGGGGAGGAGGGCGATGACAATGGCTCCTACGACGGGGAGAGCCAGTATGATGGTCAGATAAGGAATGTTCACAGGCTATCCTCTGAAAATCATGAATCCGCCTACGATCGCAACGACGCCCACAACTATGAACAAGGCGTAACCCTGCACCTGGCCCGATTCTACCTTTCGTAGCTGTCCACCCGTGCCCCTGGTCAGCGAAGCTACGCCGTTGACAGCGCCGTCGACGACGTACTGGTCAAACAAGTGCAGCAGATTGGAGAGTCCGAGGAACAGCTTGATCACGATGAACTCATAGAGATCATCCAGGGCGTACTTGTTTAGCAGGAAGGCGTGTATGGGCGAGAAGGCGCGTGCGATCGCGGCTACAGGGAAGACGTTGGCGATGTAGCTCAGGTAGGCCGTTAGGATTCCCAGGATGGCGACCAGGGAGGAGGTGAAGATCACGCCCCAGTTGACGTGTACCTCCGCCGTCTCACCCAGGAAATGCGCGAAGTTGCCGTTCCAGTTGGCGAAGCCCGAGATGACCGAGGGAACCATAAGGACGATCAACGGTATGACCATCGCCGCGGGGGATTCGTGGGGAGTGGAGTGATGGCCGTGGGCGTCTGAAGAGTGGCCGCCCTCGGGCGCCTCGCCGCCGCGGTATTCCCCCATGAAGGCCACAAAGGTGAGGCGGAACATGTAAAAGGCCGTCATGAAGGCGGTGATGAGACCGAAGATATAGATGATGTTGTAGCCGTTGCCCAGGGCAGTATTGAGTATCTCGTCCTTGCTCCAGAAGCCCGCAAACGGGAATATGCCGGAGATGCTCAGACTTCCTATCATCATGGCGGAGAAGGTAATGGGCATATAGCGCCTTAGGCCGCCCATCTTTCGTATGTCGTAGGTGTGGGCGGCGTGGTGGACGCTGCCGGCCGAGAGAAACATCATGGCCTTGAAGAAGGCGTGGTTGAACAGATGGAAGATGCCGGCCGCGATACTGCCTACCCCCAATCCCATCATCATATACCCCAACTGGCTGACGGTTGAGTAAGCGAGAATACGCTTGAAGTCGTGCATGACCAGGCCCATGGTGGCGGCGACGAAGGCGGTGATGGTGCCGATGACGGCCACGGTGAACAGGGCCTCAGGCGCAGCCTCGAAAGTCTGGAATGAACGGGCAACGAGGTAGACGCCGGCGACCACCATGGTGGCGGCGTGGATCAGGGCGCTGACTGGGGTCGGGCCCTCCATGGCGTCGGGAAGCCAGACGTGCAACGGGAACTGCGCGGACTTGCCAACCGCTCCGGAGAAGATCCCCAGGGCCGCCCAGACCAGCACCCCACCGGCGAAAACGACGGCCTTTTCTGGGCCTTCGATGATCTCGAAGAGATGCTGGAAGTCGAGGGTGCCTGCCTTGCTGAAGATCAGCAGGATGGCCACCAAGAAGCCCAGGTCCCCGAATCGGGTGACCACGAAGGCTTTCTTAGCGGCGGCGGCCGCCTCGGGCTTCTGGAACCAGAAACCGATCAGGAGGTACGAACAAACCCCAACCAGTTCCCAGAAGATAAAGACCATCAGCAGGTTATCAGCTAGAATCAACCCCAGCATGGAGGCCGTGAAAAGGGACATGTAAGCGTAGAACCGGGAGTAGCCTGGATCTCCGTCCATGTAAGCCGTGGAATAGATCTGGACCAGGAGGCTCACCGAGGTTACTACCAGGAGCATGATCGAAGTCAGGGGGTCGACGAAGATGCCGAGGCGAAGCGTGGTGTCGCCGATCACCATCCAATCGAACGCGGCGGTCAGGTGCCCGTGCTTGGGCAGCCCTGCTATGGTGAAGAAGGTCCAGACGGAGAGCAGGAACCCCAACCCGATCGTGGTTATGGTCAGGTAGCCGCTGAGCTTAGGGACGTTTCTGGTGAAAAACGTAATAAGGACCAGGGAGACCAGCGGCAGGAAGAATATCGCTGCGACTAGCTCGATAGGAATGGCTTGCATCAGCTAATGCTCCTCATGCGCCTAGGGGTTCCTCAGGGACTCTTCGACCACCTGCTCCTTGCCTTTGGGGATGACGATGCGGTAGGACGCCAATAGGCCGCGATGGGCCGTGCCCTTGACCAAGACCATGCGGCTGGGGACTCCCTCTTCTTGGAGCCACTCCAGCCACATCTCGGCCGCTATCCTGCTGGGAACAGTACGAAAATGAGTCCACATACTACCACTTCATCAAATTGAATTGTTCGGTGTCTACCGTCTCCCGGTTGCGGTAGGCCGAGATGATGATTGCCAGCGCCACCGCGGCCTCAGCCGCTGCGACGGTGATAATGAATATGGCAAAGACCTGGCCAGTGAGCAGGGTGGGTGTAACGAAGCGGGAGAACGCCACCAGAGTCACATTCACGGCGTTAAACATTAGCTCTATCGACATAAGGATGACGATGGCGTTGCGCCTGACCAGCGCGCCATATAGTCCGATGCAGAAGAGCACGGCGCCCAGAGCCAGAAAGTGGCCCAGTCCGAGGGTCATTCTAATCCTCCCTGGAGATCACGATGGCGCCGATCATGGCGGCTACCAACAACACGGACACTACCTCGAAAGGAAGCGCGTATTCGTTCAGAAGCAGTCTCCCCAGAGGCTCAGTCGTCGTCTCCAAGGGGGCCAAGACGCTGGTAGGCCAGATTGTATAGAAAAGAACGGAGAGAAGGACTACCAGCAAGGCCGCAGAGATAACGAGGGCAGGCCACCTTTGCTCGTTGGAACGGCTGGCCCGGCGAGGGTTATGGGTCATCATTATAGCGAAGATGATCAGGATGGCAATGGCCCCCGCATAGACCAGAAGCTGCACCGCCCCGAGGAAGTCGGCGCCCAGCAGGATGAAGGTACCTGCCACCCCGATGAACGACACAACCAGGAAGACGGCGGCGTAAATCACATTGCGGACCAGTACAACCGCCAGAGCAGGCACAATAGAAATGGCTGCCAGGATGTAGAAAACGCTCGCCAGGACCGGATCGTTCACATCCACTCCTCGAAGTGAGTCAGGAAGAATTCCTTATCGAGATAGAGCTTGCTTACGTCGTAGTTGGCCATCTCGTAGTTCTTGCCCATCACGACGGCATGAAAGGGGCATGCTTCGACGCAAAGGCCGCAGTAGAGGCAGATACGGAGGTCGATCTCGTACCGGTCTACCGCTCGCAGCCCCGTATCGGCCTTGTGCGTGGCCACGGTGATGCAGCCTTCCGGACAGGCCTTGGCGCAGCTATCGCAGCCGGTGCAGCGGTCCTGCGACCAGTTGAACTGGATGCCTCGATAGCGCTCTGAGAGCGGGAGCCTATGCTCAGGATATTGAACGGTAAAGGTCTTGCGAAACATATGACGGAACGTCAACGACATGCCCTTTAAGATACCGCTACCGTACATTCTTACCTCACCCGCCCAGGGCCTGCCACACCAGTAAGCCAAGGCCCGTCAGAAAGATGTTCAGGATGGCGACAGGAACCAGGAACTTCCATGCAATTGCCATCACCTGGTCGATTCGGAACCGGGGCAGGGTCCCACGCAACCACACGAAGAAGAAGAACAGGCAGGACATCTTTATAACGAACCAGACGTATGGCGGAAGCAAGGGACCGCGCCAGCCTCCCAGGAAGACCGTAACCACGATGGACGATACTACCAGGAGGTTGATGTATTCAGCGATATAGAACATGGCCTGCCGCATGCCGCTGTATTCCGTGTGGTAGCCAGCGATGAGCTCGGATTCCGCCTCCATGGTATCGAACGGGCTACGGTTGATCTCAGCGGTAGCGGCTATGATATAGACTAGGAAGCCAAGAGGCTGCAATATGATAAAAGGTATGCTCTGCGCCTTCACGATATCAATCATGGAGAGCGAGCCGACTATTGCCACCACTCCGAGAACGGAGAGCACCATCGGGATCTCGTAGCTGACGACCTGGGCGATGGTACGCATGGCCGCCAGGAGCGAATACTTGTTGTTGGATCCCCAGCCAGCCATGAAGACACCGACCAGACCAAGAGAGGAAACCGCCAGAATATAGAGGACGCCTATGTTGAGGTCGGTCAGGATGGCCCCGTCGTTGAAGGGGATCACTGCCCAGGCCAGGACCGCCGGAATCAGGCAAAGCGTCGGGCCAAGGAAGTGCATCCACTTGTCGGCCTTGCTGGGAACGATATCTTCTTTGGTCAGAACCTTCAGCGCGTCGGCCAGCGGTTGGAGCAGGCCAAAAGGTCCGACGCGGTTGGGTCCAGGTCTAACTTGAATGCGGGCTACGATGCGTCTCTCGCCCCATACCATGGCGAGATTGGCTGTAATGGCAAACGCAAGTATTCCCACGATCGCGATCACGGCCATGATGACGTAGACGGCCCAAGCTGGCAGGACGGTAATGAGTGCCCCGGAAATAACGGTTCCTATGTAAGGGAAGAAGTTGTAGATAACATCCCAGGGGGACACTAGCGATCTACCTCCCCCATGACAATATCAATGCTCCCGAAGATCACGAAGCAGTCGGGGATTCTCCATCCGATTATCATCTCCTTCAAGCAGGTCAGGTTGATCAAGGATGGAGCCCTGATCTTAAAGCGGTAGGGGCTGATAGAGCCGTCGCTCACCAGGTAGAAGCCAAGCTCCCCCTTGGGTCCCTCCACGTGCGTGTAGACTTCTCCGGCCGGTGGGCGCAAGAACTGGGGGCTGGGATTGCGCACCTTGCCCCTGGGCATCTGGTCCACAGCCTGACGGATGATGCGGAGGCTCTGTTTCAGCTCTTCCATGCGAACAGCGAACCGGTCGTATGAATCTCCAGCCTGGCGCAACGGAACGTCGAAGTCGAAGCGGTCATAGACGCAATAGGGATCAGCCTTCCGCAAGTCCCAGTTGACACCGCTGGCGCGAAGCACGGGACCGCTTATCGACGCGTTGATGGCCATCTCCGGAGGGAGAATTCCGACGCCCTTGGTACGGGCAAGCACCACCTCGTTCGTAACCAGTAGCTCTTCGTATTCACGTATGTAGCCCGGCATGATTTCGAGGAAGTTCTTGATGGCCGGGAAGAACTCGTCCGGCAGGTCCTTCGAAACCCCGCCGGGCCGCATGTAGTTCAAGGTCAGGCGAGCGCCGCATACCATCTCGAACAGATCGAGGACGCGTTCACGGTCTCGGAAGGTGTATATGAGGGGGGTAAACCAGGCTCCGCACTCATTGAGGAAGAAGCCGATAGCCCCCAAATGGTTCGCTATCCGGCTGAGCTCTGCCATGATGACTCGAATGTACTCCGCCCTCTCTGGCACCTTGATCCCTGCCAGCTTCTCGACAGCCAGAACATAGGCCAGGTTGTTCGACATGGCGGCAAAGTAGTCCAGACGGTCGGTGAGCGGTATGCATTGGAGGTAGGTCCGGCCTTCAGCAAGCTTCTCGGTGCCCCGGTGCAGATACCCGAAATGCGGCTCCAAACCGACTACCGTCTCCCCATCTAGCGTGAGCACCAATCTGAATACGCCGTGGGTGCTGGGGTGCTGAGGCCCCACATTGAGCGTTAGATTCTCAGTCTTGAGTGGCATCCTCTTGTGTTGTCTGATACCAGGCCTGGCCAATGGAGGGGTTCTGGTACCAGAAATCCTTTCGCAACGGATATCCTGGGAATTCGTCCCAGAGGAAGATACGCTTTAGATTAGGGTGTCCTTCAAAATGGATGCCCATGAGGTCGTAGACTTCTCGTTCCTGATAGTTGGCGCCTCTCCAAACCGGCGTCACCGACGGCATGACCGGATCGTCCCGACCGAAGAGCTTGACCTTAACGACTGCGGCATGGCTCCTGGCGATTGACAGCAGATGGTAGACCATCTCGAAGTAGTCGACGAAGTCAACCGCGGTAACGGCGACGAGAAAGTCGAACTCGAGGCCAGGCGCATCCTTTAGGAAGGAAGCCACTTCCCGAAAGGAATCAGCCTGCAAATAGACGGCCGTTTCGGTGGTCTGGACTACCGCATCAGGAAAACGCCCGTATACAGCTTCAGCTAACCTGGCGGTAGAGAAAGCTCCAATCACCTGGAAGGCTTCCTGTCCAGCACGGACATCTTGTCGATCTTCTTCTGAAGCATCATGAGTCCGTGCAAGAGTTGCTCAGGACGAGGCGGGCAGCCGGGAATGTAGACGTCAACCGGTACCAGGTTGTCGACGCCCTGCACCACGCTATAGGACTGTCCATAAGGACCGCCCCGCGTTGCGCAGGAACCCATGGCGACCACCCATTTCGGTTCGCCCATCTGATCGTAGATCCTTTTCAACGCAGGAGCCATCTTCCATGTCACGGTGCCCGAGACGATCATGACATCGGCCTGGCGCGGACTGGCCCGGAAGAGTTCCATGCCAAAGCGGGAAATATCGAACCGGGCAGTGCCCGTGGTGGCCATTTCGATAGCGCAGCACGCCAGCCCAAACTGGGCCGGCCAGACCGACGACCGCCGCGCCCAATTGAGCACCACATCGGCGGGAGCAACAAAGACCTTCTTCCAGATCTGGTCGTCAGACATCGACTATTTCCACTCCATCGCCTTCTTCTTCCATGCGTAAAGGTAAGCGACGAGGAGTATCCCAATAAAGATAGTTATCTCGACCATGGCGTAGACTCCCAGGCGCCTGTAGGCCACCGCCCACGGGTAGAGGAAGATAGCCTCTACATCGAAAACCACGAAAAGAAGAGCGAAAAGATAATAGCGGGTATTAAACTGGATCCACGCATCCCCCACCGGGTCCATCCCGCACTCATAGGTCAAGAGCTTGCGCCGATTGGGCCGGTGCACCCGCACCAAGCGATTAGCGAGGAGCGCAGTGCCAATGGCGCCAAGGGGGAAGAGAAGGGCGACGACCGCCAGGATTCCAACGTAACCGAAGCTGCTAAGCAAGAACCTCTCCAGGTGATTTAGAAGTCCGTCGAATTCCAGCGGTAGTATAGCACAGCGGGAAAAGGGAAAGCAAGGGAATTTGAGCATGAATTTCGTTTAATTTCAATCTGTGTCATTCCGCGACAATGGCGCCCTCCCCTGCCAGGGCCGTGATGGCTCGGAGCAACTCGGGACAATACCTCGTATAGACGTCCGGCAGGTCCAGGTCAACGGTGTCTCCTGCGTCTCTCAGCGAAATGAGGACCTGGTCATTGCCGGGAAACGCATGGAGGGCGTTGAACACCTCACGAAGGCGCTGTATATCGTTATCGGGGTTGGCAGTTCGTTGTACGGTGATGAGTAGGCGTCGAGGTCCCTGGGAATCTTCTTTGCCGCTCTCTGCCGGGGAACATTCGCTCGGCGCAGGTCTTTCGTCCGGGCCCCCCTCGTAGCCGGTTGCCTCAAAGCAGATGACCTGCAGGGAATCCGCGCGGCTCTTGACTTTACCACGGACCAGCAGGATGGCGCCCTCCAACCAGAGGTCCTGGGTACGCTGGAAGGTGTCGGGCCAGACTGTGACCTCGATGCTTCCGTCCAGGTCCTCCAGGACTGCGGATACGAAAGGCTTGCCGTCCTTCGTGTGGAGGCGCCGGGCGGATACGAGCATTCCGGCGATGCTGACGACTTGACCCTCCATCTCGGCCGTGATCTGCCCGCAAAAGGTGGTGGTAGCTTGAGCCAATTGTCGAGCTGCCTGGCCGAAGGGGTGGTCGGTAAAGTAGACTCCCGTAAGCTCCTTTTCCCACATCAGCCGGTGCCGGTTGGAGGCGGGAGCCTCCCCCAAGACTACGGACTCCACCGGGACCGGCACCTCTTGGCCCCAGAGGTCGAACATGGTCGATTGCCCCTGCTCTTTGAGTCGCTGTTGCCTCTGCGCCACCGCGACCAGCCGGTCTAGCCCCTCCAGGAAGGCCTCGCGCTGGCCGAGGCAGTCCATGGCTCCAGACTTTATGAGGCTCTCCAGAACCCTCTTGTTTATGGCCTTGAGGTCAACCCGGCGACAGAAGTCTTCGATAGAAGAGAACGGTCCCTGGGAGGACCGGGTTGCCATAATCGACTCGATGGCGCCTTCCCCCACGTTCTTGATCGCCACCAGTCCGAAGCGGATAGCGGGAGAACCGGTCTTGGGAGCCTCTTCGATGGTGAAGTAAAGGTCGCTGCGGTTGACGTTCGGGGGCTGCACGCTGACGCCCATCCGCTGACACTCCGCAACGGCAGCGGATACTTTGTCGGGAGTCCCTGAGTAGCAACTCATGACTGCCGCCATGTATTCAGCCGTGTAGTTGGCCTTAAGGTAAGCAGTCTGGTAAGCGATCAGGGCATAGCAGGCGCTATGGGCCTTGTTGAAAGCGTATCCGGCGAAGGGCTCGATCAGGTCGAAGATC
>ORJL011800075.1_pt1 | contig 14903 bp, 8 predicted proteins | sample 1779941 | NCBI WGS metagenome assembly ORJL01 (sample SAMEA104232317, study PRJEB22302) | groundwater metagenome | biome: forest; feature: aquifer; material: groundwater | place: USA | collected 2011-08-07 | depth 5.8 m
TATCGACCGGGCGAGAGAGGCTGGCGACACCCTGGGATGCGTATTCCAGTTGGAAGCGACCGGCGTGCCCATGGGACTCGGCAGCCACTCCCAGTGGGACCGGCGCTTGAGCGGAGGGATCGCCCAGGCGGTAATGAGCATCCAGGCCGTCAAAGGAGTCGAGATCGGCATGGGATTCGGTGTGGCCAGTCTGCCAGGCTCCCGGGCTCACGATTTGATCGAGATGAAGGACCCAGAGAAGGGACTTCCGGCCCGCTGGAAGCGCCCCACCAATCGGGCAGGAGGACTGGAGGGTGGCATGACCAACGGCGAACCCATCGTAGTTCAGGGAGCAGTCAAGCCTATCGCCACCCTGCTCAACCCTCTGCCGTCCGTCGACCTCATCACCGGCCGGCCCGTCGAGGCCCACTACGAACGCAGCGATATCTGCATCGTACCGGCCGCGGGCGTGGTGGGTGAAGCGATGCTGGCCATCGTGCTGGCCGAAGCAGTCCTGGAGAAGTTCGGCGGTGATCATATCGACGAGACCAGGCGCAATTGGCGGGCCTATATGGAGGGGGGCTGGTGACCGCCGACCTCCTCTTCCTCATTGGGTTTTCCTTCACAGGCAAGACCCAGGTAGGCCGTAGAACGGCTGAGCAGTTGGGTTGGCACTACGTTGACACCGACGACCTTGTTGTCCAGGAGGCTGGCAAGCCCATTCCCAGGATATTCGCTGAGGACGGGGAGGAATACTTCCGACAGATTGAGAAGCAGGTCTTGGCGCAGGTTTGCCGGCGCACAAATATGGTGGTAGCCACCGGCGGCGGCATGATCCTGGATGAAGCCAACCGCTCGACCATGGTCCATCACGGAGCAGTCGTCTGCCTCGAGGCTCAGCCGGAAACCATATACCGGCGCCTCCTCAAAGACTCGGAGGATGGCTCGCCCAATCCGGTAATCAGACCGTTGCTGCAGGGGTCCAACCCCCTGGAGCGCATCCGGCGCCTGAAGGAGTTCAGACAGCCATTCTACGCGGCGGCTCACTGGACCGTTCACACGGACAACCTCACATTGGAAGAAGTAACCGAAGAGGTGGTGCGGGGCTGGCACTACGTTAGCCGGGAGTCCAAGACATTCTCTGGCATCCAGGGAAGCCGGAGCGAAGCCCAATCACCCTATTGCTCCGGGCACCAGGCAGATCTGGTCGTGCGGGCGGCGTCAGGGTCCTATCCGGTCTATGTGGAGCCCCTGTCTCAACTAGGTGAGCGCCTGGCGCAGTGCGGCCTCAGCGGTTCGGCCTACGTTATCAGCGATGAGAACGTTTTTGCCCTGCACGGCCCCCGAGTTGAGGAGTCGCTCCGGCAGTCAGGCTTTCGTGTTACCTCGTACTGCATCCCGGCCGGAGAAGAGAGCAAGTCCCTGGCGATGCTGACCCGGCTGTATGACTGGCTCCTGGCCCAGGGTCCCGAGCGAGGCCACGCCATCGTAGCCCTGGGCGGAGGAGTGGTGGGGGACCTGGCGGGACTGGCCGCCGCCACCCTTCTACGCGGCATACCTTACGTCCAGGCGCCCACCAGCCTGCTGGCTATGGTCGACTCCAGCGTGGGAGGCAAGACAGCCGTCAATCATCCGGCTGGCAAGAATCTCATCGGCGCCTTCTATCAGCCCAATCTGGTAATCATTGATACGACCACGCTACGAACCCTTCCGGCAAGGGAACTCACCTCCGGATGGGCGGAGGTCATAAAGCATGGACTGATCCGGGACGCCGCCTACTTCAGGTCGCTTCAAGGCCGGTCAGGGGCGCTACTTGCACTCGACCAGGATGCCACCAGAGAGGCCATCCTCGGCAGCGTAACCATCAAGGCAGACATAGTCGGTCGCGACGAGCGCGAGACCACGGGAGAACGCAGCCTGCTGAATTACGGCCACACCCTGGCTCACGGGCTGGAGGCCGCCGCCGGTTATGGGAGGTTCCTGCACGGGGAGGCCGTGGCCATCGGCATGGCCGGCGCCGCCTTCATTAGCCGGGAGATGGGACTGCTCTCCGGGGAAAAGGCAGAGGCCCAGGAGGAGATCCTGAACCGGTTCGGTCTGGCTACGAGGTGCACGAATGTAGACAGGGAACGGGTCCTCGAAGCCATATCTCTGGACAAGAAGATGCGGTCGGGCAAGATGCGATGGGTGCTTCTGGAGGACATCGGGAGGGCCTCCCTTCATGACGATGTTCCTCCTGAACTGGCGGCTCAGGCGCTCGATTTGCTATTGGAACAGCGCACAGACGCATAACCGTACAAACTTACAAACTTACAAACTTACAAACGTACAATAGCACAATTGTCGATATATGTGATTCAGTTGCTCAATATAGCAGAGTGCGGAAGTTACATATGTCATTCCGGCGAAGGCCGGAATCGAGGGGCGATCTCTTCGCACAATCTCTCCATTGTGGATTGGCCCGCTCGATCAACCTTACCTTCCACTTCCTCCGCCATTCCTCCAATTGCTTCTCGCGCCGAAGGGCCGATTCCACGTCATCCCAGCTCACATAGTAAACGAGCGTGTGCGCGCTCCGTACTTCTCCGTGAAGCCCTCAAAGAGATCATCCTTGTGCTCGTATACCGCCTGATAAAGGATGCTGGTAGTTCGGACGCAGAGTGTCCCATGGCATCTGCTGGCTAATACGCAGATATACTATGACGTAAGCACCGGCTTTCTGGATTCCGGCCTTCGCCGGAATGACAGGGGTGTACGGCCAGTCAAGGGAAGCTCACCGCCAGTGCCCGCCTGGACTCTCAAGCAAAGTCAACCCTTTATGTCAACAAACGCTATTGCGCCTTCCATCAGCGGCGGTGAGCGTTATCGTATGGACGCCCAAGGAGAATGGGGCTTCGAGCAACTGGCCGGTACCCAGCGTCCCGTCCTAATCCGAAGCCCAGCTCAACGCACTGTCGGCCATTGAGCAGCAGATGAGAAGCCGGGCTTGAGCCTACCTCCCGCGGCATCCCCTACTTACTCATGGCCTTGATCTTGTCGTACGCGGGGCGCGTCTTGCCATCGGGGCCGGTGATAGACCAGTAGTACTGTTCGTCGTTAGGGGTCCAGTACGGCGCTGCAACGTATATCAGTGACATCACGCCAACCCACGGCTTCCAATTCTTCTGTGCGTACTGATACGCCCGGACCATATAATCCGCCTTCTGCTCCTCGCTGACGGCAAACCAGGCGTAGGGCGAACCGGGCCGGTTGTCCGTGGTCCACCCGAATTCCAGGATGGCGATGCGCTTGTTCTGGTCCCCTTGTTCCACCATGGTCTGGCGGTAGTCCTCAACGTGGCGGAACGAGTAGGAGCGCTTTAGCGCTTCGGGGCTCGGGTCGTTGTTGGTCAGAGCGGCGTCGCGGGCCACGATTGCCGGGTCGGCCTCGGGAGTGGCTTTGTAGCCCGCCGCATGGACACCGAGCATATCGAAGTAATCCTTGGCGCCCGCCGCGTACATCTGCTGCAAATAGAGTATGTCCGGGACCGCGGTCGGAGGCTGGGCCGTGGTTGGAGACAGTCCTGCCGTGATCACCAGAGCGTTCGGATCGCCAGCCTTGATCGCCTGGTATGCTCCCTTGAGAAGGGCCGTATATTCTGTGGCGCTGGGAGCACGTCCATCCCATTCCCGGGCCAGGTTAGGCTCGTTCCAGATCTGGTATGCGCTCAACTTTCCTGCATACCGCCGGGCCAGCGCCCCTACGAAATCGAAGTAGTCCTGGTGTTTCGCCGGGGGTCCACTTACGCTCATGTTGGCCCCCGGCGTCCTCGCCCACTGCGGCGCGAAGTCGACTCGGGCCAGGACCTTGAGACCCATGTCGGAGGCCAGCCTGGTCAGGCGATCGGGCTCGTTCCACTCGAACTGCCCTTTGGCCTTCTCTATCCAGTCCCATTGGAACATGATCTTGACCCAGCCAAATCCAGCGTCCTTGACCAGTTTCAGGTCCCGCTCCGTGGTTTCATATTGCCCCCAGACAAATGCCTGAAGTCCGTAGTCGGGGCTGGACATCTTGCTCAGTGGAGGCTCCACCTGTCCGGAACCGGCCTGGGGAGAGGCGGATTTTGGCGCTCCTGGCTGCGGGTTGCCGCAGCCCAAGAGCAACGGCGCCAGGATTATGGCAAGAGCTAAGACGGATGTGAACCGGAGACGTCTCAGGCCGTGATACCGCGGTTTTCTCAGCAATAGTCCTCCCTCAATTGAAATCCACCCCTTCTTCCTTCCAAGTGCGAGCCAGCTCCCGGCGTAGCGCCTGGTGCTGGGGGTCCACCAGAGAGGGGTCCTTCGTCAGCAGGTCCTGCGCTTCTTTGCGGACCGTTTCCAGCAGGGACAGGTCGGTGAGACGGGCGATGCGGAGTCCCAGGAGACCGCTCTGCCTGGTGCCCAAGAACTCGCCCGGACCTCGCAGGTCCAGATCCGCCTGGGCCAGGGCAAAACCATCGTAGGTGGTCTCAAGGACCTTCAGCCGCTCCCTCCCGTCTTCGCTCGGGGTCCCTTCCAGGAGCAAGCAGTAGCTGGGATACTTCCCCCGGCCTACCCTGCCCCGGAATTGGTGCAATTGGGCCAGGCCAAAGCGCTCCGCCCCCTCTACCAGCATCACCGTTGCGTTCGGAACATCTATGCCCACCTCCACCACGGCCGTTGATACCAGTATGTGCGTCTCTCCGCCGCGGAACCGGCTCATGACTTTCTCTTTGTCCTGGCTTTTCAGGCGTCCATGAAGCAGCCCCAGTTCCTGCTCGGGGAAAACCTCCCTGGACAGCCTCCGGTACTCTTCTTGAGCGGCTTTAGCCTCGACGTTCTCCGACTCCTCTATCAAGGGGCAAACGATGAAGGCCTGACGCCCATCCTTGATCTGGCGGAGAATGAACTCGTAGGCCTTCTCCCTCTGGGAGGGACGCAGCCACTTTGTGGTCACCCTCTGACGGCCAGGGGGCAGCTCGGCTATCGTTGAGACGTCCAGGTCGCCATACACGGTCAGGGCCAGGGTCCGGGGAATGGGAGTGGCGGTCATGGCCAGGACGTGGGGGCTATATCCAAGGGCCTTCTGACGGATGGCCAGCCTCTGCGCCACGCCGAACCGGTGCTGCTCGTCGATCACGGCCAGCCCAAGCCCTGCGAAGTTCACCTCATCCTGAATAGCCGCATGGGTGCTTACCAGCAGGTGGGCCTCTCCGCTCGCCATCGCCTCCAGGACGCGTGTCCTCTCGGACTTGCGAGTGCTGCCCGTGAGAAGGCGCACTATAGGCACGAACGGATAGGGGGAAGCAGGAGCCTGACCCTCGGCCATGCCCGCCTGGCTCAGGAGGGAGGTGATGGTCCGGTGGTGTTGCTCCGCCAGGACCTCCGTCGGGGCCATCAGTACGCCCTGCCGCCCGCAGAAGATGGCTGCCAACAGTCCCATCAATGCTACCACGGTCTTCCCGCTGCCCACGTCTCCCTGGAGCAGGCGCATCATCGGATGTTCCCCCGACATGTCGGCCAGGACCTGCCTCAGGGCGTCATCCTGCCCGGAGGTGAGCGGGAAGGGCAGGGATGCCCTGAAGGCTGCCAGAATCTCCGGCGCCGGTCTCATGCTCACCCCGGCCAGGGCCTCCCGCCAGCGGCGCTTCTGCATCCCCATGCCGAGCTGTAACAGGAGTAGCTCATCAAAAGCCAGCCTCCTGCGTGCCCTGCCCAGAAACTCCTGGCTGGACGGGAAGTGTATTTGACGGATAGCCTGGGTAAGGTCCAGCAGGCCCTGACGCCCCCTTATCTCCTCCGGCAAGAACTCACCCAGAGACCCAGACCACTGGTCCACCGCAGCCTTGGCCAGACGGCGAAGGGACTTCTCATGGAGCCCGCCGGTGAGCGGATGAACGGGCACGATTCGGCCCGTATGTATCAACTCCTCCGCCTTATCCATCAGCTCATACTCCGGGTTCTGGAGCTCGAGAAAGCCACGGAAGGCTGAAACCCGTCCGCTCAGAATCACCTGAGATTTGTGCTTCAAGACCTTACCCACGTAGGGGTTGAACCAGGTCACCCTAAGATTCCCGGAGTCGTCGCCAACTGCCGCCTCCACCCTGAAGGACCGGGGGCCGACCCTCTTCTCGGCAATGTCCCATACCTGGACCAGTATAGTCACATCTTCACCAGGCCTGAGATCGCGGATCGGTTTGAAGCGACTGAAGTCGTTGTAGCGCCGAGGAAAATGGTAGAGGAGATCCCTGACGGTGGCAATGCCCAGCTTTCCCAGCTTGGCTGCCACCGGTTCAGCCACCCCCTTCACAGCGGTGACCGGAAGATCGGGACCACTGGCTCCAGGCACTACCCCGGAAACCGCGGGAGGCCTCGCCTTGATTGCCACCGGAGGCTTCACTTCCGGCAAAAGCTTCTGTCCCTCGAGAGCGTCCAGCGCTTCCGCTATCCAACACGTTCGCTGTTTCGGCGTCATAGCCGCGTATGAGGGAACCGGGACGGGGAAAGGCTGCGGGTCGCTGAAACAGCGCTCCAGGAAGCGGTCCAGGCCGCCCACCACGACGCTATTCCGATGACCTTTCTGTTTCTCCAGGAGGAGTATCTTGACGAGCTGCGATTTGGCTTGAATGGGGGCAGTCTCGATAGAGACCGGGGGCAGGGGATGATCCAGGCTAGTCAGCGGCGCCTTCTGCGGCAGCGGCCCGGTTCAGAGCCTCAAGCAGGACGTCCAGATCGACCCCGTGCATGCGAGCCCCTCCCTCGATGGTCTCGTCCATAGATCCCATGCAATAGGAGCAACCCATGCCATACCCTTCCAGTACCCCCATCACCTCGGGGTGCAGCGCCACGGTCTGGCTAATGAACATGTCCTTGGTTATTGCAGCCATCAGACTCTCTCTATTACTTGCCACGCGGGGCTCAGCCATGCTATCATTCTCCTGAACATTCTAAGGAAAAGGACTGGTTAAGTCAAAAATGGCTACATGCGATGTCTGTGGCAAGGGGCCTCATTCCGGGAACAACGTGAGCCATTCTCACCGGAAGACCAAGCGGACCTGGCAACCGAACATAAAGAACACGACGTTGATGATGAACGGCGTATGGCGAAGCGGCAAGGTCTGCACACGATGCCTTCGTACCCTCGCCAAGGCTGTCGCCCCAGCCTAGCCCGACTCCCAAACCTGCGGCGTCACCTGGTCCGGGGAGCCTGTGAGCGGCTCCCCTTACGTTTGGTATAATGTGGCGACGCTCTCCCGGATTTCCCTAATATTGTCAGCCACGGACTTCTTCTGATTGAAGACCGCAGACCCCGCGACCAGCACGCTGGCGCCCGCCCTTACCACCTCCGGAGCAGTCTGAGTCCCAATCCCCCCATCCACCTCGATCTCAGCCATCAGGCCAGCCCGGTCCATGAGTTCCCGCAAGCGTTTGATCTTCTGCGTGGCGCTGGGAATGAAAGACTGGCCGCTGAAGCCGGGGTTCACAGACATAACCACCACCATATCCACGAGAGACAGCACTTCCTCCACCGCCGATACAGGAGTGCCAGGATTCAATGAGACACCCGCCTTGACGCCCAGTCCGTGGATTAGCTGGATGGTCCCATGCAAGTGGGGGCAGGTCTCTACATGTACGGTCAAGATATCCGCTCCAGCCTTCGCGAAATCCGAAAGGTACCGCTCGGGGTTCTCAATCATCAAGTGTACATCCAGAGGCAAACGCGTGGCAGTACGGAGCGCTCCAACCACAACGGGACCGATCGTAAGATTGGAGACAAAACGACCGTCCATCACGTCCACGTGTATGTAGTCAGCGCCGCCAGCCTCGGCCTCGGCGACCTGTTGGCCCAGGCGTGCGAAGTCAGCGGAGAGGACCGACGGCGAGAGCTTTACCATCATTGGTTAGATTATACCGTCATGGTGTCCAAGCGGCAAGGCTAGGGAATGATCACCTTCGCGGAGGCATGACGTACTTCGCGGGCACATGGACGGTCACCGTGGTGCCCCGGCCAGGCGCACTCGTTATGTAAAATCTGCCACTGATCACTTCGGCCCGCCGGCGCATGCCGATCAAGCCACCGGAGGGATTGCTCAGCATCGCCGCCTCGGCGTCAAAACCTGGTCCATCGTCCCTGATCTTGAGAGTCACTCCGCTGGGCCCAGACGTGAGGCTGACCTCCACCTTCTTTGCCTGAGGACTATGTTTAGCAATGTTGGCCAGCCCTTCATGAAAGATCCTGTAGAGGCTCCCCTCAAGGTGCTTCGGAAACCTGACAGACCGGCGCGCTTTCAAGACTGCCTGGCAACCGGATTCTTCCTGGAACTGACGAAGTTCTTCCTCCATGAGCGGTATCAGCCCGTAGGTGTCCAGCACCGGAGAGTATAGATCCTTCATTATGGCCCTGGCCTCGGCGATGGTCTTCTGCTGCAATTCCAGGGCCTTGCGCACGGTCTGCTGCGCCCCAGGATCCGCGCGGACCATGGTTTTTAGAATCTGAAGCTGCTGATGAACGGCCACCAGGTCCTGAGCGATGCGGTCATGGACCGCATCGGCCGCCCAATGACGTTCCTCCTCTTGAGCCCTGATAGACTCCACAGCCAGTTCCCGTACCCTCTTTTCGCTCTCCCTCAATGCCTCTTCCGCGATTTTGCGATCAGTTATATCGGCAATGATACCCAGCGAGGCGACGATCTTGCCGCTGGCATCAACCAGAGGAGCATTAGAAAGGCTAATGTCGATGAGTGAGCCATCTTTCCTTTGGCGCCGGAATTCCCGACCGGTTATCACCATCCCTTGGAAGCTCTCCTTCAACACCAGTTCCACTTCGCCGCGCAGTCCTTCCGGCACGGCCGGGAAGGGTTGGCCAATAACCTCGGAAGCGCTCCAACCGAATATCCTCTCGCTCGCGGGGTTCCAAAGCTTGACCATTCCATGAGGATCCAGGACGGTGATGGCCAGTGGAGAAGCCTCTATCAGCGCCTCGAGGGTTTGCGCAGTCTGTCTGAGGTCCTCAGTAGCCTTCCGCTTCTCGGTAATGTCTGAGAGGACACACACCATGCCGGTAACCACATTCGCTGGATCCAGGAGGGGATACGCGGTAGCTCTTATCCATCGTTCGCCTTGCGCAAAGACCCGAGATTGCTCCTTCCGCGAACGCAATGCTTGAATGTAGAATGGGTCTTCAGCATCCTCCGCTTTGCATCCTATGAATTCGTCACAGGGATGACCAAGAATCTCACTGAAAGGCGCCCCTATCTGCTCCTGCATCGCCCTATTGCAGCGCGTGACTCTCAATGCTTGGTCCAATACCAGAACGCCATCCCGGATGCCATCGATGGTAGCCCTCCATTCCCGAGCCGCCACCTCCATTGCTCTCTCCAGCCGCTTGCCCTCCGTCACATCACGTACGATCATCCCGGACCCGATTGGCTTGCCATCCGTGTCGACAATCGGGAACACGCTCACGGAGACGTCCACCTGCCTTCCGTCTTTCGTGATCTGCACCGTCTCGTAATGGTGCGCGGGTTCTTCGCCCCTCGCTATGTCCCAGATTCGCCTCAACTCATCGGCACGATCGGACGGGGTGATTATGGACACATACCTGCCCTTCGCCTCTTCCGCAGAGTATCCGTAAAGGCGTTCAGCGGCGGTACTCCAGACTGTGATCAGACCGTCGGGATTTCTCCCGATGATAGCATCGTCTGATGACTCAACGATTGCTGCCAATTGGGAAACCTCTTTTTCGTCCTGCCTGCGCCCCGCCACCTGCTCCTCAAACGCCTTATTGACCGACGCGATCTCTTCGCTTCGCTCCCGCACGCTCTCCGATAGAATCTGCAGCCGTTCTTCCTGCGCATCTATGAAACGTTTTCGTTCGGCAACCCGAAGCTGCAGGGGACGAAAGCCGAGAAGGTACACGGCTGGCGCCACACCCAACAGCAATGTAAGAGCATCTGCAAGGGACCGTTGGAATGCGGAGAGGGATACAATGAGAGGAAGGGCTAACATCACTCCAATTTCGACCGCCATGATCCAAACGAATAGCAGGCAGAGGGCGAAGAAAGGTTCAAGACGAAACAGCCTGGGCAGCCCGTGCCCCAAAGCCTGAATGTCCGTAGTTTCGCCAGGCGTATACGCCCCCGTTACTTCAGGATGTTTCATTCGTCTCAACGGCCTATCATGGTGCAATAGCAGGAGGTCAGGTCACGCTTCTTGGATTCTATCGTATGCGCAGGGAGGTGTCCATCACGAGCAAGCGGGCGAGGCAGTGCCTCGCGCCCCTACCGGTCACGCCTCCACCAGTGTCCTGTGTCCAGCCTCACGTGGTTGGCGTTCACGCGGTAGGGGCGACGGCACCGCCTCGCCCGCCCCTTTGTGCTGACCTCACGCGACGGGCCAGGGTAACTGTAGTGCAGCAGACGCTCTGCCGTGCCAGTGTCCCGCAGATCCGCAGGATAATAATGCTATCAATCTCGTTGCATCAGGAAAGCCTCCACTACCTTTGGGTCGAAATCGCAGCCGGAGGAGGACCTGATGTGCTCGATCGCCCGTTCGGGCTCCCAGGCCGGACGGTAAGGTCGCTCGGAAGTCAACGCATCCCACACATCCAGAACTGCGAAAATGCGCGCCGCCAGGGGTATCTGCTCGCCTCTCAATCCTCGAGGGTAGCCGGTGCCATCCCATTTCTCGTGGTGACAGTAGGGGATATCCAAGGCCGGACGCAAGTAGTCAATAGGGCAAAGCAAGTCGTAGGCATAGGCAGGATGTTTGCGCATCTCCACCCACTCTTCCTCTGTAAGGCTGCCCGGCTTGAGCAGGATGGGATCCGGCACTCCCATCTTGCCGATGTCGTGCAGCAGAGCGCCGCGGCGTAAGTGGGTCAGCTCGGCCTCGGGATAGCCCATCGCCCTCGCCAGGTCCACCGCCAGCTCCGTGACCCGACGGGTATGGCCCTCGGTCTCTTTATCTCGCAGGTCCATGGCCCGGGACCAGCCTTCGATGGTCGCATCATAAGCCAGGGCCAGCTCCAGGTGCGAGAGCTGCAGGTCCTTGAACAGAGAGGCATTCTCGATGGCGATGGCTGCCTGCCCCGCCAGGGTATCGAGGAAGTCTCGCCATTCCTCGTTGGGACGGAGGGGCGAGCGATGGAAGACCTCCAGCACGCCCTGAACCTGGCCCTTCGCTATGAGCGGCGCCCCCAGGTAGCTCACGAAATCCTCTCCCGCCAACAACGAAGCGCGGGCCAAGACAACTGTACTCTCCGATACACAGGGGATGCTTACCGTCCGGCCTTCCAGGGCGGCCAGCCCGGCGAGTCCCTCACCGACTCGCAACCGGGAAGACTCGATCCCTTTCCCCCGAAAGCCTTTCCCTGCAGCGTATTCCAACGTCTGCAAATGTGAATTGAGCCGCAGTATTGAGGCGGCGTCCACGCCCAACTGCGCCGTCACCTGCTCCAGCACTATGTTCAGCGTCGCACGAAGGTCCAGGCTGCTCGAGATTGCGGTGTCAATGGTATGTAAGGCCTGGGTTTGGCGCAGGCGGCGCTGGGATTCGTCAAATAGCCTCGCGTTCACCAGGGCCTGCGAGGCCTGATCGGCCAGACCTCGCAACAGGGCCAGATCGTCCTCAGTGAAATCCCTCACTTGGTCGTAGGTGAAGATGTTAGCAGTACCAACCAAATTCCCCTTATGCCGTATGGCCACCACCGCCATGGTGTGAACATTCAGGTCCGCATAGAGAGCGGCGTTAAGAAAACCGGGGATCTCCTGAACATCAGGAATGACGACGATCGGGCCAACCCGCTGAATACACTCGTCGAACGTCGCCCGGCGCCAGGGCTGCACACGTTCCACGAAGGTGGGCGGAACGCCGGTCCCGCCTGAATAGCGCAGCATCCCCTCAGCTTCGTCGTAGAGGTTGACCGTGACGGTAGGCGCCTTCAAGGCAGCCGCCGTCTCTTCACACACAGCATTCAACACGGCGGATAGCGTTATCTCAGCGGTGAGGCGTTCTGCAACCCTCAGCAGAGTTGACGAGCGGGCGACCCCGCGAAGAACGGCCTCCTCAGACCGCTTGCGCTCCGTGATATCCTTCTGGACCGCCAGGAACCCCACGATGTTGCGCTCATCGTCCAGGATAGGGCTGGCCGAGCCATCTACCTCCACCGTCCTTCCATCCTTCGCCCTGTTGACCCACTCCCCTTTATCCACCTTCCCGCCCAAAAGCGTCTTCCAAAACACCTCGTAATCTTGAGGCTTAGCCATGCCGCTGTTCAGAATGCGCGGCGTGGCCCGGCCCACAACCTCGGCGGCGGTATATCCGTAGAGACGGGTGAACTCCGGGTTGACGTAGGTGATGACACCCTCACGGTCGGTCACGAAGATGACCTCGCCGGAGGACTCCACGGCTCTCCGCAATCTTCCGATCTCCGCCTCCGCCTGCTTGCGCTCTGTAATGTCCCGCGCGTTGACCACGATCATCACCTGACCCCGGTCGTCGATCATTCCCCGCCTGGTTGATTCGATAGTCCGCCACGAGCCGTCTTTGTGCCGGAAACGAAGCGCTGAGGAGGCGCTGACACCCGGCGCGGAAGTAACGCGCTCGTACAGGTCGCTGACTGCCTGCGCGTCGTCCGGATGCAACAGTTCGAGAGCGCTCCGACCTAGCAGTTCCTCGGGCGTGTAGCCGAGCACACGCTCTATGGCAGGGCTCTCATAGCGGATGATCCCGCTGCTATCCAGCACCGTGATGACGTCGGAGACGTTTTCGATAAGCCGGCGGAACCGCTTTTCACTTCCCTGGACCGCCTCTTGCGCCCGCACACGCTCGGTGATGTCTAAAGCTGTGGCCTGATAGCCTGCGATCCTGCCCTTCTCATCACGAAGCACCGTGGCAAGACCGTGGGCTACAAAGGTCGATCCGTCTTTCCGCTTCGCGGTGAAGTCCGACTCCCATTCGCCCCTGGAATCGAGCGCTTCGCAGACCGCAGCGGATTCGTCCTGGCTCGAGAGAAAATGGAGCATCGGTTGACCGATGACCTCGTCAATGCTCTCGTAGCCCCAGATGCGAAGAAACGCCGCGTTAGCCTCGGAGATGATACCGTCGGTATTCGCGATGCTGTTGGCGGCGAGGGAAGCCTGAAACACGGAATCCTTCACCGAGAAAGCGTCCAACGCTCGCCTGCGCTCCCCGCGGGACTGGGCCTCACGGATTTCCCTGTCGATGGCAGGCGACAACCTCCGGTTGTTGCCCTTCATCACGTAGTCACTCGCGCCGGCCCTCATGGCCTCCACCGCAGTCTCCTCGCCGACGACGCCGGTCACCACAATAAACGGAATGTCGAGGCCGGCAGCCCTCACCTGTTCCAGAGCGTCGGGGAGGCAAAGTCCGGGAACGGCATATTCGGAAAGGACGACGTCCCATGGCCCGCCTTTCAGGGCCATCGCGAAAGCTGCTGCGTCAGCGACCCTTCCGCTGGTGACACTATATCCATCTTGTTCGAGCAGACAGACCGTCAAACCAGCGTCAACAACCGAGTCATCAACAATCAGAGCGCGTAGCGGCTTTGGGATGGCCCTAATCGCCTCCCCCTGAGCCGGAACGTGTTCTCGCATCCGCGCCCGTGCGTTCACAAGCTTGACAGGGCCTCCTCATCAATCAGCTCAGAACAAATATCAGTCCGGCGTCGAATCGGCAGTCCAACTCGAAACAAGGTAGGAAGCCAGGCGCGCCAGTTTGTCCTCGTCATGGCCCGACAGGAGCTCCTGGAAATAGGCTTCCACCCTCTCGCGGTCCTTGATCGCGGTGACGTCTATATCGTGGTCCAAAAGAGGCAGGATATTGTGGTACGCCCCCATGAACAACCCCCCTGTCTCCCCTTCTTTCAAGGTGCGGTTGATACCGTCCGCCACATACTCATCTCGACGTTGGGTCAGAACCTGTTTCTGGCGCTCGTATTTCCCGGCATCCTGAGCCTGGGAGCCTCCAAGGGTCATCTGAAGCAGCAGCGTCCCTTCCTCCAGCAATAGCGAGAGCTCTTCCGTCTGCCTGATCTCCGCGCCCCTCTCCATGAGATCCAGCAGGATTTGATGGTTCTTGCTGCCTCTCCTGGCAGCCTCTTCCACGACCTTGCGTCCCAATTCCCCGTCGGCCGCCATGCCATCCTGATAGATCTTGAGCGGGCCAACCTCGATCGAGACCAGACAACTCTCAATTACGTCCCAGTAACTCGCTACCGTTTCCTTGTGTCTTGCCCAGCGGTTGTTCCCCACCACGGTCGAGCTGGCCTCGTCGATCGCCATACCCAGGCTGCCCATGTCAGCCTGGGTATGGATGACAGGCACATAGAGGAGCTTTCTCACCTGCTTCAACTCTTGAGGGTCTTGATGGCTTCCTCGAAATGGCGAGAATCAATCCTGAGTTCGGAAAGATCTTCCAGTGTCCTTTTCTCTGACAGACCGGAGATGAACTCCCTGATGGCCAGCATGGAAGCTCTCTGGCAAATCCCACTGATATCGGCGCCCACGTACCTGTCAGTGGCATTGGCCAGCTTGTCCAGATCCACGTCTTCACCGATGGGTTTCCCCCGCGTGTGAATTCTGAAGATCTGGAGCCTTGCCGCCCGATCCGGCTCCGAGAGCTTCAACTCCCGGTCGAACCGCCCCGGCCGCAACAGAGCCGGGTCTATGATATCAGGGCGGTTCGTGGCCGCCAGGACGACCACCCCCACCAGCTCTTCCATCCCGTCCAGCTCTGTCAGCAACTGGCTGACCATTCTCTCACCCACATGTGACTCACCCCCGCCTCCTCTGGAGGGCGCGATGGCATCTATTTCATCGAAGAAGACAATACACGGGCTGGCCTGTCTGGCCTTTTTGAAGATCTCGCGTATGCCCTTCTCGGACTCGCCAACCCACTTGGAGA
>ORJL011882505.1_pt1 | contig 14902 bp, 16 predicted proteins | sample 1779941 | NCBI WGS metagenome assembly ORJL01 (sample SAMEA104232317, study PRJEB22302) | groundwater metagenome | biome: forest; feature: aquifer; material: groundwater | place: USA | collected 2011-08-07 | depth 5.8 m
CAACCCATGTTCTTCTCGCCCAGCAGGGAGCTCTTCGGGACGCGCACATCCTCATAGAACGTCTCGTTGGTACGGTTGGTTCCATAGGTGGTGCCCGGAGGCGCCGGCGGGTCGTTCTGAATGGTCCACAGCGGCCGGACGGTGATGCCTGGAGTATCCATAGGGAAAATGAGGATGGAGATGCCCCGGTGCTTCGGCGCATCGGGGTCCGTGCGGCACATCAAATAGATGTGGGTGGAGTTGTGCGCGCCGGAGGTAAAGATCTTCTGGCCGTTGATGACGAAGAAGTCGCCGTCTTCCACCGCGCGGCACTGCAAGGACGCCAGGTCTGCGCCGCCGGAAGGCTCGGTGAATCCCTGCGCCATGCTGATCTCGCCCTTGATGAGCTTGGGAATATAGTACTTCTTCATCTCGTCGGTGCCCGCAGCCATGATAGCCGGAGCGCCGCTGCCGCCGCCGCCCACGCTGATGCCAACGCGGGTGAACTCCTCCTCCACTAGATACTGAGTATTGCGGTCCTTAGCTGCACCGCCATACTCCTTGGGCCAGCTAATGCCCAGCCACCCTTGCTCGTCAATCTTCTTAAAGAGAGCCCTTGCCTTGGGGCCGCGCCCGCGCTGGGCAGGATGGGGGTTTGAGGGCGACGTGGTGCTCTCCCCCATCTCCTCCACCACATCCTCCGTGACGTTTTCCGCAATAAACTTGCGCACTTGCTGGCGCAGGGCTTCCTGTTCCTTAGACCATCCGAAGTCCATATGGCCCCCTTTCGCCTTTTGCTCTCTATTGCCTCGCCGACATGCTTCATTGCCACATTAATGGGCAGGCATGACAGCGTAAATCGTGACACTATTCTGAACCCAAGAGCGCCTTATGTCAACGGTAGCGAGTTGTTGTGCGAGCTGTTGGCCTTTCCCCTTTGGGCGAAGGCGACGGGTTGCTCTAACTAGGTCAAGCGCGACTCCTCAACGCCTCTCTAGTACTTGGAGACATTGATCTCCACCATCTTGCCTGTCACCAGGAAGATCACCCGCTCGGCAATGTTGGTGGCGCGGTCAGCCAGGCGCTCCAGGTCGTGGGCCACCCACAGCAGATAGGTAGCCCGTTGGATCGTCTTGGGGTCCTGGAGCATAAAGAAGATCAGCTCCCGGTACACCTGGTCATAAAGGGCGTCAACATGGTCATCGTCCTTGCAGACAGCCATGGCAGCGTCGGCGTCCCGCTTCACCAGGGCGTCCAGGCTACGGCGCAGCATACTGGTCGCCATTTCCGCCATGCGGGGAATGTCAATGAGGGGTTTCAGAGGAGGTTCCTGGCCCATCATCAGGCTGATCCTGCCAATACCCTCGGCATAGTCCCCCATGCGTTCCAGTTCTACAGAGATATGTAACACAGAGATGATGGCCCGAAGGTCCCGCGCGATGGGTTGCTGCGTGGCGATGAGCTCCACGCATTGTTCCTCCAGTTGATACCGCTTGCGGTCAATCAGGTCGTCCTCTTTGACAACCTGCTTAGAAAGCTCTAGGTCGCGATCCTTCAGAGACTGGAGGGCCTTGACCACCGCCTTTTCCACCATGCTGCCCAGGGCCAGAAGGTCATCCTGCAGCCGTGTAAGGTGCCGGTCAAAGTCCACCCTGACCACGTGAGCGCCTGGCCGAGGATTCATAGGTGTTGTCATGGCAGCCCTTCCTGTGTCCTGAATCAGAAAAAAGTATACAACTCAGGGCGCCCCGATGCATCGGAGCTGGGGGATTGGGGGTATCCCTCAAGAATAGCACACGCCGATTAGCTGAACCGGCCTGTGATGTAGGCCTCAGTGCGCTCGTTTGTGGGATTGGTAAATATCTGGGTCGTAGGGCCGTGCTCCACCAGATAGCCGGCCCGGTCTTCGTCCACCATGAGGAAAGCGGTCTCATCGGATACCCGGGCCGCCTGTTGCATGTTGTGGGTGACAATGACTACCGCCACCTCTTGGGCAAGCTCACGGATCAGTTGCTCAATGGCAAGCGTCGCCATCGGGTCTAGAGCCGAGCACGGCTCGTCCATCAGCAGCACTTCAGGGTCCACCGCCAGCGCCCTGGCTATACACAGCCGTTGCTGCTGTCCCCCGGAGAGGGTTAGCGCGCTCTTGTTCAGCCGGTCTTTCACTTCCTCCCACAACGCCGCCCGCTGCAGCGACCGTTCCACCGCTTCCTGCAGGTTCCCCACATAGCCATTGACCTTCAACCCAAAGGCCACGTTCTCCAGGATGGACTTGGGGAAGGGGTTAGGCTTCTGGAACACCATGCCAATCTGGGAACGCACTTCCGTGGGGTCTACCGCGGGCGCATATATATCCGAGCCGTCAAAAAGGATGCTGCCCTCCACCCGGCTATGGGGTATAAGATCGTTCATACGGTTGAAGCAGCGCAGCAGCGTGCTTTTGCCACAGCCTGAAGGACCGATAAGAGCAGTGACGGCGTTCCGCTGAATCTTGAGGTTGACATCCTTGAGGGCCCTAAAGGAGCCGTACCACACGTGCAGCCCTTGGGCTTCAAGGACAGGCTGGAGAAGAGACTGATCATCTACTGCACCGGCAGCCCCTTCTACGGGCATACCATTACCCCGGGCATCGGATATGACAACCGAAGCAAGTTGTGTCCTCACAGCGCCTCCATGTTCGTAGCCAGGTATGTTTGCCTGCAATCCCACTCTACTCCTCCGACCGCATCTGGTACTTGTTGCGCAGATAAATAGCGATTGCGTTCATAGACAGAAGGATCACAAGCAAAACGATAATGCCGGCAGCAGCCAGCCCCCGGAACTCCTCCTGGGGACGGGAGATCCAGTTGAATATCTGAATGGGCAATACTGTGAACCGGTCCATGGGACTTGTAGGCACAAAGGTCAGGTACACCAGGGCGCTGATCGCAATAATCGGGGCAGCCTCGCCAATGGCCCGGGACATCGCCAGGATGGTGCCTGTCAAAATGCCGGGGAACGACGCTGGCAGCACCACCTTCCGGATCACCTCCCATTTGGTGGACCCCAGGGCGTAGGCAGCCTCACGGTACGTCCGTGGCACAGCCCGGATGGCCTCCCGGGAGGCGAGGATAATAACCGGCAGCACCAGGAGCGTGAGCGTCAGTGCGCCGGCCAGGATAGTCCGTCCCAGGGCCAAAAACTGGACAAAGGCCGCCAGTCCAAGCAAGCCATAAACAATGGAGGGCACCCCCGCAAGATTGGAAATGTTGATTTCAATCAAACGAGTGAGCTTGTTCTCTGGCGCGTACTCCTCCAGATAGATGGCGGCCCCCACACCCACGGGAATCGTGAACAGGGCCGTCATCACCATGGTCCACACCGTCCCCATCAGGGCCGAAAGCAGTCCCGCTTCTTCCGCATGGCGGGAGGGGTAGGAGGTGATGAAGTGCCAGTTGAGCCAGGGCAGCCCTTGGAACGCCAGTTGGGCGACCAGGGTAATCAGCCCCACCAGGCCCACCACGATAGACCCCAAAAAGAGGACGTAGAAGACCCTCCCCAGACCTTTGCGGAACGGGAGCCTTCGCCTAAACATCAGAGTGCTTACCCGCATCAGTACCTCTCATGCCAGCGGCGGACCACCCAGTCGCCCAGCAGGTTCATCGCCAGAGTGATGAAAAAGAGCAGCAACCCTACGGCAAAGATGGTATTGTACTCCAGTGTCCCGTGGGGCGTCTCGCCCAGGCTAAGCTGAACGATGTACGCCGTCATCGTCTGAATACTTTCCAGGGGGTTGAGGGTCATCCTGGGCGTCGCCCCCGCGGCGATAGTCACCAGCATCGTCTCGCCCACCGCCCGGGACATAGCCAGGATGAAGGCGGCGACGATGCCGGAGAGAGCCGCGGGCACCACTACCCGCAGCGCCACCTCCAGCCGCGTGGCGCCCAGGGCATAGCCCGCCTCCCGCAGGGAACGAGGCACCGAAAGCATGGCGTCTTCGCTCAGCGACGAAACCATTGGGATAATCATCAGCCCCATGACCATGCCCGCGCTCAGGGCGTTGAACACGATCATGTCAGGAAATACCTTTTGGAGCAGGGGCGTGACAAAGGTCAAGGCAAAGTAGCCGTACACCACGGTTGGAATGCCCGCCAGGACCTCTAATGTGGGCTTAATCACCTTGCGCACCTTATCCGGCGCATACTCGGACAGGTAGATGGCGCTGGCGAGACCCACGGGAATGGCCACCAGGGCCGATATTACCGAGACCAGAAGCGTGCCCATGACCAGCGGCAGCACGCCAAAGGACTGCGGAAAGAGGATCGGAGTCCAGCGCGTGCCGGTGAGGAACTCCCACACCGATACCTCTTTGAAAAACCCAACCGCTTGGGAAAAAAGAGTGACAACGATTGCGATGTTGGGGGCGAGGGAAATCAGAGCACAGAGGAAGAACAGGATATGCACCACCCTGCCTTCCAGAGAGCGGCGCGCCTTTCTTCGGGCGGAGCGGGTGAACTTCATTCGTCCCGCCGAGTTGGTGACGGCTTCTGCCATTTCTTTAGCCATCTGCAGTCAACAAACGTAGGGGCGGAAGGCCTTCCGCCCCTACCAGGTCTATGCACATAGATTGCAACAAACCTACACGCCGGCCTTCGCCAGGCCGTCCTGATACTCCTGGTTCTTCAGCGCAATGTAGCCAACTTCCTTGGACAGCTCCGCCCCGTGCTCCATGTAGAACCGCACGAAGGCCCTGACTTCCGGCCGCTCCAGCACTTTCTTGTTCACATAGATGAACAGGGGGCGGGACAGGGGAGTGTAGGTGCCGTTCTCAATCGTAGCCTCGGAAGGGGCCACGCAACCTTTGCCGCTGTCCAGGGCCACCAGCCCCAGCTTGCCGGGATTCTCCACGTAGTAGGCATAGCCAAAGTCCCCCAGAGCGTTCCGGTCGCCGTTGATGCCCTGCACCAAAACGTTGTCATCCTCGCTGGCCGTGTAGTCTGCCCGGCTGGCCTTGGCCTTGCCCGTAATCACTTCGGTGAAGTAGTCAAATGTGCCGGAGTCCGTCCCTGGGCCGTACAGACGCAGTGGCCGGTCAGGGAACCCGGCACGGATCTGATTCCAGTTGTTGATCGTGGAGCTAGGCTCCCAGACCTTCTTCAATTCCGCCACCGTCAGGCACTTTGCCCAGTCATTCTGAGGATTGACCAGCACCGAAAGGCCATCAATGGCAACCTTCAACTCCACGTATTCAATGCCGTTCTTGGCGGCAGCGTCCTTTTCGGAGGAGCTGATGGGACGAGAGGCATCGCTGATGGCGGTCTCGCCGACCACGAAGCGCTTGAACCCGCCGCCCGTGCCCGACACGCCCACGTTCACCTGCACCTTGGAGTTGACTTTGTGGAACTCCTCCGCCACCGCCTCAGTGATGGGATACACCGTGCTGGAGCCATCAATCTCTATGACGCCGGAGAGTTGGGTCGCGGGACTGGGGGTAACAACAGCTCCGGTGGGTTGCGTCGGGGTAGCCACCTCGTTAGCCCCTCCACCGCACGCCGTTACCAGCACCGCCGCCAAAGCCCCCAATAAAAACATGCTCACTCGTTTGTTCAGCGGGAAGTTGACTGGGATTGAGCGCACGTTGTTTCCTTTCTGGCCTACCTTCACAGTAGGCGTCTCGTGTTAACGTTTGATGTTCGTCGTATTAACGGGAGGTTAATGCTCCCGGTAGGGGTACACATCCCTGAGATAGCCGTACCGCTGGCAATCCGTGCGGCCGCACTGAGAGCAGATCCAAAAGCGGACGCCCCGCACCAGCGTGGGCCCTCCGAAGTCATAGCCATCCTCCCAGTCCTTGGGTTCCAGCCGCGCTTCCCTTGCCAACTCCATGCGCGCCCAGCAGCCTGGGCAGTACCCGGGAATAGGCAGCGACGGCATGAGCGCTCGCATAAGGCCCACGCCCAGCAGCCTCGCCCGCTGCCACGCCGACAACTTCTGCTTGGGAGCATCTGCCGCCCCCAGCAGCGACTCAGCCTGTATGCGATCTTCCTGTTCCACCACCATTGTCTTACCTCCTTTGCTTTTGGTTGCCTTTGTTCTTTCTCTACATCTCTTATGCTAGAACCTCAGTTTGAACGGAACGTTATGGCAGTGTTAAAGCTCGTGGGCAAATACACAGACCAGGATACGCAAAGGCCGCTCCTAGCTCCTCGCCCAAGCGACTGAGGCGGAGCAGAAGGCGAGGCTTACCCCTTTCGGGAAAGTGGACTCAGCCCCTATCCGCAACGAGTCCAGCCATGCAATGTCCTGGCGGGGAAAGTGTGTCAGCACCAGGCGCTTCGCCCCCGCTTCAGCAGCCGCCAACCCCGCCTGCCCCGCAGTCAGGTGGCCTGAAGCATTAGTGCGCAAGGGGTCTGTTTCAGAAGACATCGCCTCACACAAGAAGACGTCCACACCATGCGCTAGCCGCGCCAGGTTGGGGCACGGCCCGGTGTCGCCAGAATAGGCGAAACTCCCAGAAGGGCCATCAATGCGGTACCCCACGGCCGCGACGGTGTGCCTTACCTCAAAAGGAGTTACAGTAAGCGTCCCCAGCTTCAAGGGTACCTCAGGCTTAATCTCCTTTACCGCAAAGGCCGCCTCAAAGGGATTGGAGAGCCTGCTGCCTTCTGGCCTGCCGTAAGCAGCCACGAGATGCTCTAATACTGAACCTCCTCCTGGAGGGAGAAACAAGGGCACCTGTTTCACCTCTTTGAGGTCTCGCCCGCGCCAGGTAAAACGGAGAAGCCGGTAGGCGAAGGTCAGCAGGTCTAGGGAGTGGTCGGCGTGCATGTGGGAAATGAAGATGGCAGTCACCCCTGTCATGTCCTGCTCCTCTTGGAGGATGGGCACCACACCCTGCCCACAATCCATTAGCAATTGCGTAGCGCCTTCGCTGACCAAATATCCGGAACAGGCGCTGCCAGGGCCAGGGCTGCCCGCCCAGTTCCCCAGGACATCTAGCTTCATACGGTCCTTCCCTTCCCAAAAATCGCTCGGAAGAGTCCACGCCCTCTTCAAGTGAACCTATCTCAAAAATCTTGCTGAATCCTTGCTGCCATCTAGGTCGCCTGGGTCCATGAACACACCCACCTCCGGAGTTTCTGTGTGTGGGAGGGCCGATTGAATCGGCCTTCCCACACACAGAATTCTCTCCTCTCCCTTGATGGAAGAAGGCAGAGCCTGCCCCGAGCCTGGCGAAGGGGTGAGGGTGAAGGGATAGCCGACACAGCAAATGATTTTGCGATAGCTTCATCAGAGACGTACGTTGCAAAGGGTAACCGGCGAAGATGAACGCCAGGTTATGGCCAGGTTAACATTCTTCGCACAAACAAAGAGGACGCCTCTTGCAAGGCGTCCTCTTCTCTCCCAAGGATGAAAGACCTATCCAGCCACGGGCAACGTAAAGCTGAAGGTGCTGCCCTCCCCTTCTCGGCTCTCCACCGCCACCGCGCCGCCGTGCGCCTGGACGATGTGTTTGACTATCGCAAGGCCCAGGCCGGTGCCGCCATCCCTTCGGGCGCGGTCCACCTTATAGAAGCGTTCAAAGATATGCGGCAGGTGCTCAGGAGCAATGCCAACCCCTGTGTCCTGCACGCTCACCTTCAGCACAGCCCCTTCAGGCTGCGCCGCCACCGTCACCCGCCCTTGTCCCGGCGTGAACTTCACTGCGTTGTCCAGCAGGTTCAGCAGCACCTGCCGCAGACGGTCAGGATCGGCCGTCACCTGAGGCAGGCCACGGGGCAGCCGGGCTTCCAACGCAACGCCCTTGGTCTCTGCCTTTGGCCGCAGCACCGATAACGCCTCCTCCACTATTGGAGCCAGGTCCATGACGCCCAACCGTAGGACAATCTGGCCGCTTTCCAGCCGCGCCAGCTCCAGCAGATCGTTGACCAGCCCCGTCATCCAGTCCACTTGCTGATGGATACGACCCAGGAAGTCCTGAGCAGCCTGCTGATCGCCCAGCGCGCCGTCCTCCAGAGTCTCCACCATCGCCTTCACTGATGCCAGGGGCGTGCGTAGCTCGTGGGACACGTTGCTTACAAACTCCCTCCGCGTGGTCTCCACCTGGCGCAAACTGGTGAGGTCGTGAAGCACCAGGAGCACGCGAGCGCCTCGGCCATCCTCCGCCGGCGTGGCAATGGCGCTCAGGAAACGGCGCGGGCGGAGCAGCTCCACTTCTGCTCTCTGCGGTTCTCTACGCTGCTGGCACGCCCGCACCAATTGTTGCAGCTCGTGGTCCCGCACCACTGCCATGAAAGACCCGCCTACGCCCTGTACCGCAGGGAGTCCCAGGAACGCTTTAGCCGCCTGGTTTACCAGTTCCACGTTGCCCTGGGCATCCACAACCATCACGCCGTCTGCCATGGTATCCAGGACGATGGACAGTTTGCCATGCTCATCCGATAGGTTACGCAGCATGTCCCGCAAAGCTGCCGCCATACTGTTGAATGCCGCCGCCATCTCCTGTGTCTCGTCCTTGGATACCGCCTGCACCCGGTGTTCCAGGTCGCCGCTGGCCAGGCGTCGCGCCCCTTCCGTCACAGAACGCACAGAACGCGAGGTGTGATGCGCCAAGTAGAAGGCTAACGCAACAGCCAGTACCGCCACCGCCAGGCCAGATACGCCGACGGTGGCGACAATGCGGTTCACGCTGGCGCGGACCCGCGCCGTGGGCACAGCGATGCGTGCAACGCCAACGACGCCTGAGTCCGCCGTCACCGGCACGGCCACGTACAGCAACTCCTGGTGGACTGTGGCGCTCGCGCGCGTGCTGGTGCCTTTGCCCGACTGCAGCGCCTCCTGGAACTCCGGCCTGCCGCCGTGGTTTTCCATCACCGACGGGTGCTCCCAGTTGTCCGCCACCACCGTCCCGTCCACGGCAATAATCGTCACCCGCGCATCGGCAATGTCCCCGTAGCGCGCTACAAGAGCCTCAAGACTTCCCAGGTCGGAAGGTGAGGGCAACTGCGAGGCAGCAGAGTCAGCTATGAGCAGCACCTCTTTCTGAAGCTGCTCCTCCAGATGCTCCAGGAAGGTCTGGCGGACAAAGGAAATGAGGTACAGGCTGACGATGCCCAGAGAGAGCAGGATGAGGGCCGTGTAGGCCAGAGCGATGCGCCATCGCAGGGTCTGGTAGAACCTCATCCCTCAAACCTGTAGCCGACGCCACGGATGGTAACAATGCGCCTGGGGTGGCTGGCATCCTCCTCTATCTTCTCCCGAAGCCAGCGGATGTGTACGTCCACGGTGCGGGCGTCGCCCACGTAGTCATAGCCCCAGAGTTGCTGCAACATCTGCTCTCGGGTGAAAGCGCGCCCGGGGTGGGACACCAGCAGCGCCAGCAAATCAAACTCTTTGGGCTTCAAGTCCAGCACTTGCCCTTGCAACTGGGCTGAGTGGCCGGTCAGGTCCATCTCCAGGTCCCCCGCTCGCAGCACCTTCCCCGGCTCTTTGTCTAGCGTTTCCAGCGTCATGCGCGACCGGCGCAGCATGGCCTTTACCCGTGCCATCAACTCCCTCATGCTGAAGGGCTTCGGCACGTAGTCGTCCGCCCCAAGCTCCAGGCCAACCACCCGGTCTATTTCCTCGTCCCTGGCAGTCAGCATCAGGATGGGGACCGAGCTCTCCTTGCGCAGGATGCGACACACCTCAAAGCCGTCCATCCGGGGCAGCATCACATCAAGGATAACCAGGTCAGGGTGGACAGCCCGGGCCGCCTCCAACCCCTCCACCCCGTCCTTGGCCGTCTTCACCTGATAGCCCTCACGAATCAGGTTATAGCGGACGGCTTGAAGCAGGTTCTCTTCGTCTTCAACCACCAGCACCATAGGAGAGGCCATAGCACACCTTCACAGAAGTACTCTCCCATTATACGGCCATCGCCGCCCTGCGGGTTGGCGACTTTAGTTACTCCCTGTGCCCGTGCAACCGAAAGCTGTGGTGCATGCGCCCATGGTGCGACGGACGGTGTACCGGACTGCCGCCCAGCAGAATGTGGAACAGCGCCGCCGCCTTGATTACGCGCACGCGCCGCACCTCTTTGATCTGCGGCAGGAAGATGAATCCGGTGAGCAAGCGCAGCACACCGGATACCAGGAACACGCTGAGCATCGCGGAGCCTTGCAGCTCAGGCACATATCGGATGATCAGACCGCCGCATAGCGCGCCCGCTGCCACCGCCAGGCCCGTACCGGCGTTGAAGTACCCCAGATAGGCAATACGGTTCTCCGGCGTCGTGGCATCGTAGATGAAGTTCACTGACACCAGGTTGAAGCCTGCCCACACCACGCCGGAGTAGAACTGGGCGAAGGCTAGCCAGAACACGTTATCGGAGAAGAGCCACAGCAGCGGAACGATGCCCACCAGAACGCCGGAGATGCGCAGCATCTTTTGATTGCCGGCCTTGTCTGCCGCGGCTCCCCAGTGCGTGACCGAAAGAACAGCCGCCACGATGGTCGCCATCTCCAGGAGCGTGAACGTGAGATAGTCAAACCCCAGATCGCGCAGCATGTAGGGCGTGAAGTAGGGCGAGGCCAGATTCACCACGAAAGAGAGGCAGAACATATAGAGAAGCACTTTGCCCAGGTTGGTGGTGAACAGCTCCTTCAGGAACCTTCCTAGGCCCAGTGTCCGGCGCTCCTGTGCCGTGTGAGGCGTTTCCGGCAGGGTGGTTAGCAGGCCCGTGGACACCGCCCTGAACAGGAAAGCAAGCCCAAACACGGCGGCAAACCCCCACACACCATTGCCGCGCAGAAGGTACAGCAGCCCGCCTGCGCCCAGGAACGCCGCCATGTTGGCCAGATTGCTCCACCGGCTGCGCCCACCGAAATACCGGCCCCGGATGCGGTCCGGCACCGCCTCCGCCATGATGCTGCCCCACACTACCGACGCCACCGCGCTGAACATCGTGTACAGCGTCAAGGCCGCAATCAGCCACCACACCGCATACCCGTCCGGCAGAGTAACGAACCCCACGTAAAGAATGGGCAGCCAAAGTAGGTCTTGCCCCAAGGCTGCCGCCACCACCCACCGCTTCTGGTGTCTAATAAGACGGCCCAGGCGCGCCGCTGTACCCTGGGCCACAGCCCCCAGAAGCTGCGGAAGCGACACCAGCGCCGCAATCTGTCCGTTGGTGGCCCCCAGGGCAATGGCATAGGCCGAGGTAAAGTGCTCCCCGGCCCCCTGCATGGCCCCGTACAGCATGCCCTCTACAGTGGAGAGGTGCAGCGCCCGTTCCAGGCGCTTGGTGGACAAGTGCTCCGCCATAGATTGACTGCCCCCTTTAACAAGGCAATTGTAGCAGCCGCGTCATACCCGCTCAAAGCGCCGCTGCAATAGGTTTGCATGGGTGACAACTCTGGGGGTGTCCAGAGGGGGCAAAGCCCACGGAGCCTGCCCTGGTGAGCCGAAGCCCTGAGCAAAGCGAACGGGACAGCCGAAGGGGCAGGGGTCTGGAGGGTGTCCCCCAGAATCTCCTACCCTTTCTCCGCTCGCAGCAACAGCATCGGATGCGTGAACAGCACCGCCTCACCATTGCGCCGCACCTGAAGGCCGCTCGCACCGTCCCCCATATCCCGCTCAAACAGCGCTCGCACCTGGGGCTTCGCCTCCTCCGGGCAAATGGTCAGCCACTCCTCCAGGTCGCGGTGCGATGTCGCCACCCCTAGCTCCATCACCGTCAGCCCTGCGCCCTGGGTCAGCCGCCGCCACGCCGACGGCGTCAGGTTGAATGTGTGCGATGGGTCCCGCAGGCGCTCCATCTCCTGGTGCCGCTCCCGCGCCGGCCGCACCTCCGGCGTGGTGATGTCCATGGCGCAGAAGGCCCCTCCCGAACGGAGCACCCGCGCTGCCTCCACCATCACCTGCTGAGGCCGGTCCAGGTGATGGAAAGCCGACGTGCACGTCACCAGGTCAAAAGAAGCGTCTGGGAAGGGTAGATGTGCGGCGTCTCCCAGCACAAACTTCGTATTGCCCAGGCCCGCCTCTTTGGCCCTGCCCTCCGCACGCTCCAGCACCGCCGGCGTAATATCCACGCCCGTGACATGCCGCACCCGCCGCGCCAGCGCCTCCGCCATCACCCCCGCGCCGCACGCCACGTCCAGCGCTGCCTGCTCTTCCGTCCTCACTCCTCTGCCATTGGGCTGACCTGCCAGGTGCAGCAGCCAGCGGATGCGCTCCTCGTTCACAAAGGCAGGGCTGGTATTGATATAGTCCGCCTGCCGGGTAAAGGCGGCGCGAATGGCGTCAAGGTGTGCTTGCATCGTGGCCCTTCCGCTTATGAGGGTGACTCTCCGCATACTCCTGCGTCAGCTTCAGCACGCGCTGCAATCGCCGCTGGCGCGTCGCCTCCGTCTTGGCGCTGGCTACTAGCTCGGCGTAGTCGCGCTGGCACGAGGGCCGCAGCTTGGCCCACGCCTCTTGCATCCCCGGCGTCGCCACCAGGGCCTGTGGGATGGCTTCCCCCACCTTCGTGTTCATGGCTGCACATGCAAAGTCCCGCTTGCTCTAAGTTGTTTTGCCTTTCCCCCTTGCGGAGGAAGGTTAGGAGCCTGCCCTGAGAGCAGCGAAGGGATAGGGGGAAGGCTCGCGAACTAAAAGAAATCCCACTTCGTAAAAGACCACATGGGCGTACCGGCCCAATCACCCCTACCCTTCCGGGCCAGCCCTAGGCAACAGCTTGACCCTCAGAAGAACGGTGTGCTGTAGGGAAGCTGGGAGCAACAACCGCCTGCAAAGGTCTCGTGAGCGCAACGCCTTTGCTATGACCTCTGCGTCGCCAACCACCACTTCCACCCTTGCCCGCCATACCGCGCCCCTATAAACCACGGAGATTTCCTGAACGCCGCGCAGGTTCCGCCACCACACGCCTTTTGTGCTTGTCACCGCCTCAATCACGCCATCCCGGGAACAGTGGTACGCAATAGGCACCTCGTAGAGCCTGCCGGTCCGCCGTCCCGAGAAACACAGCAGAACCACATACCAGCTCACGAAGAAATGCACCCTTGACTTGAGCCACCACCGCGCCATGGGGTTGAGCCGTGGGAACACCGCCGGAACAAAGGTATCCATGAACCAGGAGGCGAATCTTGCCCGCAACGTTGACATCCCTATTGTTCTAGGACTTGCCTTCCTCGTCAAGAAGACGTTGGATTTCACGTCGAAGCGGCTCAAGGTCGGTTTGAATGATAGCCCAAAGGGCATCATAGTCTATTTGCGAATAGCCGTGAATCAGGATATTTCGAAGACTAATGATTCGCCGGTATTCGGTGATACGTTCTGCCTTAGGAGGGTCGCTCCGATAAAGCTGGCTAACGGCTTCTCCAAGAATCTCGAAAAGCCGCTCTACTGCCAAACGTTCCGTGCTATTTTGCATGAATTGCTCAAGCGTCATGCCTTGCGCGATTCGCTGAATTAACTTGATAGCCTCACGCACATCCGCCAAGTATTGAAGAGCCCTATGCTGCATAGAAAAGGGTCCTGGTCTTGGCGATTTCCGCGATGAAATAAGGATTCCTCAGCCAAGTGGTTGTGACCAGGTCAATCTGGCGCTGAAATAAGTCCTCAAGAGCAAACAGCAGGCCGAAATAATTGTTGGCATACTCTCCGTGGGGTATGTCCTCCTTCCGAAATGTAACCAAAAAATCCAGATCGCTCCGCTGAGGGTCAAAGCGGTCCGTGACAGCAGAGCCAAAAACCTCCAGGCTTTGCACGTGGTACTGCCGGCACAAGCGTACCAACTCTTCTTTGTGGTCTTCTATGATGGTGTTCATGCCTCATCCTCCACCCTCACATGATACACGCGCGGACTACCCTATCGGTATCTCTACGCCAGCGCCAGCCTTCAGCGCCGCCTCGTACACAGCGCGAGCCGCCGCCACGTCCTCCGTGCCAATGCCCTGCGACTCAAACAGCGTGATGGCCTCGTAGCTGGGGCGGCCCTTCACCTTGCCCGCCACGATGTCCGCCAGCTCCACGGCCCGCTCCCACTTGAACGCCCCTTTCTGAGCCGCCGCAATCAGCTCGCCGCACTCTATCTGCGCCTGGGGCAGGTCATCTACAGCGATCACCGAGGCGTAGCGAATCGCCTCCACGTCCACCTCGGCGTGCTGCGGGTTGTTGCTTCCGGCAGCGTTCACGTGGCAGCCGTCGCCCAGCCACTTGCCCTCCAGCACCGGCGTCGCCGAGTTGGTGATGGTCACCACGATCTCGGCGTTCGTCACGCACTCCTCCGCACTGTTCACCTCCATGACGGGGATGCCCAGCCGCTGGGTCATCTGGCGGGCGAAGGCGGCGCGGTTCTCCGGCGTGCGGCTGTACACCCAGGCGTAGCGAATGTCCCGCACTTTGCAAATGGCTTCAAGCTGGGTGGCCGCCTGCCCGCCGGCGCCGATGACGCCGGCCGTCGTCGCCTCCGGCGAAGCCATATACTTGGTAGCAACGCCGCTGGCCGCGCCAGTCCTCATCCTCCCCAGGTGGTTGCCCTCCACCATGGCAAGGAGTTGCCCTGTCCCGCCGTCGTACAGCATGACAATCATACCCGTAGGCCGGACCGTGCCTGCCGCACGAGGGCCGCCGTACACCTTCAGCCCGTAGGCGTTGATGCTTCCTCCGACCCAGCCCGCCATGAGGCTCTGCGATGCGCTGTCCACCGGCATTCGGCTGCGTGGCCGCACCGACGCCTTGCCCAGACCGCGCTGCCGGAAGGCCTCTTCCACGGCGGTCAGGGCCATGTCCATGGTCAGCAGCTTCTGTACGTCGGCTTCTTTCAGGAGAAGGGCCATGTGTGCTCCTTGATGAGCAATGAGTTCCACATGCGTGGGTATTGTAGCATAATCTCTTGTACAGGGGATTCCAGCCAAGGGAGATTGCATGGCCGCAACAATTGATTTTCCATGTTACGTATGGC
>ORJL010273195.1_pt1 | contig 14899 bp, 10 predicted proteins | sample 1779941 | NCBI WGS metagenome assembly ORJL01 (sample SAMEA104232317, study PRJEB22302) | groundwater metagenome | biome: forest; feature: aquifer; material: groundwater | place: USA | collected 2011-08-07 | depth 5.8 m
GTCCGGCCTCGCCTTTCTCCTGAACCCATGCTTTGTCGGTCAGCTTGCAGGTCGGAATCTTGTCGCGCGTCTCACCGTGGCAGGCAACGCAGTTCTTTCCGAACGTCTCCTTGCCCTTGGCTATCATCTGCGAATCGGCCGCGGCGCCGGCAGAAGACGTAGGGGCGATGGCCGCGCTGGGAGGAGGGGCAGCCCCGAGGCCGACGGCGTCGAGCAGGTAGTTAGCAGCCGCCTTGATCTCATCGACGCTTAGCTGAGCGCTCCAGGCTGGCATTCCGCCTTTGCCATTGGTAATGGACTTGATCAGTCCGGCCTCGCCTTTCTCCTGAACCCATGCCTTGTCGGTCAGCTTGCAGGTCGGAATCTTATCGCGCGTCTCACCGTGGCAGGCAACGCAGTTCTTTCCGAACGTCTCCTTGCCCTTGGCTATCATCTGCGAATCGGCCTCGGCGCCGGCAGAAGATGCAGGTGCGGTGACCGCGCTGGGCGCAGGGGCAGCTCCGGGATTGACGGCGTCGAGCAGGTAGTTAGCGGCCGCCTTGATCTCGTCGACGGTTAGCTGCGCGCCCCAGGCCGGCATTCCGCCTTTGCCGTTGGTAATGCTCTTGATCAGTCCGGCCTCGCCTTTTTCCTGAACCCACGCCTTGTCGGTCAGCTTGCAGGTCGGAATCTTGTCGCGCGTCTCACCGTGGCAGGCAACACACTTCTGGGCAAAGACCGCCTTGCCCTTGGCCGCGATCGCGGGGTCCACACCGGACACCGGCGCCGGCGGGGCTTTAGACGCTGGGGTCACGGCGGTCTCAGAGGCCTGAGGCTTGGGATCAGGTCGTTCCGATGGCGCCGGTCCAGCCCCGGCGGCGGCGGTCGATTTGAGGAAGGCGACCAAACCGCTTATCTGATCATCGCCAAGAGGGCCGCCGCTAGCCTTTGCCCAAGCGGGCATGCCCTTGGCATTTCCACGGCTAATCGTTTGGATTAGGCTCTCGTCTTTCCGCTGCTGCAGGAACGACTTTGAGAACAACTGAACGCCAGCCACCTTGTCGCCCCCATCTCCATGGCAAGGTACGCAGTTCTTCGCGAAGAGATCTTTAGCTGCACCGTCCTGCACCGCCCCGGTTAGGGCGCTCGCAGCGTTCGTGCCCGACCAGGTCTTCAGGTAGGCGAGAATGGCGGCCAAGTCCGAAGCGTCATAGGCGCCACCACCGCCGCGTCCAAACCCTGGCATGGTCTTCCCCCCATCGCCCACAGAGCGGATGATCTTACCATCACCTAGACCGCTGAGGAACTCGTGCGACGCTAGGGAGACGCTCGATATGCGATCACCTTTCTCGCCGTGGCACGCCAGACAACTCGATAGGTAAAGCTGCCGCCCCCTCGCTGCTCTTTCGGCAACCACCTGCTCACCCGTGTAGCGCAAGTACGATGTGATGGACCTGATCTGTTCATCTGACAGCTTGCCGCCCTTGGCCAGGCTGTTTCCGGGCATCTGACCCGTGCCATCGGCAATGGCTCTAGCCAGAGCATCATCGGAGCGACCATCGAGAAACCCCTTGACGTTCAATGGCGCCACTGGAATGCGGTCACCCTTTTCACCGTGGCAACTGGCGCAGGACGAGGCGTAAAGGGTCTGGCCGCTGCCTGCCAAGACAGAGTAGCTCTGCCGTCCCACGGCAAAGTTTAGATAGGCGACGATCTGCTGAACCTGGGTGTCGACCAGGGGACCACCGCGCTTCTCGCCCCAAGCAGGCATGGATCCCTTACCCTCGCTGATGACGGCTACCAGGGTGGCATCCCCTCTGGTCTCAAGGAATTCCTTGGAGTTCAACGGAGCGACCGGCATCCGATCGCCTCGCCCGCCGTGACAGGAAACACAATGTTTCTCGAACGACACCTTACCTGCGGTAACGCTAGCCGGCATCGGAACCTTAATGTCGGCAATATCGGCGTTACCTCCGGGTCGCGGGCCAGCTTGCGAAGGACCAATGCAGCCAGCCGAGCCGATAACCATGAAGATCATTGTTAGCGCCGCCGCAAGCCAGAGCGGACTGAAGAAGTCCCTCGTGAAACCGGATGGGCTAGGCACTTCCTCTCCCTCTCCGTCATTAAGAGGCTGGAACAACATCTAAATCCTCCCGTCAGCGTTTCTAGTAACTTTCGCGCGTATGCCCTCAGACGACCCGCGCCGGTGCTGATTGGCCGACCTGGCTCGACGTAGGCCAGCGGCCCTTTCCACTTGGTGCATCAAGCACCGAATATCGTAAGGCTTCTTTGCAAAATCGGTAGCGCCGTATTTCTGTAAGACCACGGGGCTAGGAGTATCACCGCTCGTGACAATGATCTCCACATCTATCAGCTTTCCGGATAGGTCCATGAGAGAAATGACTTCCCAACCCGTGTGATCGGGAAGATCCAGGTCCAGAATGATCATATCCGGCTTCTCTCTCCAGGCCATTCGGAGGCATTCCCAGGCGTCCCGCGCCTCCAGGACTTCGAAGCCTATGACTGAAAGGTTGGCGCGGACGAGCTGCCTCATCTTTGCGTCGCCATCGGCGACTAACAACCTAAACACCTCGGCGCCGTTCACTTAAGCCACTCCTCGACGATGAAGATCACCAGAGCGAATTGTATAGCGTCAAGGTAACGTGGAAGTAACCGGGTGGGGCCCAAAGTTGCAGCTAGGTTACGAATGGGGCTAGGAGACGGATATCTTGGCTTTAGTACCTGCTGGGTTCAAGATGCGGGTCGAATATCAGTATACTATCTTCCTATTTTTCGCCGGAGAAATAGTATCCGATGCCGCGCTTGGTCTGGATGAATTGGGGATTATGCGGGTCGCTTTCAATCTTATTGCGCAGACGATTGATGCAGACTTTGAGGATATCACGGTCTTCGCGGTACTCGTTCCCCCATATCTTGGCAAGCAACGTGCTCTGAGAGAGGATAAAGCCAGCATTGGTGACCAGCTCGCGCAATAGTCTATATTCGGTTCCGGTCAATTCAACTACTTGGCCGTTGAGCGTCACGCGGTGGCGCGCAAGATCGACGGTCAGTCCCCGCAGCGTGAACACCTTCGTCGATCGTTCCGCCAACTCCGATCCGGTGCGCCGCAGCACCGCTTCCACCCTCGCCAGGAGCTCTTCCACCCCGAAGGGCTTGGTGACATAGTCATCGGCGCCGGCCCGCAACCCCTCTACTTTCTGGGACTGTTCCCCACGAGCGGTGAGCATGATAATGGGAACCTGAGAGAATTCGCGGATGCGACGGCAGACCTCGGAGCCATCCATCTCGGGCAGCATTACGTCGAGAATAACGAGGTCGGGGGTCTCCGTCTCCGCCAGCCTGAGCGCACTGGCGCCGTCCCCAGCCGTCAAAACGAGGTAGCCACTGGCCTCCATGTTGACGCGCACAAGCTGCACGTATCGCGGGTCGTCGTCGACGACGAGGACTCTAGCTCGCTTCGCCACTGTTCACCTCGGTCGAAGATGTAGAAGAGACCTTGACACTCGTTCGGGCGTCAATATCGCCTTCGATCGTATCCTCTTCGAAAATGGGCAGTGATATGTAGAAGGTGCTGCCCTCACCGAGGACGGACTCCACCCAGATGCGACCGCCCTGGGCCTCAACGATGCCTCGGCAAATGGAGAGTCCCAGGCCAATTCCGCCAGCGCCGCGAACTAGGCTATTATCAATGCGGTGGAACCTGTCGAATATGCGGTCCATCTGTTCCTGTGCGATGCCCAGACCCTGGTCGGCGACAGCTACAACTATCGTATTGTCCACAACGCTTCCCGACACAGTGATATCACCACCATCAGGTGAGTACTTCACAGCGTTTTCGAGCAGGTTGCGGAGCACCTGGTCAATTCGATGTGGATCGACGAGCGCGCGCGGGAAATCCGGCGGAAACGTAACCCTGAGTTTGTGCTTCTTGGTTTGGGAACGCACCCACCGCGCAGCCGATAGGCCGATCTGACTGACTTGAGTCGGCTGTTTCTCGACGGAAAAGGTGTGCGACTCCAGGCGCGAGGAGTCCAGCAAGTCCGCGACCAAACGCTGAAGCTTCTCGGTTCCCTGAAGTATCTCGTGGAAGAACACCTTTTGCATATCCTCTTTCCAGGTAGTGTCGCGGCGGAGGAGTGTCGTCACATAGCCTTTGATGTGGCCCAGGGGAGAACGAAGCTCGTGAGAGACGTTAGAGATGAACTCCTCTTTCATCCGATCAAGCTCCTCGCGAGCCGTAAGGTCGCGCAGCACGTGCACGACACCAACGAGATTTCGGTCCTCATCGAAGATCGGCGATCGGGTGGCCTCGAATGTCATATAGCCATGCTGACTTGTGAACAACCTCTCGGTGCTCACCGGAGATTTCTCCCAGCCGGAATCAGCCCGCAGCGGGCAATGTTCGGTGCAGTGGGGCCTCTGATCGTTTCTGCCGGGCAGAATTGCAGAGCAGTGAAGGCCAACAACCTCCCCCATCACAAGACCGGTCGCTAGCTCAGCGGCAGGATTAAAGGAGGGGATTAGGTATTCAGCATCCACCGTGAACACCGGGTCGGCGATGTGGCGGAAAATCCCCTCATACTGACTCTTCTCAATAGTCAACGCATTATGCGCACCCTGGAGCTTGAGCCTCATGTAATCGAAGCTCGCGGCCAGGCGTCCGATCTCGCCTTCCCCTGCAACCTCTATCCGCGTGAAGAGGTCGCCCTGGGCCATGCGTTCCGCGGCGCCGATCAACTCCTCCACAGGTCGAACGACTTGCCTGGTGGTGATCCACGCTAAGATCAGTGCGAGCCCCAAGACAAGAAAGGCTAGAAGGGTGGTCTCCATCACAAGACGCCGCACCGGAGCGAAGGTCTCGTCTTCCGAGCCTCCCAAGCCGATCCCCCAGTTGGCCATCTTGAGGGGGACGAAAGCCATGACGTGCTTGCCCTCAATACCGTGAACACGCCTTTCGTCCTCGTCATCGTAAGGCGCAGTCTCCACGCCTGTTTTGGTTTCAAGCAACATCCTGTGATAGAACTCCGGATGCTCGCCAGGCCGATTGACGTGGTTCGGCTCCGACGAGGCTACGATCGTGCCGTTCATGTCGACGATATCAGCGTGGCCAGTGTCGCCCAGACGGGTGGCCGCAATCAGGGAGTTGGCGAACTTTGGGCTGCTGAGGTCCAGCAATCCCACCAGTAGCGAAATTAGCTCTCCAGCATCGTTTCTCACCGGCAGGATCACGGCCACCGAAGGCTTGTTAGTGGCCGTATTGAGGAAGGCATTGGAGATATTAACTTGGCCAGTTTCCAGGGCGTTAACGATGAAGGGGCGAATCGGCAGGTCGTAGCTGGAAGCGGTAGCCTCGGGCGGGGAGGCAAGCACCACTGTTCCGGTTCGGTCAAGGAGGAATACACCTTGGGTAAAGCTGCCAAGATGACCATAGGAAAGAGCCAGGATGTGTTCCTCTTCGACAAGGCTCCCCCGGTTGGGGTCAAAAGGAGCAAGCGTTGTCGCTTTGGCCAACTCAAAGACCACCTCTTGAAGGATGGTATCCACATAGCCTGCCGCCATTTGCGTGACAACAAGCCGTTCGCCCAGGATGCGATCCGTCGTGTCCCGAATCACCCTAACGGCAACAAAGGTGAACAAGCCCAGAATGATGATCAGGCCAATGGAGACAAACAGGCTTATCCTGGTCTGCAGCCTCAGATTATTCATGTAAGAGTGAATGCTTCGCATCTGCTCATTCCTAAGCTGTTCGCGACTTCAGGTGGGCTTGGGAACGAACCGGGGTCCAAGTCGCTACGTCGCTATTCTACCCTAAACGCTCAGCCTAAGCACCGATTCAACAATCGAATCCCCCGGAATGTTACCCAATTGTTACCTGCTGTTCTTTCGCGTTACCCCAAGGTTACTTGGGCAGGTTAGGATACTGTAACACTCCGTTCTGTATCGTGCAAAAGTCCTCGCTACCAACGACGCTGGCGAGTTTCCGGTTCACCTGTACACGAACGCCTTTTTTGTTCCAGGCCGAATCTAAGGAGCCATTTCTGGCTTGCGAGGTGCTCTATGCGTTGGCATTATCGGCTATCGGGACGCTGGATAGCGTCAGGCTGGTTGCAGCTATGGCTCGCGGTCTGTGCTTTGACCTTGCTGGTCGTCGGAAGCGCGGGCAACCAGACCAGCGCCGCAGGCGACAAGGAGAAGTTGACTATATATAGGGGAGCACGCCTGTACGTTGAATATGCCTGCGTCAAGTGCCACGAGGAAGGCGGCAGAGGCCGCAGCGTCCCCCCCGTGCCCGGGCTATCGCTGAGTTCCTCGGAGTTCAAGCGGTCGTTCCCGAAAGGAGACCCTCACTTTGAGGACGCCCTGCTTAGCGTGATCAAGAACGGTTCCATTCTTGAGGGCCAAGGCATAGCATCCATGCCCGCCTGGAATGGCATTATCCCGGAGCAAGACATTCGGGCAATCGTTGCTTACATCCATGCGGACCTTCCGGACCTGGGCATTCCGCCACTTCCCGCACGGACCGGGGAGCAAGTTTATGAGGCGTTTGCCTGCATCAAGTGCCACGGGCCGTTGGGTGTCGGCGGCGTCAAGAACGTGGAAGCCGGGCCCGAAAACCAGACGATCCCCGGGCTCGGCGGCCCCGCGTTCAGGAAGAAATTCGATAACATTGACAAGGTCCGGCAGATCGTCGAGCAAGGCAAACACGCCGAGAGAGGCAAGGCCGGGGTAGTCTTCATGCCATCCTGGGGGCGGATTGGGAGCCCCGACCAGCTCGACAAGGTCGTTGGCTACATCTACCGATAGGTCCGGTGACTCCGGATGAAGAGAAGTAACGTCGTCGTATGTCTGTAACCCTATCGTTACTTACCTCGCAGCGTCGTAACCTTACAGTAACTTTGCACCGCTATGATATCGGAGGATGAAACGGGACAAGCAGGTTGTGTTGAATGAGTAGATTTCGCGTCGTAAGAACAGGCGTCGAATGGTTTGCCAAGAATATCAAGTGTCAAGACCAGTGCCCGGCACACACTGATGTTCCGCGGTATTTGTCTCTCATCAAGCAGGGGCGCTTCACTGAGGCCTACGACGTTAATCGACAGGCGAACGTGCTGCCTGCCATTCTGGGCAGAGTATGCGTGCGCCTTTGCGAAGGTGCGTGCCGGCGCCGCGACCTGGACGAAACTGTGTCGATTTGTTACCTGAAGCGATCTGCCGCGGACTACGGACGAACGACCACGGAGATCGCACCTGTTTCTCGAAAGAGCGGACCGGGGGTTGCGATCATCGGCGCCGGGCCCACGGGGTTGACGGCGGCGAGCGACCTGGCGCGGCTAGGGTACCGAGTTGACGTTTTCGAGGCGTTGCCGGTCGTCGGGGGAATGTTGCGCGTTGGGATACCCGCCTATCGTCTCCCTCGGGAAGCGGTACAAGAAACGATTATCGAGGACTTACGCCGGCTAGGTGTGAGTATTCACCTGAACTCGCCGGCGGGCAAGGACATAACTTTGGATAACCTGCTCGAGCGCTACGACGCCGTCTTGATCGCCGCAGGCGCGCACAAGCCGGAGAAGCTGGGCATCCCGGGAGAGTATTTGCAGGGAGTACTTCACGGGGTGACGTTCATGCGCAAAGTCAATTTGGGGGAGAGGACTGGCCTCGGCGAGCGGGTGGCGGTCGTGGGGCTGGGCCACACAGCCATAGATTGCGCTCGGTCGGCCAAGCGTCTTGGAGCGCGTTCGGTACACGTCGTCTATCGAAGAACCTCGGCCGAAGCAAGCGTGTCGGCCGATGAGATTCACGAGGCGGAAGAAGAGGGAATAACTTTCGGTTTTCTGTTGACGCCTCTATCCGTCACCAGCATTGACGGCTTTCGCGTATCGGGCTTGGCATGCGTCCGCAATGAGCTCGGTGAACCTGATGAGCGCGGACGGCGCCGTCCCGTGCCACTGCCAGGCTCGGAATTCGAGATCCAGGTGGATACAGTAATACCTGCGGTGAGCCAGTCTCCGGACAACTCGTTTCTCCCTCCGGAAATCGGCCTGGCGATGTCGCGGTGGGACCGCCTGGAAGTAGACCCGAAGACCTTCATGTCCAAACGATCGGGGGTGTTCGCCGCCGGCGACTTTATAACCGGTCCGCGCGATGTGATCAGCGTTATCGCCGACGCCCATTCGGTTTCGGCGTCCATCGATAAGTACATTTCTGGCACGGACCGGAGGATTCGAAGGGCCAAGTTCACGGTGATTGAAAAGTACCGGCGAGAAGGCGACTTTGCTTCCCGCGAACGCAGCCCAATGCCGACGCTGCCAGCCGCCGGGCGGGGCAGCCTGGAAGAAGAAGTGGAACTGGGTTACGATCCAGCCACCGCCATGGCCCAAGCCGATCGCTGTCTGCAGTGCCAGATCAACGTGATGATCGACGGTTCTCGCTGTATCCTCTGCGGACTCTGCGTCGACGGATGTCCGATGGGCGTCCTGAGAATGGTAGCTCTCAAAGACATCGAGACGACCGACGCAGATCGGCAGCGGCTGAGCAAAGGGGTGATGAAGGGCGGCGCAGCTATGGTTCTGGACGAAAAGCTATGCATAAGGTGCGGTTTATGCGAGAACCGTTGCCCTACTAAGGCTATTAGCATGGTCCAGGTAGCATGGGAGGATGTCGACACGGGGGCGGACGCGGCGGACGCGGCAGAGGCGACGGAAAGAGGCGGACACAAGGCTGAAGCGCGGCGCAGTTGAACCGTTCGGCGACGCACGGATCGCCGCCGCCAGGGGATATCCAGGGCCGAGCGAACATTTTGCGAGGGTTTCAAGGAGCTTATAAGTGGTCGTAGGAGAAGCACTCGAACTGGCAATCGTATTTGCCGTAGCGATCGGCGCTATCGCCGCACTGGTGGCGCTGCAGAGATGGATTGGGATAAAGTAGAGGAGTCTACCGTGTTGAACGATTCGATAAGCGATCTGAACCGACTCGTGAGAAAGAGCGGCCCCTGGAAAGCGATGTTCCGCCATGGCTGGCCCGAAGACCTGCTTACTCAGGCGTTGGCCGTTTCCAGCAACGTCTTTCTCCACCTCCACCCGGTCCGGGTGCGTCGCCACGGCATTCGGATTCGATATACTTTCTGTATGGGGGGTCTCTCCTTTTTGTTGTTCCTGATCCTGACGATCAGCGGGGTCTTGTTGATGTTCTACTACCGTCCGAGCGTCGAGTTGGCCTACACCGACATGAAAGATCTGGAGACCAGCGTGACCTTCGGTATGCTGTTTCGCAACATGCATCGCTGGGGCGCTCATGCGATGGTGATATTCGTTTTCTTTCACATGGTACGCGTTTTTGCCACTGGCTCTTACAAGCCGCCACGGGAGTTCAACTGGGTGATCGGCGTGACACTGTTGACCACCACCTTTCTACTTAGCTTCACCGGCTACCTGTTACCTTGGGATCAGCTATCATTCTGGGCGATCACTGTGGGCACCAACATGATTAGCTATATGCCGGCAATTGGCGCCGATATGAAGCTCTTGATGCTCGGCGCCTTGGAGGTTGGCCCGAATGCCCTCATCCGCTTCTACACGCTGCATGTGATCGCGCTGCCTTTGGCGGCCGCCGTACTGATGGCAATGCACTTCTGGCGAATTCGCAAAGATGGAGGCATATCCGGGCCCCTCTGAGTCGGGCATCAAAGGAGAGTTGTGATAGAGAGAACTGGTGTGGAGTCAACATCGGTAAACGGGGACGAGCGTATCCGTCTCCTGGCGGTGGTGGAGGTGGATGGAGTTGTTCCGCAGTTGTCCAAGGATGTGGACGACACGGAAATGGTCTGGCCACACCTGGTCGTTTGGGAATATATCGCGGCGATAGTCTTTGTGCTGGCGCTTCTGATAACCTCCTGGGTGGTGAACGCCCCGCTGGTGGATCACGCCAACCCCAGCGTCACGCCGAACCCGGCCAAAGCTCCGTGGTATTTCCTTAACTTGCAGGAACTGCTGGTTCACATGCATCCGTCCCTGGCTGGGGTATTTGTGCCGGGGATATTCCTGGTCATTCTGGCCGCGATCCCGTTTATTGACTCGAGTCCTGAAGGGGTTGGCCGATACTTCGGCTCGGCCAAAGGCGTGATGATCGCAATTTTCTCATCCGCCTATGCCACCCTGCTGGTTGCAGTGATGATCGTCTTCAATGAGTTCGTCGGCGTTCGCCGTGTCCTCGATCCCTTGGGGGTGCCAACCGTAATCATCGAGATCCTGATACCAATTGCGATCTTGATAGGTCTGCCTATCCTGCAAATCGGACTCGTTCGCCGGATTTGGAGGCCGGTCACGACGCAGGAGTTGGTTATCGCGTTCTTTTTTGGATTCGTGGCAACGTACCTCGTTCTTACGGTGGTGGGCACTGCCTTCCGGGGGCCCGGCATGCATCTGGTTTGGCCATGGGAGCTGACGCATGGGGCAGCGTGATGTCGGCCGGCTTGCTATCAGCCGTCACTGCGAGCGTGAATTGGAGGTCTTTCTGAGCTAATGGACGTTATTGAACTCAATCATCGCCAGGCTAAGGCCGGGATTCTGGACATGCAAGTAACGCGCTCCCGCTTTCTACGATGGGCCTTCCTGGGGACGGCAGGAGCCGCGCTGGTTCAATTGGCGGCTGCTCTGGCGATCTTCCTCAAACCCCAGAAGATGGGGACTTTTGGCAGCATGGTCACGGCGGGAGGAGTCGGTGATTTCGCGGTAGGTTCGGTCACCCGTTTTCAAGATGCTAGATTCTATCTGGTGCGGCTGCCCGAGGGATTCATCGCACTCTATCAGAAGTGCACCCATTTGGGCTGTACCATCCCCTGGAAACAGCAAGACACATCGGAGGACACTCTGGCTGCTACCGGGCGGTTCAACTGCCCATGCCACGGCTCGATTTTTGACAGGTACGGCGTTCGCAAGGCCGGTCCGGCGCCACGACCCCTCGACCTGTTCCCCGTGAGCATTGTCGATGGCAAGGTCGTGGTAAACACCGACCCCAAAACGGCGATACTGCGGGATGCCTGGAACCCAAACCACGCTACGAAAGCCTAAAGAGACGCCTTGCCGGACGTGTTAGGAGCTGCAGCTTAATGAGAATAGATATGCGCGTGGTGGTTGCGCTGGTACTCACACTGGTGGTGGTCAACATAGTCACGTCGTACGCGGTCCGCGAGCCATCGAGACAAGCGGAGGCCGCTCAACGGCAGGAAAGAGAATCCACCGAACGAGGCGCCTCCCTATTCAGTTCCCTGTGCGTTGGCTGCCATGGCAAAGACGGCAAGGGCCTGGTCGGTCCGAGCGTCGTCCGAGCCGATTATTTGGGGAGACATAAGTTCGCAGATGGTGACGCCGACAGCATGAAAAAGGCGGCGACGCTCATGTCCAAAACCATTGCTCGTGGGCGAGCAAACACCCCGATGCCTGCCTGGAGCGACGAGGAAGGGGGGTCTCTGAACCGGGAGCAAATCCTGGAGGTGACAACTTTCCTGCTATATGGCGGTCCGGAGGATTGGAGCCAAGTGGAAAAGCATTCACCTGAGGCTCCGGGTTTCGCGGCGCCGCCTGCGAACAATGCGCCGGGGCGGGGCAAGGAAATCTTCGCAGCAAAGGGATGCTCGGCCTGCCACGGACCGAACGCAGAGGGCGTCGTGGGACCTGCTTTGGCCGGCTTCAAGGCGTCGCAGATCAAGGCGCAGGTTCGAAAGCCGAAGGGCGCCATGCCCGAGTTTAGCCAGGAGCGGCTCAACGACGACGAACTTGAAGGGATTATCGCCTTCGTCGAGAGCCTGAGTCTGACGAAGAACTAGTACCGCAGCCTCAACTGTTGCGGGTGTTCTTCATAACGCATGGGTGGGAACCATCGAGCGGCGGGTAAGGCGTTGGGCCTAACCCAAACCGCATCCAGCACCGTACCTCCTCGCACCAACCGGTCCCCGAATAGCTACAGGGTTGACGTTTCTACGACAGAAGCCTATCATGTGAGCATTCCACCCGGCGCTGCGGAACCGCATGTTCCGTTGCGCCTCCTGATATCTGCCTTCCTTGGGGCGGTGGCCATCAGTCGCTCAGTTGGACTGCAAATGGCTCTGGAACGGAGCGGGCGGTGAGTATGCGCAAGATTGAGTACAAATGGGTGATAACAGGCGTCGCGTGCTTCACCATGCTCATGTCTTCCGGTATTCGCCAGTCCTTTAGCGCCTTCCTGACCCCCATGCAGACGGAGTTTGGCACGGGCAGAGCGCCTCTCGCCCTGGCCATGTCGCTCGGGTTGTTAGCTGGAGCACTCTGCCAGCCGGTGGTCGGGAAACTGTCCGATTCTTTGGGGGCCAGGAGGGTCCTGGCGGCGGGTTGCGCAGTGACGGGGGCCGGGCTCCTGGCGCTTGGTTTCGCTCAGAGCCTGCTGATTGTCTATGCGATATTCGGACTGGTGCTGGCTATAGGGTTCAGTGCGTCGGGCGTGATACCCAACGCGGCCCTGGTTTCACGCTGGTTCGTTGAGCACCGGGCGTTCGCGCTCAGCATCGCCTCGGCCGGCTTCAGCATGGGGCAGGTGGTCCTTTTGCCCGCTGCCGCTTATCTCATCGCCCTGGGAGGTTGGCGTTTCGCCTATTCGTCTTTTGGTGTGCTCTTCATCGTGGTTGTCCTCCCCATCGTCCTTTTGCTGGCCAGGGATCATCCGGGGGGCGGGATTCCCACCGGCCAGCAGGCGACGGTCCAGGGAACCGGGGGCTTGGACGGCTTCACGCCCATGCTTGCGGCCATGAAGACCTCGTCATTCTGGAAGCTCTTGGCAACCTTCGGCGTGTGCGGGTTCACGGGAGGCCTGGTCTACACCCATATCATTCCCTTCGCCATGGATGCGGGGGTACCGGCCACGGAGGCCGCCAACGTGCTGGCGGTAGCCGGGTCAATCGGGATCGTAGGGAGTATCGCGCTGGCCGCCCTCTCAGACCGAGTTGGGCGGAAGAACCCGCTGGCTGCGCTCTATTTCATGAAGGGGTTCTCCCTCCTAATACTGGCTCTGGTGGGAGGTGTCGTTGCCATCCCCATCGTCGCCCTGACCCTCGGCATGTCGAAGGGGACCGGGGCGCTAACCTCGGCCTTGACCGGCGATATCTACGGGCGTAACTCGATTGGGGCGATCTACGGCATGGCCTTCTTGAGCCATGAAGTACTGGCTTCCGCCGGCTCCTATCTTGGGGGTCTTGCCTTTGATCTCTCCGGCACCTACGGCCCGATATTCCTCGTGGGGGCCGTCGTCGGGGTGGCTGGCTCCATCGTCGCTCTCACCATCAGCGAGCGCCCTGCCCATCTGCAGAGGCCAGTGGTGGCCGCCGCTGCGGATGCCTGAGGCTGCGGTTGCGCCGGCTACGATACCATTTGAAGAACGTGCAGGTGAGGACGGGGGCTTGTTCTTGGCTCCAGCACTTCGATGGCCGCGTTCACTGTGTCGGTGTCAAACTGGCTTCCGGCCCCTTCCTTGAGTTGGGCAATAGCGAATTCCTTGCTCTTCGCTTGCCGGTAGGGCCGGTCGGAGGTCATAGCATCGTACGAGTCAGCAACTCCGATAATGGCTGAAAGCTTGGGCATCGATCCGTCAAGACCGTCGGGATAGCCTCTGCCATCAGGGCGCTCGTGGTGTGCGCGGATGATCGGGATAGTCGCCTCGAGCCTCGGAATGTGCTTCAGTATGGTTTCCGCTATCGAGGGATGGCATTTGATGGACTTCCATTCTTCGTCGGATAGAGCCCCAGTCTTGCTCAGGATGTTCTCCGAGATCCCGATCTTACCTATGTCGTGGAAGAGGGACGCCAGTTCCAGAATATCCAGGTCATTCTGGCTCAGGCCCAGTTGGGACCCAATCGATAGGGAAAGGTCCCTGACCCGTTCAGAGTGCCCCTTGGTGTAGGGGTCTTTGGCCTCTACGGTAGCAACCAGGGCAGCTATGGTGCTCAGATAGCTGCTGTGCACCTGCTGATGAAGCCGCCAGCTATGGATGCCTCCGGCGGTCATCTCGGCGAACGTCTCCAACATGGTAAGTTCGCTGATTGAAAAGGCGTGGGCGCGGGTGAAGGTGATGTCCAACGCTCCAAGTACTTCGTCTCCGATGGTCAGCGGAAGACACACAGCGGCTACCACATCTTCCCGGACCGCGGCCACACTCAGTAGATCGGCGTTGAACGAGTCGCTCTCCATGAAGAAGCGCCTCCCCTCGCGGATCGCCCGGTTGGCGGGACCATCGAGGGAGAGCTCCGGCCGGCGTACATAGTCCGGGCTCAGGCCCACTTGTTGGCTCAGGGTGAGCAGTCCGCTATCCTCATCGTTCACGAACACAGCTACACCGTGAGCGTGCGTGAGGTCCTTGACGTTGTTCCCTATATAGGAAAGCATATCTTGGAGATCAAGGGACTGGTTCAAGGTGAGACCGACTCGGTAGAGAGCGCCCATCTCGTCGATGCGATGCTCTAAGCTGGCGTTGGCCTTCGTTAACTGCTCATTGACCAGAGTCAACTCCAAATTGCGGGCAATCACCGTCCTGGTCTGGGCTACGTACATCTTGGTGGCTGCCCATGGCATAAGGAGTGGCGCCAGAAAAACCGCCAAGGCAGGATATCCCATGGTTTGATAGGCAACCGCGGCCATCAAGCCTATCGCCCCGATGGTCAAGTACTGGAGGACCAGCCAGCTATGGTTCTCTCTGAAAACGGTCCTGAAGGATGTCCCGGATGTTAGCGCTATGGCAAGAGAAACCAGCATGGTATTGACCAGGAAATAGGACATAGCGGCTGCGGCTGCGGGGACAGCTCCGGAGACGAGGTCCCGGACTGGCCAGACACCTCCGGCCAGGATGTAGGCCACTCCTGAGCACGCAGCGGAAACCGCGA
>ORJL011323683.1_pt1 | contig 14898 bp, 9 predicted proteins | sample 1779941 | NCBI WGS metagenome assembly ORJL01 (sample SAMEA104232317, study PRJEB22302) | groundwater metagenome | biome: forest; feature: aquifer; material: groundwater | place: USA | collected 2011-08-07 | depth 5.8 m
CAGCGGCTGGGGCTGGCGGCCATGCTGCACCGCAACTTCGACGAGGCCGCGCAGTATTTGCAACAGGCCCACACGGCCGACCCCGATCATCACGGCGTGACGAAAGCGCTGGCGTATTCCTATGTTTGGCTTGGCGAATACGACAAAGCCGCGCCGCTGCTGGCGTCCATCCCCGAAGCGCGCACCGAATTGGGCATTTACGTGTGGTGGTGGCAGGCGCAGGGCTACCCGGAATTATCCGAACGCGCCCACGCGATATATCAACGCCTCGCGCCGTGATGGAAGTTTCTCGCAGGCACCTCATTAGAGTCGTTCGATATTTGGCCCAGGCCGGGCTGTGGCTGGCGTTGGTGCTCGTCGCCGCCGAAGCTCTCCTGCGTGTGACCGTGGAGACGCGGCCCTTCAACTACACTTACGACGCCGACTGGGGCTGGGAGCCGGTTCCCGGCAGCGTGGCGCTTTGGGCGCGCGAAGGCTACGGCGTTACTCGCTACTTGGCGCACGGCGAGCTTGCCACCCCCTACGACGACGGCGACAAAACGGTGGTAGTGCTGGGCGACTCGCACACCGAAGCCCGGCAAGTCAACGGCAGCGACACTTTCGTGTCCGTGGCCGAGCGCGCGCTGCGACAACAGGGACTCAGCATTAACCTGCGCAACCTGGGCCGCACCGACGCGGGCCTGCCCGACTACGTGTACCTTGCTCCGTTCATCAAAAAAATTTACCATCCCGATCTGGTGGTGGTACAAATCAGCCTCCAAGACTTTACCACGGGGGATAGCTTCAACACCACCAAGTCGAACTACTTTGTGCTGAACGGCGACGCCGTGAGCGTGGCTCATGTGCCAGTGCTATACCAAAACGGCTGGGTGGGCAAACTCATGCACGGCTCTTCGCTGTACGTGGCCTACGTGGGTCGCGCTCGCCTGTGGGCAGCTCAAGGACTGCCCTCGCAGGCCGCGCCCGTGGCCTCCGCCGCCGAGACCAGTCCGCCGCCCAAGATGCCCGCAACCGTAGGCGTTCAACTGGCGGCTCTCAAAGCCGCATATTCGGATGTGCCGATGATCCTGCTGATCCTGCCGCAGGTTCCCAACTTGCAGAATGGCAAGCTGGTTGAGCAGGCCGACGACGATGAGTCGCTTCTGGCTTCGGCGCAAGCCGTGAGCGGCTGGACGGGGGTCGATCCGTTGCCGCAGTTTGTGGCGCTGGCCGCGCAGGGCGTGCTGCCGCGCGGGTTTTGGAACAGGCAACCGGGGCTGGGGCATTTGAATGCGGACGGACACCGGGCGGCGGGGTTGCTGCTGGCCGAGAAAATCGCCGAGGTGCTCAAGTGAGTTTTGTTTCGCGCGACTTTGCGCTGTTGCTGTTGGTGGTGCTGGCGCTGCTTGTCATGGTTCGGCCCGTGCGCTGGCGCAAAGCTATTGTGCTGGGGGCCAGCTGCGTGTTCTACGGCTACTGGGACTGGCGCTTTCTGGCGATGATCATCTTCGTCACCGTGCTGGACTACGCCATTGCCCTGCGCATGGCTGATAGCCCCGACCCACGGCGACGCAAAGCATTGCTGGTGCTCAGCCTCGTGGTGAACCTCGGCCTGCTGGCCGTGTTCAAGTACTTCAACTTCTTCATCGGCTCTCTGGGTCTGCTGCTGGCCCCGCTCGGCTGGCAACTGGCTACGTTGCAGATCATCCTGCCGGTGGGCATTTCGTTTTACACCTTCGAAACCCTCAGCTACGTCATCGACGTGTACCGGGGTACTGCCAAACCCACGCGCTCGCTGCTGGATTACGCCGTATTCGTCACCTTTTTTCCCCGGTTGGTGGCCGGCCCGATCATGCGCGCCAGCCACTTTTTGCCGCAGCTCGAGCGCGGCGTGCCGCTGAAGTTCGAGAACATCGTGGACGGGTCGCAGATATTCATTCGCGGCATGTTCAAAAAAATCGTCATCGCCGACAACGTCTCGATGCTGGTGGACAGGGTGTACGCCGCCCCGGCGCTGTTTGCGCCGGCCACTGTGTGGCTCAGTGTGCTGGCCTATTCCATCCAAATCCTGTGCGACTTTTCCGGGTACAGCGACATGGCAATCGGCCTCGGGCGCATGTTGGGCTTCGACCTGCCCATGAATTTCAACCTGCCCTACACCGCGCAATCCATCGGCGAGTTCTGGAGGCGGTGGCATATCTCGCTCTCCACCTGGCTGCGCGATTATCTCTACATTCCACTGGGCGGCAGCCGGAGGGGAACGGCGCGCACCTATGCCAACCTCATGATCACCATGCTGCTCGGCGGCCTGTGGCACGGGGCAAGCTGGGACTTTGTGTTCTGGGGCGGGCTGCACGGGCTGTACCTGGCCGTGGAGCGGCTGCTGGGCGTGGGCCGGTCGGGTCGCGAGGGCGAGGGGTGGAAGTTCCCTCTCTCGTGGCTCAAGGCAGTGGCCGTGTTTATGCTCGTCAGCGTCACGTGGATTTTCTTCCGCTCGCCGTCGCTGCCCGTCACCGTGGTTATGTTCCAGAAGCTGCTATTTGTTGACCGCACGGGGTTTCAATGGTTCAGCCCTGCCGCTATAATGGCGGTTCTGGCGGTAGTGGTCGGCGGGATGGCGGCGCGGGCGTATGCCAGAGAGTGGTGGCCCCGGCTGTCGTTCAGCAAAAGCTATGCCCCGGCGCTGTTGCTGGCCGAGTTGCTGTGCATCTTCTTCCTGGCTCCGACTCAAACGTCACCGTTCATCTACTTTCAGTTTTAGAATCATCGGCGCGAGTGCGCGCCCTTAGCTTTTGCGAGAATGGAACATAGGATTTATGCGGCGAACTAATGCGTATCGACTAGCGGTGTTGATGGTGGTAGGGATGTGCTTCGCCGGGCTGGCGACTTTGTCGGCCCCGGCCCGTGTGGCTCAGGCGCAGACCGGGGCCAATGGCGCCTGGGGGGAGCCGGTCAACCTCTCCACCTCCGGGTCGGCTTCGCGGCCGGTGTTTGCATCCGCGCCAAACGGTGATCTTCACGTACTTTGGTGGGATCCGTTCGACGGCGAGAAACACGCCTACTACACCGGTGATCGGTGGTCAAAGCCGGCAACCGCTTTGCCTATTTTGGCTAATCGTGTAGTGGACAGCCTGACGGGCAAGGTCGTTTTGACGCCTCCTCGCGAGTTGGTTTTGCTGGCTTCCGATTCGGGCTGGGCACATGCCTTCTGGCTCGATTGGCTGGGCAACCTGTATTATTCTCGAGCGCTCGGCAGCGACGGCGAATGGTCGGCGGCGGTGAGCCTGGCGGCCACCCCTGCTAAGTGGGATGCCAGGATTGATGATGCAGGGCAGCTTCACCTGGTGTTCGTCCGGGCAGTGGATACTGCGGATTTCCCCTCCGGGTTGTACTACCGCACGTCTAACGATGAAGGAGGGTCGTGGAATAGTCCGGTGCCGGTATCGCAATCGCTGTATTTCCGTGCCGTGACACCAGCAAACGGCTCTGTTCAAGTGGCGGTCAATACTAAAGGCACGGTATTGATAGCTTGGGACGATCCGCGCCTTGAGCAAGCTCTAATCTCTCGGCTGGATCGCGGCGTTGGCGCTTTTACTCCTCCGGCGTCAATGACAGTGGATGGCGCGGCTTATGTCATAGCTCGACGGCCTCGCCTGGTGCCGCTACCGGGCGGCGAGTTCCTTGCGATTTGGGAAACGGGGGGGGCATGTTCGCTTTATCAACAGCAAGCCGACACCAGCGGACAGAATTGGTCTGTTCCGGTACGCGTGTTTGATACCCTTGGCCAATGCCTGCCGAAACTTCATGCCTTTGCTACGTCCGATGGACGCGTATTGATGACCATTGACGCCGGCACCGGCGATGACACTGGCGCGTTTAGTGCCATACTCGAAGTGTGGGATGGCCAGCAATGGTCAGCGCCGTTGTCGCCCCAAGTAAGCTTTGCCGACACGGCCACTGGCCGCAGCGTATCACTGGGCTGTCTGCGGGCTGCGGTGCACCAGGATCGCCTGACCGTGACAGGTTGTGACGCGAACGGCGATATTTGGTCTGTAACAAGCCAATTGAGCCTCGCTGACATGATGCCGCTCTTAGCCCCTCTGTGGGCCGCTCCGATCACTCTCTCTAACGAGCGGGGCGACGCCGGTTTGCCCGCCGCCGCGGTCGATCTCGACGGCCATTCTCACGTTTTGTGGACCGAGGCAGATACGACGGACGGCGTAGCTAATCATATGATGTATGCCCAGACTAATGTGGTGTGGGCCGAGCCTTCCAAGATTCTGAACGCAACCGAAGGTAGCATGGACTCAGCCTCAATTGCCGTAGACGCAGGTGGGATAGTACATGCCGTTTGGCGCGGCGGTCTCACCAGTCAGGTGTTGTATAGCTACGCCTTTGCCGGTGACGCCCTGTCTCCGCAGCGCTGGGCGGAGCCGGTACCCCTGCCTGCCCCTCGCCTATATGGCGAGTCGCCCTCGATAGTGGCCGACGGTGCGGGCGTTCTGCATGTCATCTACGCCGTGCCCGTCAACGAGGATCGAGGCGTTTATTACCTGTCGTCCTCGGATCAAGGGAAGACATGGACATTACCGAAGAAGGTTTTCGATGCTGTTGGAGCAGGGTGGGCGGCCGTGGCGCAAACCCGGTTAGCCGTAGACAACACGGCGCGGTTGCACGCGGTGTGGGTGCAGGGAGCGCTGTCAAATACGGCGTTACCGTTGGGGGTCTATTACTCGCAGTCGGCCGATGGCGGCCAAATGTGGTCTAAACCCGCCGAAATCGACGGTGAAGGCGCGGCCTATCCGCGCATCTTAGTCTCGCCTTCCGGGCAAATGCACATGGTGTGGGCGAAATTCGTGGGGCGCCGTGTGGAAGTGTGGCATCAATGGTCGCCCGACGGCGGCCAGAACTGGGCAACTCCGGCACAGGTGGTCGGAGTGGAAGACTTTGCGCCCGATGTGGGCCTGGTGGCTGATGACGGTGGTTCGGTATACCTTGTGGGCGCGCAGAATACACTACAATCTGCCGCCGCTCTCTTCTACATTCGCTGGAATGGTGATGCCTGGGCCGGGTTGGAAAAGGTGCCGTTGGCTTATGATTTCGATTCTTCCCTGGGGGCAACGGCCATTATCACCGGCACGGGCAACCTGGGGGTGTTCTACCGGGCACGCGCTGTCACAGAGTCCGGCTACCGGCACGTGATTGGCTACGTGGAGCGTGCCTTGGATTCTCCAGTTGCCAAACCGCTGCCTACGTTCACACCGCAGGCGCTACCCGCGACCGATGTGCCTATTACTCCGTTGCCAACCTTCACACCCGTGCCGACGCCCGAAGTGGGTGCGGCCAAAGCCCAAAGCCGGGGTCCATACGCCTGGTTACAGGTCACGGCAATTGCGGTGGCTATGTTGACTGTGGTTGCCCTGGCCATTCGACGCCTGATGGCTGCTCCCAAATAGCCATCTGTCGTCAAGGCGATTACCTATGCATTTCCATCTTCGACTGTTTATCCTGGCGCTAATTCTTGCCGGCAGTGTATTTGTGGGACCGCGACTGGGTGCGCAGGCCCAGAGTGGCGACGGCGCGTGGTCGAATTTTGAAAACGCTTCCAATACGCCGACTACATCTTCATGGCCGGCCATTGTAGCCGACACGGCCGGGAATGTGCATTTGTTTTGGGCCGAGGATGCGGATGGAAAAACAGACAACCCGGATCTATCCTATGACATAGGACTTGGCCCCGGCATTGACGAGACCGGACGCCGCGTCAACTTGCTTAAGGAATGGGGCGAGTCTCTCTATTACACCCGCTGGGATGGCGAGAAGTGGTATCCACCGGTAAATATTCACGTGTCGCCGGTATTGCCCAACGGGGTTGTGCTTTATCCCGAAACCACCGTGGACCCGCAAGGGATGCTGCACGTGATTTGGCTTGGCGCCTGGCATGTGACAGGCACCGTCTTCTACATGCGTGCGCCGGCGGACCAGGCGTTATCACCTTCGGCATGGAGCCAGCCGAAGCAGGTTGCCGGGCCGGTGGCAGTGAGCGCCGGCTTTGGCCAAGACATAGTGTCCGACCTGAATGGGGGGCTTCACATCCTTTACTCGCAGATCGGGATTGAGGGCGATTACGGCGGGGCGTACGTGATAAACTCCTTTGACGGGGGAGACACTTGGTCGTCGCCCGTTCTGTTGTATGCGACGCCGCCCGATCAAGGCGTAAACTCAGTGCAAATCATTGTGGACAAAGCAGGGCGATTGCATGCCACATGGTCGCACTGGAACCTGACCGGTAATGGGCAGGAAGTCTACTATGCGCAATCTCGCGATGAAGGCCGCACATGGAGTAAGCCCCACCCCATTGCCGTTCGACAGCCCGATTGGTATGAAGTGGATTGGTTGAGCGTTGGGGTGGTGGGAGATGAGGTCCATGCCCTGTGGGAAGGTGGCATCGGAGCTTACCTTAACGAGCGCATCTCGCACGACGGCGGTTTGACGTGGGACAAGCCTTACCGGATTCTCAATAATCTTGTCGGAGAGAACGGCTGGGCTGAGATGCTGACCGATAGCGCAGATAACCTTAGTATGACAGTGGTCAAACGCGGTTCCGCCAATCCGGTTATACACGGCTTGTGGGCCACGCAATGGACCAATAGCGATTGGGAGCCTCCGCTCCTGCTCGGCACCACGCGCAGTGATTTCTACGATATTGCCGACCAAACCATCATGCGCCTGGATGCGCTGGTGATGGTGCGTGGCACTTTCACGGGCAATGGGTTGCGTTACCAGCGCTCGACTATTCTAAACGGCAATGAGATATTTGTGGCCCTAAACCAGAACTTTGATGGAGAAATTCATGTGACGCACCGCAAACTGCTCGCGCCTTTCATTGCCCCTCAACCTTATCCGACGCCTCAAGCAACACCTACGCCCACACCGCTGCCGCGCCTGCCTACGCCCACGTGGCCGCCGCCCAGTGTATCGTTGCCAAATAGTCCGACCGGCGGCACGGAGGGTAATCCCGCAAACTACATTCTAATAGCGCTGTTGCCAGTGCTAGTGCTGATCGGCGGCGTTCTCGTCTCACGCGCCAACATTCGGCGGCGATAGGGGGCAGGCCCTTCCTCATAAAAATGCAAGAACAGCATGCTGCGCCACATAGGCCCGATTTATACGCGCCCTACACCCAGGTTGTCATCCAACCCAGCCGGGGCTGGAGTTCGCTCGGCTTACGGGATTTGTGGGAATACCGTGAACTTCTTTACTTCATGGTCTGGCGTGAAATTCAGGGCACTTACCGTCAGACCGCGTTAGGCATGTCGTGGCTGTTCCTGCGGCCGGTGCTTAACATGGCACTGTTAAGTCTTACATTTGGGTTGCTGGTCAGGGTATCTTCCGACGGAGTGCCCTACCCGCTTTTTTCGCTGGCGGCGCTGTTGCCCTGGGGCTATTTCTCGAATGCGGTCATGCGCGCGGCGGGCAGCCTGGTGCAAAACATGCACATTATTTCCAAAGTATATTTCCCGCGCTTGGTTGTGCCCATCGCTAGCGCCATCTCCGGGCTGGTGGATCTGTCGGCGGCGTTTGTGGTGTTTTTCGGTGCGATGATCATTTACCGCCTGCCGCTGAGAGTGGAAATGCTATGGTTGCCGGTATTCGTCATTGTGGCCTTGATTTTCGCTTTGGCGGTCGGGTTATGGCTGGCTACCTTTTCCGTGCGATATCGCGACGTGTCGTTCGCCGTGAACTTCCTAATACAGGCTCTTATGTACGCTTCGCCGGTAATTTACCCGGTGAGTCTCGTTCCGGCTTCCGTGCAGTGGCTCTATCGGCTCAATCCGATGGCGGGCGTCATTCAGGGCTTCCGCTGGGCTTTGCTCGGTTCCGAGGCCGCGCCCGGGCCGGAATTCCTGGCGGCAATAGGCATCAGCGTGGTGTTGCTGGTCACCGGGGCTTACGTATTTCGCCGCACCGAGCGCACGGTAGTGGACATTCTATGAGTCAGGCCGCGATTGAGATTGACCGCCTAGGAAAGAGATACCGGATAGGCAAACAAGCGGTGCGCCGGAACGGTCCGGCCGTATTCACCCATGCCGTCGCATCGCCGTTCCGTTACCTGCTCAGTTCATTGCGTGAACCGGCGGCAGACGAGGCCGTTTGGGCGCTGCGCAACGCAACCTTTGAGGTGGCGCACGGCGAGGTCGTGGGCATTATCGGCCGCAATGGGGCGGGCAAGAGCACGTTGCTCAAAATTCTCTCGCGCATTACCGAGCCGACCGAAGGACGCGCGGTGATCAATGGCCGGGTTGGGTCGCTTCTGGAAGTGGGCACCGGCTTCCACCCCGAATTGACCGGGCGCGAGAATATCTATCTCAGCGGCGCTATCATGGGTATGAAGCGCCGCGAGATCGATCGCAAGCTGGACGAGATTGTGGCCTTTGCCGACATTGCCAGATTCCTGGATACGCCGGTCAAGCGTTTTTCGAGCGGCATGTACGTGCGGCTGGCGTTTGCCGTCGCCGCGCATTTGGAGCCGGAGATTCTGCTGGTAGATGAAGTGCTGGCCGTCGGCGACACGGCCTTTCAGAAGAAGTGCCTGGGCAAGATCGGCGACGTGGCGCGAGAGGGCCGCACAGTGCTGTTCGTGAGCCACAACATGGCGGCGGTGCTGGACTTGTGCCAGACCGTGCACTGGTTGGATCGGGGCATGCTCGCCGACACCGGGGCACCGCTAAGGGTGGTGCAAAACTACCTCAGCTTCGGCCAGGCCAGCAGTGAGATTGACCTGGTGAATCATGCCGGGCGGCGGGCCGGTTCGAAACAGGCCATGGCAAAAGCCCGTCTTTTGAGTAACGGTGTTCCCGCCGCGTCATTCAGGAGCGGCGACCCTTTTGAGTTGGAAGTTGAAGTTACGTGCGGGGATGCCACATTTCCAGAACTGTCGCTCGGCTTCATACTAAAGGACGGGGTAGGTTTCAATCTCTTCGCAACAAACATGGCCCAATATGGGCAAGCCGTTGAAAACGCAGAAGGTTGTGTCACGTTGCGGATGAGCATGGATCAACTCCCCTTGTCTCCGGGCGCCTATGGCCTTTCCCTTTTCCTGGGAAACGGTACCTACGACATTGACGCCGTAGAGAACGCCATTCAATTCGACGTGTTGTGGAATCCTGAGTTGAACCTTTCATTTCCTCAGCCTCATTGGGGCCCGCTTTATGTTTCGGTCAAATGGACGGCAACGCGACTGCCGGGGGCGTAGCGGCTACTCTGGCCCCATGCGACCTGAACTATGAACGTTTTTTTGCTGATCAACGGTTTTGACGAGGCCGGAGGTACGGAGGAGCCCCTGACGGTTCTCGCCGTTGAACTGAAAAAGCGCGGGCACGGGGTCGTTGTCCTCAGTGGCCAACCTGTGGTGCCAAGGAATCAATACGTGCGGCGATTGGCCGAGCGGCACATTCAAGTCGTCGGCATACCCGCGCTTATCATGCGACTGGCGGGCGATTGGGAATTCCAGGATCGTTTCGTTCGCCTCATTGCCCGGGCAAGCGCCGTGGTTTTGTGGCCCGCAGCGCTGGCGCTTGCAGTGTTTCGTCGCCAAAGCCTCACGAGTTGCTGGCGAAGTATTTCGGGCGGCTGGCAAAGAATCCTCGGCGCGATCATCCATCGGGACCGAAGAGACGCGGTCATCGTGACCGCATTGAGGGGGCTGGCCTGGCGCCGACGCCCTGACGTTGTACACGTGTTCCTCTCGGGGTTATCGGGGGCATTGAGCTGGGCGAAAAGCAACGGTGTGGCTTCGATCTACTACGAGCTTTGTGTGCCCGGTGAGTTCTTCGCTCCTGAGGCCTGGATTGCGCGTAGTCGAGAGTTGAATCAGGCCACACTTGTAACCGCGCTTTCCAATGCGGCGGCTGAATCGCTGAAAGAAATCGTAGGAATCCAACGTCCGATTGTGGTCGTGCGACCCGTTATTCCCGACATCCCCGAAACCATTCCTTCCTCGGCGACAAGGGGCGACCAAGTGACGATCGCCTGTGTCGGCAGGCTCAGCCCCGTGAAAGGACATGACGACCTCTTGGCGGCGGCCAGAACCGTGGTCAAGTCGTGCCGCTCGGCCCGCTTCCTAATTGCCGGAGGTGGCGAGCTTTTGGATCATTTGATCCGCCTGGCTCGGGAATTCGGCTTGTCTGAGCAGGTTAGTTTCACGGGCTATTTTCCGCGGAGCAGGTTGGCCGAGATCATGGCGCAAACCGACATATTCGTCCTGCCTTCCCTCTCGGAGGGAATGGGCTACGTGATTGTGGAAGCGATGGCATACGGAAAACCGGTCGTTGCCACAAGAGTGGGAGGAATCCCGGAAGTGGTGGAACATGGAAAAACCGGACTTCTGGTTTCCCCAGGGCAACCAGCGCGGTTAGCAGAAGCCCTGCTGATACTGGTCAATGATAAAACACTGCGATTGCAAATGGGTCAGGCGGGTAGGCAAAGAATCATTGATGCCGGATTCACCACAGAATCTTTCGTCTCGCGCAACTTGCTTGCTTATCAGCGCGCGTTGGAGTTGAACCTCGAATCCCGCGGAGCCGGGCGGTAGGCGCGCAGGGATATCCTATCTGCTTGGAATGTGCCGTTGAACTTGGCCTCATATGCGTTGGATTGAATGGATTTTGATCGCGGCTGTTTGCGTGTTGGCGGCAGGGTTTGGCTTGTATGCCACCCGCAATGGCAGCGACATCATGCCCGATGCGGTGGCTTACATGAACCTGGCCGACAACTTTCGCGTCGGACGGGGTTTTGTGTTGGACGTGAATACGCCTGACAGCATTGGCGATGCCCGGGTGGTGTTCACCGTGGCCCCAGCTTACTCGGTGGCGATTGCGATTCTCGGCTGGCTCGGCTTGGGTGCCGAACAAGCGGCGCGGTGGGTGTCGGCGCTCAGCTTCGGAGCCGTCATAGTTCCCACTTATTGGCTGGGCAGGCGGGCAGGGGGTTGGCCGGCTGGCGGCTTGGCGGCATTGTTCACCTCTGTGCTTTCAACGCTGACGTGGCTGGCCACGCAATATCGCGCCGATGCACTCTTCATGTTCTGGTTTGTGCTGGCAACTGCGGCTTGCGTGGAGGCCGCACTGGCACAGGAAAGTCGGCGTCATTTTTGGTGGCTGAGTCTGATGGCGTTTAGCACGGCCTTCGCCATCCTTGCTCGCTATGCCGGGTTGATGGTGATGGGCGGCGGTCTTCTCGGCCTCGTGTTGTTTGATCGCCCGGCGCGGCGGTGGTGGGCCGTGGTGTGGTTTGCATCTTTAGTTGGGGTGATGGTTGGCCCATGGCTGTTCACGTCGTGGCTGACCACGGGCTATCTCACCGGGCGTCCACACTTCTTTCCCGGCGTTGTATCGGGCCTGGAAAACCTTGTGGTTGCTCTCCAGACGTTCAAGCCCTTTATACCCGAACCGCGATTGGGCTTGCGCGAAGGCAACTTACTGGGAATCGCGGCGGGGTTGGCGTTATTGATGGCAGTGGTCTGGGCGAGCATTGGCTTGTTGCGCCGACGTGAGTGGTTGTTCGACCGTTGGCGGGAGCGCCAGTGGATGGCGCCAGTAGCAACGGCATTGCTATTCGCCGCGATCTATTTTGCTCCGTTTGTCCACTGGGGCTATACGCTGATGATCAGCTACTACGATTGGCCCCGCTATCTCTCACCGGCGTTTCCGTTGCTTTTTGTCGCAGTAGGGTGGCTGTTGGGAGATGCGCTACGGGCCGCTTCGGCGCAAGGCAGCGATCGGTGGCGGACGTTGGCCGGCGTTGTGATCGTGGCCAGTGTCTGTTGGAGCTATCTACTCCCCACCCTGGGCTACGCGGCCGGCGGCTCTGATTATCAAGGATATGCTTCTCCCCCGTGGCGTCATTCCACCGGCCTGTCGCAGTTGGCGCAACTGCTCACGCCGGAAGACGTGGTCTTCAGTGAACAACCTTACGCTATTCTCTATTGGCTCCGGCGGCCGGTTAAAGCTCTTCAGACCTTCCCGGATTTAGAGAGGGTGGTTCAGTCACCAGCGCGCACAAGTTATCTCGTTATCTTCAAGGGCGCGTTGAGCAGCGCCGATCCACTTAACCCGGTGATTGGGATTGAGGAAGTCAAGCGCTACGGCGCTTCGCATCCCAATCTTCGATCAGTGATGTCCACCGACGAGATGGATGTTTACCGGATCGCGCCAATAGCCCCCTGATAGCCGAAATCTCAGATGGCCGAAATCGCCGTTATCATTCCTGCCTATAACCACGCCCACTATTTGCGGCAGTCCATTCAGAGCGTGTTGGATCAAACGTTCACCGATTGGGAGCTGGCCGTGGTGGACGACGGTTCCACCGACGACACCCCCGCGCTCATGGCCTCGCTGCTCGACCCGCGCCTCCGCTGGGTGCGCCAGCCCAACGCCGGCCTGTCGGCGGCTCGTAACACCGGCCTGCGTGAAACCTGCGCCCCGCTCGTCACCTTTTTGGATGCCGACGACTGGTTCTTGCCGAACAAGCTGGAATTGCTCCACGGATATTTGCGGGATCACGGGGATGTGGGACTGGTGGCCGGGGGGATGCGTTTGGCCGATCCCGATGGGCGCATGGTGGCCGATGTGGCAGCCGCCTCGCCGGATTTGGCGTTGCCCGCCATGCTCTACAACAACCCTATCCCCGTGGGCGGCGTGTTATTACGCCGCCAGTGGCTCGACCGCGTGGGCGTGTTCGACGAAGGCATGAGAGCCTGCGAAGACTGGGACCTGTGGCTGCGGATGCTGCTGGCGGGTTGCCGCTTTGGCTGGGTGGAGCGCCCGGTGTTGGCCTATCGCACCCATCCGAACCAGATGAGCCGCGAGTCGGATCGCATGCGCATCGCCGCGCTCACCACGCTGGACAAGTTTTTCAAGCAGCCGAACGTGCCCGAGTCGCTTCGGCAAATCAGAGACAAGGTCTACTCGGTGACGTTTATCAACGCCGCCGGAAGGGCCTATCGGGCGGGCGAAGCGGCAGCGGCGCGATTCGATTTGGAGGAAGCCGTGCGCTTGTATCCGGCATGGGCCGCCGAGGAGCGAGAGCAGTTGGTGGACATGTTGCTTTCGTGGGCCGACACCCTCGACACCGATGGGATGGTTGCCTATCTTACGCATGTCTACGATAACCTGCCGGCTTGCCTCGCTGCGCTTCGCAGCCGCAGGCATTTGGAGATCGGCAAAGTCTATCTATCGTGTGCCTTCCTGGCGCTGGCTAACGGCCAACGCGAACAAGCACGGACGCACGCCATGCGGGGGGTTTTGCAGGACCCGCGGTGGCTCGCCAACCGTGGCGTTCTCTCCATTCTCCTAACCTCAGATCGCCGGACTCCCTAACAATCACTGGAGTTCTGCTTTGGGGCAGAACTCCAACCAATATTCTTTTTATGTGCGGCATTTGCGGCATACTCGACCGGCACGGCAGCCTGTCTCGCATTTTTGAAATGAACCAAACTCAGCGCCATCGCGGGCCGGATGATGAGGGGTACGCGTTTATCAACACGGCGGGTGGCGCGGTGGTGTCGCTGGCCGGGCCGGATTCGCCTCGCGAGTTGGCACTGCCGGCCCACCGCGATGTCGCGCCCGACGGCGCCGATCTGGCGTTGGGCAACCGGCGGCTGGCCATTGTGGACGTGTCGCCCGGCGGCCACATGCCCATGTCGGCGCAGGGCGGGCAGGTGTGGATCACCTACAACGGCGAAATTTACAACTACGTCGAACTCCGCGAGACTCTGAAAACGCTCGGCCATACATTTTCCACCGATAGCGACACCGAAGTAATTCTGGCCGCTTATGCCCAGTGGGGCGCGGATTGTTTGCCGCACTTCAACGGCATGTTTGCTTTTGCCCTGTGGGATGGGCCTCGCCACCGGCTGTTTTGCGCCCGCGACCGGTTCGGCGTCAAGCCGTTCTATTACTGGTGGAACAGCGGCCGGTTTGTGTTTGCCTCCGAAACCAAATCCCTGTTGAAGCATCCGTCTGTGCCCTGCCTGCCCAACGACCAGTCGGTATTTGATTTTCTGAGCGCCGGCATTACGGACCACAACGACCAGACTTTCTTCAGCGGCGTCAACTCCCTGGTGGCAGGTCACACCCTCACGCTGGACGTGGTCTCAATGCAATTGGAAACCTGTCAGTGGTGGGATTTTGAAATCAATCCCGAACTGCGCAGCCGGTCGGAGGCTGCCTCGCGAGCCAATGCCGAGCGCTTCGCCGAGCTGCTGGGGGATGCGATCCGGCTGAGGCTGCGGAGTGATGTGCCCATCGGATCGTGCCTGAGCGGCGGTTTGGATTCGTCCACCATCGTTTGTCTTGCGAACCGGTATATGTTCGACGAGTCGGTCGTCTCGCGCAGGCTCATCGGCGACCGGCAAAAGACTTTCACCGCCACCTATGCCGAGCCGGAATTTGACGAGCGCTCATGGAGTCAACTGGTGATCCGGAAAACCGGCGCGGAAGAGAATTTGGTGTTTCCCACCGCGCAGGGCTTGTGGTCGGAAATTGAAACCATGGCCTGGCACATGGATGAGCCGGTTGGCTCCACCAGCATATTTGCCCAATGGAACGTGATGCGGCTGGCGCGCCAGCGCGGCGTGACGGTGCTGCTGGACGGGCAGGGGGGCGATGAACTGCTGGGGGGCTACTTCAGCTATTTTCCGCACTATCTCAGCCAGGTGCGGCAGCAGGCCGGTGCGCCGGCCATGATACAGGCCGCGTGGCAACTGTCGCGCGTGGGCGGCTCGCCGGTGGTGCAATTGCTGCTGCAAAGCGCCACGTATCGCCTGCCGTGGAGATTGCAGCGGACACTCCGGCGGCGGACTTTTGAGACCGGGTCGGGCGGGCAGGGCGGGCAGTTTTCGGAGGCCCTTTTGCGCGG
>ORJL010131007.1_pt1 | contig 14887 bp, 10 predicted proteins | sample 1779941 | NCBI WGS metagenome assembly ORJL01 (sample SAMEA104232317, study PRJEB22302) | groundwater metagenome | biome: forest; feature: aquifer; material: groundwater | place: USA | collected 2011-08-07 | depth 5.8 m
GGGGTGTTGAAGGAGTATTTGGATGGGCAATCCGCAATCCAAAATCCGCAATCCGCAATTCCCTCCATGCCCGAGGGACTTCATGAGTTGCTGCAAGCCTGTTTTGAGTTTGATCCGGCTAGGCGGCCGAAAGACGCGCATGAAATCAGGCGGCGGTTGTCTGAGATTTACCGCAGCCAACTGAAAGAAACACACGCACGGACGGAGCCTTCCGCAGTGGAGTTGCGGGCTGACGCCTTGAACAACAAGGCGTTGTCGCTGCTGGACCTGGCAAAGCCGGAGCAGGCGTTGGGCGTGTTTGAGCAGGCGCTGGCGGCAGAGCCCGGCCACTTGGAGTCTATCTACAACCGAGGTCTGGTGCTTTGGCGGCAGTGCAAGCTGACCGACCAGGCGTTGCTGGCCGTCCTCAGGGACGCTGGCGCTCCGGCGGACAAGAGTGGGTTGGGCCGTTACCTGACGGGTCTGGTCCATTTGGAGCGGGGCGATGTTCAACAAGCGGTGAAGGAGTTGGAGGGGGCATGCTCTGGGGGGGAGTCCTTGTGGGAAGCAAAGACCGCATTGGAACAGGCGAAGGGGTTGGCGGGCACTTCAACCGCCGGCCGGAGCTTTCATGGACACGCGAATAGAGTGACGTCGGTGGCGCTTTCAGCCGATGGTCGCTGGGCGCTCTCTGGAAGCAGCGACAATACCCTCCGGTTATGGGAGGTAGTCACAGGTCGGTGCGTTCGGACCTTCGAGGGGCACACTAGCTGCCTGTGGTCGGTGGCGCTTTCTGCCGATGGGCGTTGGGCGCTGTCGGGAGGCGCGGACACAACCCTCCGGCTGTGGGAGGCGGAGACAGGCCGGTGTGTTCGAACCTTCGAGGGACACACAGGCCGGGTAAATTCGGTGGCGCTGTTGGCCGACAACCTGCGGGTGATGTCGGGAAGCGATGACCGAACCCTGCGGCTGTGGGAAGTGGCCAGTGGTCGGTGTGTTCGGACCTTTGTGGGTCACACCGATGCTGTGAGGTCGATGGTGTTGTCAGTGGATGGCCGGTGGGCGCTTTCGAGCGGCCAGGACAGAACACTCCGGCTGTGGGAAGTGGCCAGCGGCCGCTGCGATCGGACTCTGGAGACACCCCTCCATGATGTGACTTCGGTGGCCCTCTCGGCTGATGGCCGCTTGGCGCTCTCGGGGGGCTGGGACAGGACGCTTCGACTGTGGGAAGTGGCCACGGGCGGCTGCACGCGCACTTTCGAGGGCCACACCGATCCCATTTTCTCCGTTGCGCTTTCGTCCGAGGGCCGCTGGGCACTCTCGGGTAGCTGGGACAAGACCCTCCGCCTGTGGGAGGTAGCCAGTGGGCGCTGCGTGCGCACGTTCGAGGGGCACACCGATGCGGTGTGGTCAGTCGCGCTTTCGACCGATGGCCGTTGGGCGCTCTCGGGAAGCGGGGACAAGATGGACTTCAAACCGAGGGACACCACGGTACGGATGTGGGCTGTCGGTGAGCGGCAGGCGAGCCCTTGGGTGCTGTCCCGGCCGATACCTGGCACCGAGCAACTCCAGCAGGGGAGTCGGTATCGAGCGAGTCTGCAGCACGGCTTGAACTGTCTGGATCGTCAGGAGTGGTTGCATGCGGCGGCGGCAGCACGGGTGGCCTTGGGCTGTAGCGGGTACGCCCAAGCCCCGGAGGCGCTTGATCTTCTGCACCGGGCCAACCTCCGCAGTATTCGGCGGCGGCAACGAAGCGGTTCTTGCCGAGCTGTGCTTTCCGGCCACACCAGGCCCGTTACATCGGCGGCGCTTTCGGCCGATGGACGCTGGGCCTTGTCGGCTAGCTGGGATAGGACCATGCGGCTGTGGGAAGCGGCTACGGGTCGCTACGTGCGCCCTTTCGAGGTGGATCCGCGTACAATTTTGTCGGCAGTAGCGCTCTCGGCGGATGGCCGTTGGGCGTTGTCGGGAGACACGGTCGCCACTCTCCGGCTGTGGGAAGCGGCCACGGGCCGGTGCATCCGTACTTTTGATGGGCAGAAGGCCGGCAATCTCCAGGCGCAGCAGGGGATGCCTGCCGTTGCAAGCGTAACCTCAGTCGCCTTTTCGGCCGATGAGCGATGGGCGCTGGCGGGGACCACCCACGGTATCCAGTTGTGGGAAGTGGCTAGTGGGCGCTGCGTGCGGTCTGGGTGCGCCAATTATGTTGAATCGGCGGCGCTTTCGCCCTGCGGTCGCTGGGTGGTTTCGGGAAGCAGCGGAGTCTTCACCGGTGGAGACAACTTGCTCCGGCTGTGGGATTTGGTCCGCGGGCGTTGCGTTCGGACTTTTAGCGGGCACACTCAGGCGGTGAATTCGGTGGCGTTTTCGCCCGATGGCCGATGCGCATTTCCGGCGAGCAGCGATGAGACCCTCCGGCTGTGGGACTTGGCGAGTGGGCGCTGCCTGGGGACCTTCGTGGGGCACGCGGGTCCGGTGAGATCGGTCACGCTGTCAACGGATGGCCGGTGGGCGCTTTCAGGAGGCGATGACAGAACCCTTCGGCTCTGGGAAATCGAGAGCGGGCGCTGCGTGCGGACGTTCGAGGGGCACACGGACTCGGTGGGATCACTAGGGCTCTCCGCCGATACCCGCTGGGCGCTGTCGGGAGGCGGACCTAACATCAACAGCCGTGACAAGACTCCCCGGGTGTGGGAACTCGAATGGGAATCGGAGTTTCCGAACCCAGCAGACTGGGATGAGGGCGTCCGGCCTTGTCTGGAGAACTTTTTGACCCTTCATTGCCCGTTGGGGGAGGACGGGGTCAGCCGCGTCGGCAAGCCCGATTGGACGGATGAGGGCCTCCAGAAGCTGCTCATCGATTTGCAGCACCGTGGCTACGGCTGGCTGAGATCCGAAGGCGTGCGCCGACAGTTGGAGAAGATGGCTGCAGAGTGGCAAGGCCCACCGCGGATGCCGTGGGAACCCGAGGCGTGAAGCGTGAAGTCTGGAAAGTGAAAACCAAATGAAGCTTTCACCGTCGATTGACTTGATTTGGAGACTGGCCGCCAATGAAATGGCCGCTGGCGAGTTCAAGGACATTGAACCGGAGCATTTCTGCATGGCACTGCTGAAATTCGCCGAGATGAGCGTGAAGCCGCCTGAAGAGGCCGGCGAACAGGCCGAACCTGCAAAGGCCATCTCTGGCGACGCGGTGTTGGTTCGCGAGGCGCTTCAGAAGTGTGTCATTGAAGGCACCGTTGCCCGCCGCAAGCTGCGCCGGCAACTGGGGAAGGGCGATTGTCCGTTCAAGGGTGGAAAGGTGCACCGTTCCGCGGCCAGTCGGGCGTTGTTCGAGTCGGCGGCGGCACTGGCAGTGGAATCAGGCAGCGAGACGCTTGCTCCACTGCACCTGCTCACGGCGCTTGTGCAGTCTCCTACGCCGGCCATCGCTCAAGCCGTTTTGGGCAAGACTCCCCCCTCACCGCCTCCCGCACCGCTTCCGCTCCTGGAAAAGCACGGCCAGGATTTGGTGAAACAGGTGGCTGAAGGGAGAATCAAGGTCAGACTGGGGCTCGAGGCCCAGACCAAGGCGGTGCTCCAGGTTTTGCAGCAGAGGGACCGGAAGAGCATCCTGCTCGTCAGCGACAGCGACGATCTCGTGGCTGACCTCGCCGCTGCGCTGGCAGACGCGCTCGCTGCAAAGGATGTGCCGGAGGGATTGAAAGGGAGGCGATTGATGGATGTCTCCGCAGACAGGCGCTTGGACGCGCTCAAGGGGATGCCGTCTTCTGCAAAGGATGATACAGCGGAGTTGGAACCGTTGCGGCAAATGCTGACCGAAGCGGCGTCTCATCCAGAAGTCATCCTGCTGGTTCCGGCGGTGGAGGCCCCACCGAAGGAGGCCCGTGGAGGCCAATGGACCAGCATTTTGCAGGAAACTCTGGTGCAAGGAAAAGTGCAGTTTATCTGCCGGGTGAGGCCATTGGTGTTTACGGCGCACCTCCGCAAAGACCCGGTTTGGAAGCGACAAACCCAGGCTGTCTGGCTGGAAAAGGTCGCTCAAGGCAGTGTACCGCGAGAATTGTGAGGAATCATGTTCACTGAAAAGGCACAAGCCGTCATCGATCTGGCGAAAGATTTCGCCCACACCGCAGGCGCAAAGGAACTGAACCTTACGGGGCTGGTCATGGCCCTGACCCATCATGTCGAAGGGGGCATCCTCCTGGCTGAGTGCATGGGCACGACGCCGGAGAAGCTGAGGGCCGCACTTCCTGCCTCTGCCGAACCGGTTCGGTGTCCAGGCAAGCTGCCCCTGGCGGAGGCGGTGCGAACCCTGCTCCAGGCGGCGAAGGATCTGGCCCAGGAGGTGCCGGATCGCTCGCACCCGGGGCTGGTGGATCTGGGCCATCTGGCATGCGCCCTGGCAATGTCTCGCGAGGTTTGCGCCCTGCTGAAAGTCTCACCAATCACGAAGGAAGATGCGGTCGCCCGCCTCAGTAAATGGTCCAGTGAGGAGGCGCAGAACCCAAAGCTGGAGGAGTTGACCGGGCGACTGCGGATTTTGCGGGCGGATTTGTCGGCGAAGGTGTTCGGCCAGGATCATGCGGTGCAGGCGTTCGTCGAGGGTTTGTTCAACGCTGAAGTCGTCGCGACTTCTGACCTGCAGCGCAAGGCTCCGCGGGCCGTGTTTGTCTTTGCCGGGCCGCCGGGCGTGGGCAAGACATTCCTAACGGAACTGGGTGCCTCGCACTTGAACCGTCCGTTCAAGCGCTTCGACATGAGCGCGTATTCCGACCATCAACAGCAGAACGCGCTGGTGGGATGGGAGGAGACTTACCGGGGCGCGCAACCTGGACTGCTAACCGGCTTTGTGGAAAAGAACCCGAACGCGGTCCTGCTCTTCGATGAGATCGAGAAGGCTCACCTGAATACGATCCATCTCTTTCTACAGGTTCTCGACGCGGGCCGCCTGGAGGACAAATTCCTCAAGCGCGACATTAGCTTCACGGACACTACGATTATTTTCACGACGAACGCCGGACGGAGGCTTTACGACCATTCCAGCGACAACGGTGTGCGCAGCGCCAACGCCGCGTTCCATCGCAAGACCATCCTGGACGCGCTGGAGAACGAGACGGATTCGCGGACGGGCAAGCCGTTCTTCCCGCCCGCCATTTGCTCGCGCATGGCCACCGGTTACCCGGTGCTGTTTAATCACCTGCGCGTAAACGAGCTGGAGCGGGTGGTGCAGGCGGAATTGGGCCGCGTCGCCGGTCTGTTGGAGCGGCAATACCGCAAGCGGGTGAAGTTCCACGAGCTCCTCCCGATGTGTCTGGTCCTCCGTGAGGGCGCGCGAGCAGACGCCCGCACGCTGCGGTCCCAGGCGGAGACGTTCCTCAAGACCGAGTTGTTCAAGTTCTGTCAGTTGTTCAACACGGACCGGTTGGAAGAGGTTTGGGAAAGGGTGGACGGCCTCCGGTTGGAGCTGGGTGAAACCATCGAGAGCCTTCAGCCGGAAGTCCGCTCGCTGTTCGAGGCTCCGGAGCGGCCACGGGCCATGTTGGTAGCGGGTCAAGATTTGACGGAACTCTACCGGGAGTCTGTGCCGGACGTGGATTGGCGTGCGGCCACGACTGCGCCGGACGCAATGCAGGTGTTGGCGGACGAGGAGGTGGATTTGGTGCTGGTGGATTTGTCGCTCGGCAACGGGATGGCCGGTCAGTCACAGACGATGCGGCAATTCGACCATGTGCCCGCGGGCGCCCGTGGCTTGGATCAGGGACAGGAGATTCTGCGGCAGATACGAGCGAGGTTGCCCACCATGCCGGTTTACCTTCTCGAGTTGGCCGAAGCGGAGGAGTCCGGTGCCGGCACTGGCACGGTGGATGATGAGGCATTCCTGGCTTGCGCGCAGGCCGGGGGCGCTAGAGGCGTGATCACGAGCCGTTTCGTTGACGGCATGGTCAAAGGCTGGCCGAAGCATCGCGACGAATTCACGTCCCGTCTGCTGGAAATCACGCGCCGCTTGCACCGTGAGAAGGCTGCGGGGCGCCTCGCCCAGGAACGCAAAGTCCTCGGTTTTGACACCGTCCCTCACGTGGACTCTGCTAGGCGTGAAATCAGCATCCGGCTGCGGAACTTCCGTCTCGCCCGGGCGGTCGCTGCCGCCGATGCTGGTGAGATTCTGGAGGAAGTGGAGCGGCCTCGCACGCGCTTCGATGAGGTCATCGGCGCCGACACAGCCAAAGAGGAACTGAAGTTCTTCATTGATTTCCTGAGGAATCCGCGCCGGTTTTCGGCGTTGGGCCTCAAGCCACCCAAAGGCGTCTTGCTCCACGGCCCCCCAGGCACTGGCAAGACCATGCTGGCAAGGGCTATGGCGGCCGAATCCAATGTCGCGTTTCTCCCCGTCTCAGCCACCAATTTCGTCACGATCTGGCAAGGCAGCGGCCCGCAAAACGTGCGCGACATCTTCGCCCGGGCGCGGCGCTACGCCCCGGCGATCGTCTTCATTGACGAGATTGACGCCGTTGGGAAAGTGCGCGCGGGTGGGGTGAGTGGTCAGGCCGAGGAAAACACTCTCAACGCACTCCTCACCGAGATGGACGGCTTCACCGGGCCGTCGCCGGACCGGCCGGTATTCGTGCTGGCGGCAACCAATTTCAACGTTCTGACCGAGAACGAAGAAACCCCCGAACGGCGCTCGCGGGCGCTCGATCCCGCGCTGGTTTGCCGCTTCTCGCGAACCATTCTGGTGGACCTGCCCGACAAGGCGGCCCGTCAGAAGTATTTGGGGTTGAGGTTGGCGACGGTGAAGGGCGTGGTCATACCTGAGTCGGTGGTCGAGCTTCTGGCGGAGAAATCCACCGGTATGAGCATCGCCAATCTGGAGCAAATCATCGAGGCCGCTGGTCGTAACGCCCTGCAGAAGAACCAGCAGTTGACCGGAGGCCTCTTGATCGAGGTGCTTGACACCGCTCGCGAGGGAGAAGCCAAGGAGTGGTCGCCTGAATTCTTGGAAAGCACGGCCCGGCACGAAGCCGGTCACACGATTCTCTATTGGCTATCCGGTTGGTGGTCTCCGGAAGTCTCCATCGTTGCCCGCGCTGACCACGGCGGAGGAATGAGACGCAGCGAGGAAGAGATGAAGCGCGAGAGCCTCACGCGCGACGAATTGCTGGCCCGTATTCGCATCTGCCTTGCCGGCCGAGCCGCGGAAATCCTCTATTACGGCAAAGACAAGGGGCTCACTACGGGAGCATCAGGTGACCTGGAACACGCAACACAGATAGCTCGCCAGATGATCTGCCGCTATGGGATGGAGGAAGATTTTGGCTTGGTCGCCACGCCGGAGTTGTTCAAATACGCAGAGGCCGTCAGCAGCCCCATCTATGAGCGGGTCAACGAAGTCGCCGGCAGAATCCTGAAGGCGGAGATGGAAAGGACCGACCAGCTTCTGAGCGAGAACCGGCTTCACCTGGACGCCGTCGCCAGGGCGCTGCTTGAAAAGAACCGGCTTTACCGGAACGACCTAAAGGAATTGCTCCCAACCCCTCGGGCTTGTTGAGACCGGGAAGGCGAAACAAGATGAGTATCGCCGTGTGGAGTCCGCCTCCGCGCCGTCTTCGGTGCGCAAATGATGCAGCTTGAGCTCGTCGAGGGATCGAAGTCGCTTCCACAATTCGATGCCCAGCCATTGATCGAGAAACCCTCCCGGATTCAGTTGTCACTTTAGTCACTTTATATTCAGACGCGAAATCTAAAGTCAACTTCTATCGACAAAGTTCGCAGATTTGCTCGGATTCCAGGTTCCTCTTTTCCCATCTGCGAGAATCTGCGCCATCTGCGGATCACTTCCCCTGGACCTTCCAGGTGTGTTCGCCGGCTCGGCGGCGCGATTGGAGGATGGCGTCGAGGGAACTCATTGCAGCATCTCCTTGATCTGGCTCAACTGCGCCAGTGACACGCATTCGATCTTCTCGTCCATCGGGTAGCCGGTCTGGCCCGGGTAAACGACCCACAGCCGCTCCAGCTTCAAGTCTTGCATCGCAATCCGCATGGACTTCGTGATCGTCGGCGCGTCCTGGTACTTGACCTCGAAACCCCAGCGTTTGCCCTTGGCGAGCACCATCAAATCCAGTTCCGCCCGGCTGTGCGTGGCCCAGAAGTAGGCGTTGCGTTCTCCCGCCCACGAGAGGATTTGCTCGATGACAAATCCCTCCCACGACGCCCCCAGCTTGGGATGCCCCTGCAACGCCGGAAGATCCGGTATGCCCAGCAGCCCGTGCAGCAGCCCTGAATCCCGCACATAGACCTTCGGCGACTTCACCACCCGCTTGCCCAGGTTCTCGAACCACGGCTGCAACTGCCGCACCACATACGCGCCGGTGAGCAGGTCGAGGTACTTTCGCGTCGTGTGATGTGTCACGTCTAGTGATGCGCCGATCTCCGACCCGTTCCAGATCCGGCCGTGATAATGCGCCACCATCGTCCAGAACCGGCGCAGCATCTCCGCCGGCACCTGTACCCCCAACTGCGGCATGTCCCTCTCCAAGAACGTCCGCACGAAGCTCAGCCGCCATTGACGACTGTCCTCGTCGTTGTCCGCCAGGAACGACGGAGGAAACCCTCCGCGCAGCCAGAGCTGATCGCGCTGGCGCACCCCCACCTCCCCCAGCGTGAACCCGCCCATATCCACGAAATGAATCCGTCCCGCCAGACTGTCCGACGCCCGGCGCATCAGGTCTGGCGACGCGCTTCCCAGCACGATGAACCGGCACGGCAGCGGTCTGCGGTCGGCCAGCACCCGCAACAACATCGTCAGTTCGGGCCGTTGCTGGATCTCGTCCAGGATCACCACCCCGCGAAGGCACTCCAGAACCAATTGCGGATTGGCCAGTCGCGCCTGGTCATTGGGGTCCTCCAGGTCGAAATAGGTCGCGTTTTCCCGGCGTCCGACCTCCCGCGCCAAGGTCGTCTTGCCGCATTGGCGCGGTCCGAGGATCGCCGTCACCGGATTCAGCTTCAGCCCATACTCGACCTGTCGCAGCAATTCAGCCCTACCAATCATGGCTGTGAATATTGGAACAACGCATTCCAAAATGCAAGAACATCGTTGAGTGCCCTGTTTTCATTGATGATTCCAGATTGAAAAAGGCGCATTATCCACAGATTGCGAAGAGTTCATCCTCAGATTTCAGACGAATCATCCGCAGATTGCCGGATTTACGCAGATTATTCTGGGAGTGGCGGCAGGTTGTCACGGTCAGCCTCACTTTATTCCACTATCGCCTTCAGCAGCGCCTCACGAGCGTCGGTGTAGTATAGAATGTTCACCTTGGTGATGAGGTCGTCGGGCAGGTCGTTGAGCTGCTTCCGAGCCGACACCGGCACCAGCAGCGTGGTCGCCCCCTTCGCGATGGCCAGCTCCGCCACGCAGACCGCGTTGTGAACCGGGTCAACCGAGCCGCCCAGGTTCAGGCTGCCAACCACCGCCAAGCCGCCCTTGATGCTTTTTTGGAGCAGGGCGCTGCACAGGGAGACCAAGACCGCCAGGCCCGTGGCGCTCCCGCCCTTGGCCGCGTCGAAGGCTCGGAGCTGAACCGAGAACTTGTGCTCGCGAGGGTCACGCCGACACGTGAGTGTCTCCTTTTGTCAGATGAATGAGCTTATCGCTCAGGTCGAATCATGAACCAGCCTTCAACAAGGCCGCCGTCACGGGCGGCAGGTCCCCACAAAATCATCCAGGTTTAGCCGGGTGTATTGGAGCGGTGTGAACTCGCGGATGTAGAACGGGAACTTGCGGCTCTTGATCTCGTAGGTGCCGTCGTATTCGATCTCCATGGTGCCCCAGGCTCCGCTGGTAAGCAGCACATCGCCATACTGGGCAAGGACTTTTTGGGCGACGCGCACCGTGTCGTCGCCCAGAGCGGGCACACTGGCCCAGTAATGGTCACGGGACTGATCCAACCGCACCGACAACTGGCCGAGCAAGGTGTATTGGCCGCGCTCCTTGATCCGGCTCTTAATGAGTTCCTTCTTGGCGCTCTCCGAGTAGTGCTCCGACAGAATCCGATCGATCTTCTTCTGGCCATCCACCGGGTTGCTCGGCTCCACATACCGGCTGACCAGGTATTCCATGACGTAGCGCGGGAACTCCTTGTATGCTTCGTTCCATCGCGTAAGCGGCTTCAAGATCACTCGGTCGCCAAGCGTCCGGACGATCTTTTCGTCCAAGGCTCCCAGCGTTGGCTGGCTTTCGTTTACTTTTTCGTCTGCCATGAAATGCTCCTTCTACACGTCGTCAAAGCCCTTCAGGGCGTCGGTTTCAAATTTCACCGCCTTGGGCTTGATCTTGACCGGGATTGACGCCCGCCCGTCGAGCGCCTCTCGCCAGGTTCCGTTCAAATCCGTATGTTTCAGCCGCAGGGTAACGGCGCTGACCGTGCTGGTGGGATCGGGTTCACGCGCGGGCGTTTCCCGGTATCGGGCTAACACGGAGGCCGTCAGTTTCGCGGAGGTCGCCGGAGCCAGGTGCGCCTGGTGCTGGAAAAACCCCTGGCCGAGGTTGTTGGCGACCCGCACTTCAAACTCGATGCCGCAATTCCCGGTGTTCCGCACCGTAAACACCAACTCCACCACCGCGTCTTCTTCGGCCTGGAGCACGGTCGGCAAATCGAGCAGCTCCGCTCTCGCCGTTTTCTCGGTCACCCGCCGCAACACCACGCCCGGCACCACCGCTTCGGCCAGCGACAAGCCACCGTGGCTGTAACGCGGGGCCAGCTTCGTGCCCTCCCGCATAAACCAGCGCCTGCCCAGGGCCATCCAAACGTCCTGCGTGCCCGCCGTGATCTTCACAGCGTCCGAACAGATCATCCAGGATGCCCCGGATGCCCGCGCTCTTGTCGCCGAGCATCTTCGTGCGGATGACGTTGTTCATCGAAGCCAGGTCGCCCTCGAAGCCGTGCGCTTCCTCGTCGGAAACAGGGTAGATCAGCACGTTCAGCAGAGGGGCGTCCTTGTCGGCAAAACCGAGCTTCTTCCGGGCCTTGGTGGTGTCCGCGCCGGTCACGTAGCGGAACTTGGTCTTGGCCTCCGGGGCGGTCAGGCCCATGTTCACGGCGAACAGTTGGGATTCGTCCTGGCTGAACGTGCCCTTGAAGCCTTTCCACTCGCTCGGCACGCCGCCAGCCAGCAGACCCGTCCTGGCAATCTCAGTATAGCTGGGCAGAACGCAGTAGCAGGGCTGGTCGTCCACTTTGAAATCCACCGCCAGCAGCGGGCGGACTACTCGCTCCCAGGTGTCCAGCCTCATCCCGTCGAAGATCAGCACCCACACCCGGCCCGGCAGGGTGTCCGCCGTGATCTGCTTCACGTCAATCTTGGACCGGAGCAAGCCGCGCACGTTCCTGGCCCCGCGACAGAACTTCTCCGGGTCGGGTCGGACGAAACCGGCCAGGGCAGTGTCCAGTTGCTCCATTCTCTCGACCACGCGGCCCTTTAGCGACTCCGGCGTGGGGCGTTGCTCGTCCGTGCCGAACAAATACCGCTGCCCACGCTGGATCAGGTCGTCATCATCGAACTCGGCCAGGTAGTGCGCGGCCTGGGAGACCTCCAGCTCCAGCAAGTGCTGCCCGTTCTGGACATACCAGTCCAACAGGGCGTCCGCGTGCGAGAACTTGGGCTGGGGCACCGCAAGACCGGCTTCCACCCTCTGGAGGGCCAGCAGCAGCCGCAGGCCAGCCCGGCACTGCCGCGCCCGTTCCGTCGAGGCGTCGGTGTCCACCAGCAGCGGATGCTTTTCGAGTCCCGACACCCAGGCCAGCGCCTGGACCGATGGCTTGGCGAAGAAGCCATCCAGGGCGGAGCGCAGATATTGCCGTAGGATCGCGGGCGTAGTCTGTGCGAGCAGAAACTCGGCATCCGTGTCGCTGCCGGTCACGGGAGCGAGCAAGGTCAGCACCTTGCCAGCACGGGGCGGAGTCAGGAAAACCTCGGCGCGTTGCTCGATGGCCGACCACATGCCGCCCTTCTTGAGCACCGCGATGATCTTCGGCGCGAGCTTCTCCATGTCGGCCAGGCGCAGGTCGGGCGGGAACAACTGTAGACCCGCCAGTTGAGTGGATGGATTTTGGAGCTTCACTTGGCCCGCCAGATCGCGCAGCACCAGGTAGCCCGCCAGCTCCTCCGGCGCGGTCTCGGTCCAAAACAGTAGGTCTTCCACCTGCTCGCGGGCGGCTTCATGAATGATCTGCTGAATGACCTCACGGTGGGCGCTCAGTTCGGGGCTTCTGACCAGCAGCCGAATGGCGTGGGCCAGGAACTCAGCAGGTTCAATTTCGTCCGTCCAGATGTCATCGAGGCCGTGTTCGGGGTGGTAGGCCAGCAACACCATCGCGGCAACCTGGCCGCGCCCCCAACTGTCCGGCTTACCCCACCGCTGGATGAGTTTGTCGGCGGCGTCCTGGGCAAAATCCAGCCGCCCCAGCAGGTCGTTCTTGAACCGGCGCAGTTCCGCGACCGGGCAGTTGATCTTCGGCGTAATGCGCCGGAAGAACGCGGGCACCGACAGATCAAGCGGCTCCCCGGCTTCATTGCGGGCCAGGATGTCCGCCACATGGGAGACATCAATGGGTGCGTTGGACCCAGCGCCACGGGTCAGCACAATGACCACACGGGGAAAGACTGAAGGCTGAGGGCTGAGGGCTGAAGGAGAGGAAGCTTCGCGGAAACGGAGGCGAAAGGCCAGGTCGTCACCGCGAAATACGACCAACTGTCATTCGCGTCCCGCAGGATCAACCACCGCAAGCCGGTCCAACACCTTGGCATCCGCCAAGAACCGATCCGAGTCAATGGCTACCGCGACGCGGGCCTCGGCAGGGAGCTTGCCCAGCCAGTCGTGGAACAATTCGGTCGGAGTAGTCATGGCGAGGGATGGTTGAAGGCTGAAACCTTTGGTTCACCAGATTATGGCGACTGGATACTGCGCAATCGCTTGGTCGTGGGTGACGAGGGTGCAGTTCTCGGCGATAGCCTGGGCGATCAGCAATCGATCGAACGGGTCTTTGTGGAGCGAGGGCAGAGAGTCCAAGCTTAGCGCATGCTCCAGATTGACCGGAAGAATCTCCAAGCCGTTCCGCTGAACTTGGTCGGCGACCATCTGTCTGAGCGGTTTGCCCAACCGGAGCTTGGCCAGCATGACCTTGATTTGAATCTCCCAGACGCTTGCGACGCTCAGCACCAATTCGTTGGCAGGATCGAAACAGGCCCGGTTGGCGACAGGCCCGAGCCGCGAGGGATTCTCGTCCCACCAGATGAAAGCATGGCTGTCCAGAAGCAGTTTCATTGCTTTCCCAGCCAGAACTCGTCCGGCAATGGCTCATCGAAATCGTCGCTCACTTCCCACGCGCCAGGGTGCAGAGGAGCGACCCGCTGCTTCGGTTTCTCCGGCAACGGAATAACTTGCGCCACCGGTTGGCCCGCTTTCGTCAGCGTCACGCCGGCCTCTTTCTTCGCCAATTCCAGCACAGCCTCCAGACTGGGCGGCGGGTTCAACAGTTCAATCGTTTTCATTCTGTGCCTTTCGTTTCATGTCAGGATGTCATAAACTACCCCACTTATCCTTTATCCTTCAACATTTAGCCTTCAGCGTTTTCATCCAAAGTCCATCGTTGTCTGGCTATCGTCTTTCTTTTTGGCCTTGGCCGCTTCCTTCTCCTGATCGACCTGGGTCGTGATCTTGCTGGAGGCAGCCCGACACTGCTTCTCGGCGCGGCGGAACAGGTCGGCGGTGACGCGATCTTTCAGGACGGACTGGAACAGGCGCGTGATGACCCGATAGGCTTCATCAGCGTCGAAGCCACGCAGGGCGGGCAGCGCCTCCGCCTGCTTCTCCTCGATGTCCCGGCAGGCTTTATACAGCACTTCGATCCACCGGCAGCGTTCGTCGTCGGTCGTCTCGCGGGCGAGCGATCCACCGAGGTAACGCTCGGCGTCGTGGAGCACGCGGAGCGACCGGTCGTCGTTCATGCGCTCGCGATCCTCGGCGGTAGGCTCGCGCCAGCGGTTCGTATCGGGATCGCGCCAGAAATTCTCGGTGAGCAGAAAGTCGAGGATCAGGGACTGTGACAGCGCGGCGGGGAGCAGACCTGTGGCTCGCATCCAAAGCGGCTTGAGTTCGCCGATCATCATGGGGCGCACACTGAGTTTCTGCCGGAGCCAATCAATAGCGCTGACTTCATCCTTGACGGTGATTTCCTCAGTGATGAACCCGTTGCCTCCGTTGCCGCCTACGGCTTCACCGCGCAGATACCAACGCTGGCCAACCTTGCGGAAATAGCGGGCGCACACGCGCTCGATGAACGGCAGGTTGAGCCGCTCGACGCTCACGCCCTTCGGGATGAGCGTGTTCATCAACATGCTGTTGATCGTCGCGGTCGTGCGGTGCTCATCGTTGTATTTGCCCGGCTCGGCCTTGATGCGATCCGGCAGGGTCTGGAGATGCTGACGCACGGCATCCGCAACCTGGTGCTCAAGGTCTTGTTCTGCCGCGCTGACTTCCACACGGGCCACAGCAGGTTTGTGGAGGTTGAACAACACGTCCTTGTCCACCACGTCCTCATCTCCCGTGGCCCCTCTGATTTGCCTGAATGATTTCTGTGCCTTGTCCAGCAGCAACATATTTGCGATTTCAAATCCAGCTTTCCTAACGGATTCCTTGATCGCGTCGAAGACCTTACCGTCAGAATTATGCTGGCAAGTGTAAACTGAATAGCAGAGACAAGTCTCAGGGCAGTTTCAAGAAAAACTCACCCTTCAGTGACACCCAAAACCTCGGCGCGGTTGGGTAATATTCGAGGGGGAATTCGCGCATCGGGCCGAATTCCTTGCATCGAGGAGCTGGAAAACAAGCCTGGCCCCCGTCGAA
>ORJL011451834.1_pt1 | contig 14886 bp, 12 predicted proteins | sample 1779941 | NCBI WGS metagenome assembly ORJL01 (sample SAMEA104232317, study PRJEB22302) | groundwater metagenome | biome: forest; feature: aquifer; material: groundwater | place: USA | collected 2011-08-07 | depth 5.8 m
CGCCGGTCCGATCGGATCGAACCCGAGCCATGAGACACTGGCTTCTCCACCCGAGATCAAAAGACTTGCAAGCGTCGCTACGCGACGCACGACATTTTCAACGCCCCAAACCGTGGACTGAAGTCCACAGCTACCCTCAGGGCGTCGCTCAGCGACGCATCTTCAGCAGATGATTGCGCGCACCCGGTGACTACAAAGCTCGGACGGATGCGAGGCCATTTCATTTCTCTTTGACGTCTGTGATCTCTTAGGGCAATTCCATCCGCAGTTACTCAGCGGTCAAACACCCTTCTCGGAGTGCCCGTAATGCTCCAGTTCCGGGTACCATTTCTTGATGCAATCCGGGCACATGCCGTGCGAGAACGTGGCGTCGGTGTGGTTGGAAATATAACTCTCCACCTGGCTCCAGTAGCCTTTGTCGTCGCGGATCTTCTTGCAGGCGGCGCAGATCGGGAGCAGCCCGCTCAACGACTTCACGTTGGCCAGGGCGCTCCGCAAGTCCTGGATGAGCTGGGTGCGTTCGGCTTCAGTCTGTTTCCGGGCGGTGATGTCTTCTTTGACGGCCACGTAATGGGTGATGCGGCCCGCGAGATCCCGGATGGGGGAGATGGAGGCGCTTTCCCAATAGAGTTCGCCGTTCTTCTTCTTGTTGTGGAATTCGCCCCGCCATTCCTTCCCCTCGGTGATGGTTTGCCACAGTCCCTGGTAGGCTTCCGGGCCCTTGTCTCCAGATTTCAGGACGCGCGGATTCTTGCCCAGAACTTCCGCCAGGGTGTAACCGGTGACCTGAACGAACTTGAGATTCACGTATTCAATGTCTCCGGCAGGATCGGTAATCACGATGGAGGCGGGGCTCTGTTCCACCGCCAGAGACAATTGGCGGAGTTTCTCTTCCATGCGCTTGCGCTCGCTGATGTTGCGGACCACCGCCTGGAGCACCCGTTTGCCATCCAGTTCCATGGCGCCGAGCAGCACCTCGGCGGGGAAAAGATCGCCAGTGTCGGCCCGCTTATGCATCCACTCGAAGTGGTCGCTGCCTTTTTCCATGGCTGTGGCGATCCGCTGGTTGGCCAGCGTCAGAGAATCGGTGCCGTCCGGCTGCATCAGCGGCGACATGTCGGCCGGGTGTCGCGTGCAGAACTCCTCCCGGGTCGCGCAGCCGAACATCGCCAGGGTAGCCTGGTTGCAGTCGAAGAATCCCTTCTGGTCCAACAACATCACCGCGTCGCTGGTCGAATCGTAGAGCGTGCGGAATTTTGTCTCCGAGCGGCGCAGCGCCTCCTCGGCCTGTAACTGCTGGTCAAGGCGTTGGCGTAGCTGGTGTGCGCCCAGTAGAATCCCCAGCGCTCCCAAGGCCCACAGACCGGCATGGGCTGCGGCGATGTGCCATATCCGGAGCTGCGCCAAAGCCACATACGGCTGCAGTGGTACGGCAATACTGATGCCACCGCGGATATCGCCCTCGTGATACCCTTGGGCGGCGTGGCATTTCAAGCAACCCGCCTCGGTGGCCAATGGTTTCATAAGGCGCAGATGCGGCACACCGTGAAGCGATTCGCGGGAGAAGATCTCGGTTTGGCCTTGTTCGAAAGCCCGCAAGGCGGTGGCCTCCCAGGCGTCAGGCGCGTTCTCAGGGCGCCACGGCTTCAAGCTGGTGATGTGGCCATGGGTGCCACATTCCTCGGTCTCCAATTCATGCACCTGACGCGTCATATAGGCCGGGTTCATCAACGTCAACTGGCGGCCCGATGGCGTGACGAGGTCGCGTTCGACGATGTTGGTCAAATGCGGATTCGGCGGGGGGAAAGAGGTGACGGGCACATAGACGCCGCCATGCAGCGTGGCCCACTTGCGGTAAAGCACGTCCTTGTTGAAACCGCTCCGGGCGTTCGTCACGGCGGCTTCAAACAAGGCATTGCGCTCCGAATGTACGTTCCAAGCCACCGACGCCGCAACTGCCAGCGTCCAAAGCGCGAGGAGCAGCCAACTCGCGCGCCGCAGATGGCGCGGACCGAAAGTCAGACGGCTGGATGAGTTCATGCGGATTGGTTTCAGGCACGAGGGTCAACCATTCGTTTCCAAGTTCGCCTCGGTGGAGTCCGGATGCAAGCCAAGCTGCTTGAGTTTTTCGCGCAAGGTAAATCGGGATAATCCCAGCCATCGCGCGGCTTTCGCTTGATTGCCTTCCGCCAAGGTGATGGCTTGCGTGAGGATTTCGCGCTCGGCTTCGGCGAGCATGCGGGCATGGGCGTCGTGCAGTTCGCCCTTCTGCGCCTGCGCCAGCAAGTCAGCGGCGCAGGCGGCAAAGGAGTTGCCAGTCGAGGCGCCTTGGGCGTTGCGGGCGGCAAGGGTTTGGCGAACCGCGTCGGCGCCGATGGAGAGTCCACGCGCGGCGAGCAACAGGCGACGGGTCATGTTTTCCAACTCGCGAACATTGCCAGGCCATGAGTCGGCTTGCAGAACCGCCAGGGCGTCGGAAGCGATCGTCGGGCTTTCAACGCCGAAGTCGCCGGCGTATTTGCGGAGAAAGTGCCGCACCAACACCGGAATGTCCTCGCGCCTTTCGCGCAGGGGCGGCAGTTGGAGGCACACCACGTTGAGGCGATGGAAGAGGTCATCGCGAAACCTCCCTTCACGAATCATCGCTTCCAGATTGCGGTGTGTGGCGGCAATGACCCGCACATCCACCGAAACCGTCTCAGCCCCACCTACCCGCTGGAAGGTTTGTTGCTGAAGCACCCGCAGGAGTTTCACCTGTGTGTTGGGCGGCAGATCCCCGATTTCGTCGAGGAAAAGCGTACCGTTGTTCGCCTGCTCGAAGCGGCCGATGCGACGATGGTCAGCCCCCGTGAACGCGCCGCGTTCGTGGCCGAACAGTTCGCTTTCCAACAGGTTTTCCGGGATGGCGGCGCAATTGAGCGCGATAAACGCCGCTTTGGCGCGAGGGCTATGCTGGTAGATGGCGCGGGCGATAAGCTCCTTCCCCGTCCCTGTTTCTCCCCGGATGAGGACGGTGACGGGCTTGGCCGCGACTCGGCCGATTTCCTTGCAGACGTCCTGCATCGCGCGGCTTGCGCCGACGAGCGCTGTCCGGCTCTCGATCGGGGCGTTGAGCAGAGCCACGGGCTCACGCATGAGCCGGCCGGCATCCGCGGCAAGACGCAGCACGCTGAGCAGTGCCGGCATTTCGAACGGCTTTTGGAGGTAATCGTAAGCGCCAAGCTTGGTGGCCTCGATGGCGGTCTCAATCGTGCCGTGGGCGGTCATCAGCACGACGGGCAGGCGCGGCTGAGTGTCGTGAAGTTGACGCACGAGTTCCAGACCGCCGAGTCCCGGCAAGCGCAAGTCGGTCAACACCACATCGCACTCGTCGTTGCTGGCGCGGCGCAGTCCCTCGTCGCCGCGACTGCACACGGTAACCTTGAAGCCGTCCTCCTTGAGCACGTCGCACAGGTTAGCGGCCAGACTGGTGTCGTCTTCGATGAGAAGAATATGAGGCGCGGTGGGCATGTGCAGGATTATCGCGGTCGGTTGAGTTTGATCCGCTCCTGGCGGGGAATCAAAAGTCGCGCCGCGGGCTGGAATGATATGACAAAAGCGGCCTTAATAAACGCGAGCCGGGCCCTCTGTCCGTTCCAGTGGGTTGGAAGAGAATCAGTCGTTGGCCGAAGCGCCGCCAGATTGGATGTTCGCGCGGTGAGACGCACTCCTGGCAGTGTCGCTGCTTTCGCGGGGCAAGACAACACCGAATGTTGTGCCGTGGCCGGGCCAGGTTTGATACTGGAGCACGCCCCCGTGCCTTTCAACGATCCGAGCGGCAATCGTCAGGCCGAGGCCGGTGCCGGTTTCCTTCGTGCTGAAGTACGGGTCGAAAAGGCGCTTCTCGACCTCAGGCGGAATGCCCCTGCCGTTATCGGCAACTTCAAGAATCACGGCGTCGGTCTCGCGCCCGCCGAGCGGGGCGCGTGCGGCGCGCGTGCGAAGCGTCACAGTGCCTGCGCCGTCAATGGCTTCAGCGGCGTTGCGAACGAGGTTGATGAGCACCTGCTTCAGATGGCCGCTGTCGGCGCGGATGAGCCACTCCGGGCTGGACTCAACCGCCAGTCGCACCTCGCGGCTCTCGAGGTTCGGGGACATCAACCCCTGGACTTCGCGGAGGAGTGTGTCAGCGACGATGGTTTCCAACTTGGGATCTGAGGGCCGGGCAAAACTCAACACGTCCTGCACGATCCGTTCGAGGCGGGAAATCTCGGCGGTGATGATGTCCGTGTCCTTTCGCGCGGCAGGCACGGCCTGAAGATGCTTCTCCAACGTGTAGAGGCGCGCTTTGAGGGACGTGAGCGGGTTGCGAATTTCGTGGGCGATGCCGGCGGCCAGCGTGCCGAGCGTGGCGAGTTTCTGCTGCCTTTCCAGCAGGGTCTGGCTGCGCACCAACTTGGTTCGCAGCGGCGCGATCGTGTCACGATAGATCACCCAGCCCATCGCCGCAACCAGGGTCAGCAGCATCACCACGCTCGCAACGAGGATTCCCCTGAGACTGGAAAGAGAAGCATATGCGTTGGCAAGAAACGCCCCCTCCGCAGTGCGATGGGCCTCGGTCAACAACCGCACAAGATCGTGCATTCGCTCGGTCTGGCGATTAAAGTCGTCGAGCTGCGCGAGCTGCCTCGAAGTCACCAGGGCGGGCTGTGCGTTGGAATGCACGGCCCGGGCGGAGACGAGGTAATCATCGTAGGCACGGCTGAGTTCCTTAAACACCCGGCGCTCGTCCTCCGTGCCGAGCGGAGAGCCGGGGTTCTGGCTTGGATCACGGTCATCAATCCAACGATCGAGATCGCCGCTGGCCTGCTCGAATTGCGCCCACTGATGAGGATCTCTCACCAGGGCGTAGCTAAGCATAAAATTGTTCAGGTTCAGCAATCCACGTCGAACTTCGCTCGCGAGTCGGAAGCGCTCAATCTGGCTAGTGCTGAGTTTGGCTTCAAGCTCGTGGATAAGATGCCAGGTGGAGGACAGCCCGTAAAGCGTGCCGCCGGCCACCAGGCAGATGGCGGTGATCAGAATCCAGAGACGAATGCCAAACGGCGATTTCATAACCATTCAAGCACAGTGCGACGTCACTAGACGATTACGCAAGGGGCGCTTCCTTTGAAAACCAAGCAAGTTGTATGCCTGGCATCATGGCAGGATCGCGCTGTCGCGGCCCGATGAGAATCGGGCCCCGTTGCCGAAGCCACGTCCGTTCGCCGGTCAGAGCGGGTCAGCCGCTTATCGCGGGCATGGTAACCAGTTTATCCATCCACTGTCCATGCCTCCCACCACTCCCGCCCAAACCCTTGCGAATCAACACGGGCAGTCCGTGGCATGGCCCGTGCGGAGGTCTTTGCCAGACTTCTGAGATCAGGTTAAACGACGAAGGTCAAGACGATCGACAAAACAATGGACATGAATATTTCTACTGCCAAGACTTTGTCCCAGGAAGGAGCAACCGCGCCTAATGCTCGCCAAGGCCCGCGCCGTGGAGACGGCGGCGTGCGTTCGGGCAGTGATTTCGGGACACTGAACCAACGACCAACCTACATCCGCGTCATAAATCTTGTAACTCTCATGCTCGCATCGCCGCACGATGGTTCCCGCGTCACGGACTCTTCGGAGCCGCCTATGCCGATCCGGACGCGAAGGATTCTCGTGGCGGAAGACGACGGATGCATCCGCCATCTCATATCCACCGTTCTTGCCGGGGCTGGTTTCCAAGTGAACGCCGCTTCCGACGGCCAACAGGCCTGGGAAGCACTTCTCCAGGAGCACTACGATCTGCTCGTCACCGACAACGAAATGCCCCGCCTTGCGGGCATCCAACTCATCGAGCGGATTCGCGACGCCGGCATGAGCCTTCCGATCATCATCGCCTCCGGCACATTCTCCGCGGAGAGAGTGCGCGACTATCCTCTAGGCCAGATCGCGGCAGTGCTTCCGAAGCCCTTCCGCGCTTTGGAACTCCTGAACACCGTGAGACATGCTTTGCAGGCATCCTGCGGAGAAACCACCGCGGACCAAAGGACTTTCCACTGACTCCAGGCGTGCCCGCAACCACTTGGCTAATGTAGCCACTCTAATCCAGAAATATGCAAACCCCACCTCTCCCACCCGACGGTTGCCACGAATTCAGGCCCATCGTCCGTTCACATCGCCAACCGGGGCAACCCACCACGCGAAATCCTGAGGGCTTCAAGCCCATCCGCCATAGCGACGGACGCTGGGAACTTCGCGATGGCTCGGCCAAAGCGCACCCCGTGGTCCGTGAATCGCGCTCGCTCGTTCAGGATGAGGCAACCGTCCCCAGCGCACGGTTGCCTCTCATCGCGCCGCAGCCAGAGGCCTCAAAGGCGGTTCACAATCACATACTCATTGCCGACGACGACTCCCTCGTGCGTGGCAGCCTGGCCGCCGTGCTCGAATCCGAGGGCTACGTGGTGGACGAAGCGCGTAATGGCATCGAGGCCGTGAACCACGCCGTTGAACATTCGCCTGATCTGGTGTTGCTCGACCTCAATATGCCGCACTGGGATGGCTGGATGGCTTTCAGCCAACTTGACCGGGTCACCCCCCTGGTGCCGGTCATCGTCATCACCGCCCGCCCCAACCAATACGATAAGGCCGTGCGGTTGGGTGTGGATGCCTTCATGGAGAAGCCGCTAGACATCCCGATCCTGGTGCGCGCCATCAAACGCCTCACCAGCGAGGACGAGAAGCGTCATGTGCGCCGGATCACCAACCGCGCGTTCGTCACACAATTGCTAGGCAGCACGGGTTCTTGACCAGTGGCAAGCCGCATCCAGCCGTCTTCAGCAAAACGCATCGAGCAAAGCCTGCCACTGACACTGCAACCACGACGCCACGCCCTGTCTGTTCACTCATGAAATCAACCACAGCTTCTAGAACTGTATCGGCCCGCACCCGTTCAACGAATCGTCCCGGACAACCCACTCCCACTCCCGCTCGCGAACCTGACGCCCATCCTTCATCCGAAGGCTCCCGCACCGGCAAGCGCATCCTGCTGGCGGACGACGACCCCACGGTGCGCGATTCGCTGAGCAACGTGCTCACGGCCGAAGGTTACTTCGTCATCCCAGCCGAGAACGGACAGCAGGCGCTCGATCTCGCCAACAGGCTGCCGGTCGATCTTGCTTTACTCGACCTGAACATGCCGGTCATGAACGGCTGGGACACTTTTTGGCAGCTTACCGGTGAGCACCCGCTCATTCCCGTCATCATCACTACGGCGCGCCCGAACCAGTTGTTCGCGGCCGTCGGCGCGGGCGTGGGCGCGCTCCTGGAGAAACCAATGGACATCCCGACGCTGCTCCGCACCATCGAGCGGCTTCTCGCCGAATCCGCCGAAACCCGCCTGGACCGGCTTGCCGGGCTGAAGACGGATTTCCATTACTCCGCAGCGCGAACCTAACCGCCGGCGCGAGGCGGCTAATGAGAATAATTCATCGACACTCCAATCACCTGTGGGTGAACACCTTGTAGCGCACATTCCGGGTCCTCGCGCCATTTGCCATCCGCAGCCAATCGGTAATAATGCGCGCCCGGCCCAAGTTCGTAGTTAGTGCTTGCGTACCTTTGACAACGGGATTCATTCAGGCAGAATGCCGCTAGATGCAAAGATTGCAGACCGATGCCAGAGGGCATAAGCCCGCGAGCGCGTTCGTCCGCGGCAGTCAGTTGTTTCGCCGATGGTTGTGGCTCTGGCCGGTCTTGGGATTGCTGGTTACGGGGGCGGTGGGCCTGTGGGTCCGCAACCGTGTCGAATCGGTTATCGCCGTCAAACTCACAAGCGAATTGGATTCGTTGTTGAAGGCCAACGTTACCGCGATGCGTCTCTGGTTGGAGGTGCACGTGGCCGATGCACAAGCCGTGGCCACCGATCCTGACGTTTTTGGGCCCGCCTATGGGCTCTTGAAACTGGCTCAGCGGGAAGACGCCACTGCCAAGGATTTCTTGCTCAGTCCGCATTTGACAGCTCTCCGGGAAACCCTCCGGCCCTTGATGCAAAGCCACGATTACGCCGACTTCGCGTTGATCGCGCCTAATGGGCGGTTAATCGCGTCCGGCATCGATCAACTCATTGGCGGCACGGCTGGAACCAATCTTGCGCCGACTCTGGAAAAAGTGCTTGGGGGAAACACCTGTGTGACGGCGCCTTTTCCCAGCCGCCTCATGTTGCCTGATGGGCATGGTGAAACTCGCGCTGGAGTTCCGGTTATTTTGGTGCTTGCGCCGCTGCGCGATGCTCAACAAGGCGTGATTGGGACGATCGGCCTGCGGTTGCCGCCGGAAAAAGGGTTCAGCGAAATCCTGTCGGTCGCGCGTTCAGGGGAGAGCGGTGAAACCCTCGCGTTCAACCGACAAGGCCTGTTGGCTTCGAACGTGCGGTTCGAGGCACAGCTCAAGGACCTCGGGTTGTTGCCGGCGGAGTCGGAGGTGGAACCGATCCTGAATTTATCGCTGCGTGATCCGGGGGCAAACCTCGTTCAGGGCGAACAGCCACACCTCCATCGCAGCCGGTGGCCGCTGGTTTACCTGGTGGCCCAAGCTACGGAGAATCTGGCGGGTGTGGACGTCAAAGGGCACCGCGACTATCGCGGGGTGCCGGTCCTGGCGGCCTGGACTTGGCTGCCGGAACTGGACTTGGGCATCGCGACCAAAGTGGACCGCGCTGAGGCTTATCAACCGCTGATGATTCTACGCACGTCGTTTTATGTTTCGGCCGGCTTATCGATGCTGGGAGCACTGGTGACCCTGGCGGCGGTGCCGTGGGTACGCCGGTTGCAGCGCGACGCTCGGCAAGCGGCCATCACGGGCGGCAAACTCGGCCAGTACGTCCTTGAGGAACCCATCGGCGAAGGGAGTTTTGCCATGGTCTATCGCGCTCGTCATGCCCTGCTGCGGCGTCCCGTGGCTCTCAAGATCCTGAAACCGGCCACAACCAGTGAAGTGACCGTCGCCCGTTTTGAGCGCGAAGTGCAAACCACCAGCCACCTAACGCACCCGAACACGGTGGCCATCTACGATTTCGGACACACTGCGGAAGGCCTATTCTACTACGCCATGGAATATCTAAACGGCCTTAGCCTGCGCGAGTTGGTGACCCGTTTTGGGCCACTGCCTGAGGGTCGGGTGATTTATATTCTGCGGCAGGTCTGCGGTTCACTCGCTGAGGCGCACAGCTTCGGATTGGTCCATCGCGACGTCTCACCTCGCAATGTTATTTTGAATCACCGCGGCGGTCAGGGCGATGTGGTCAAGGTCCTTGATTTTGGCCTGGTCAAAGCCGTCAATCCCCGACTCCAGTTCGCACTGACCTCGAACGATTCCATGCTGGGCACCCCTCAATACATGTCCCCCGAAGCAATCAAGTACCCCGATCAGGTGGACGCCCGCAGCGATTTGTATTCGCTTGCAGCCGTCGGCTTCTTCCTGTTAGCCGGGCGGCCGCCGTTCGAGGCCGACACGCTGGCCGACTTGCTCGAACTGCACTCGACGACGCCCCCGCCCCGCCTTTCCGAGACAGTCAAGACGCCAGTCTCGGTTGAATTTGAAAAGTTGATAGTGAACTGCCTGGCCAAAGACAAAGCCAGCCGGCCTCTCAGCGCGGTAGTCTTGGACGAGGCGTTGGCAGAGTGCGCGACCGCAACCCAGTGGAACAGCACTCAAGCGACGGAGTGGTGGCTCGCTCACATGCCGGCGGCCGCGACGCCCACTCCAGCGGTTATGCAGGAGCGGACTTTGGTGACTTCACGGCAGTCGCAAACCAGGGCGAGCGGTCACGGGTGAGGCGTCTTGCGCGCATTCCTGCCTGAGCGCGAGGGCCAGAGCGACCGGCGGTGCTCGGCGGTGGACCCAATGGCGGGCGGCCCCGCGGCGATGTCGATTTCCTTCGCGAACCTCTGCCCGGCCTCGCTGGCAAATTGCACCGAGATTTGCTGGCCTTGGTGTAGAGCGTCGGACTTGACCTCCGCGCCGAGATAGAGGAAGCGCGTTTGCGGCAGCCAGCGGATGACTTGCTCGTTGTCATCCCGCGGCTCACGCAGGAAAAGCATTTCTCGCGTTGCTTCAACGGAGCGAATGGTTCCGTAGAGCCACGGGTTTGTGGCGGTGGTCTGCGCGCCGGCCGGGCGCTGAGGCTCCGTTGGCGCAGCCGGGGCGGGGAAGCTCTCTTCGATGGTTTTCATATTGATGCCTTTCGTGCATTGGCTTTCGATCGTGCGTTCAAGTGTTCTTCCTGAATCGCCGCATAAATAAAGAAGCTTTTTCCGTGCCAGCCGCCTGAGTCGAGGATGATTGGCGTTGACGAGTGTGGCCATCGGACCTAAACTAGGTAGTGCGTATCGGCGGAAGCGCCCACGACAAGACTTATGAACAAACTGGGATCGAAGGATTCACCCTCACGGGGGGCGGGGACGGAGACTCGGCGTCCCTGTCCTGCCGCTTTTACGCTCATAGAGCTGTTGGTCGTCATCGCCATCATCGCCATCCTTGCCAGCATGTTGCTGCCGGCTCTGGCGCAGGCAAAAGTCAAAGCCCAGCAGATCAACTGTGTCAGCAATCTGAGGCAGTTGACGACCGCCGCAATTATGTACCAGCAGGACACAGGGAAGTCGATCGACTACACAGTGACCGGGACGTTGTGGCTCAAGACGCTCATCGACTATCAAGCCAGAGTGGACAAAATCAGGCTCTGCCCCGTGGCTGCGACCCGGCGTCCGCCACCTCCGGACGCCACCGCCGGCACCGCTGCGGCGGCTTGGAACTGGTCGTCGAGCGCATCCAATGTGCTTGGCAGCTACGCCATCAACGGCTGGCTTTACTATTGGGATACCAGCAACCCCGATGGGGTAAGCCGCTGGATCAGCGCGAGCGACAAGGAGAAGTTCTTCCAAAAGGATACGGCGATCACCTCGACCTCCACAACGCCTTTCTTCATGGATGCGATCTGGCCTGATCTCTGGCCTGGAAAAGACGACTTGCCGCCTACCGACCTCTTCCTCGGCAATGTGAATACGAGCCTGGGCCGCTGTGTCATCGCACGCCATCCTCTGACCCGCAACGCCAAGGCGAAATCGGGCCAACCCCTGGCCGGTGGGATCGACATGAGCTACGCGGACGGACATGCGGGGAAGCTGCGGCTGCAAGACATCAAGATGCCCACGTGGCATGTGGGTTACCAGCCCATCAGCAACCCCTGGAGCACGAAGCCTTGAACATCGCCCCGGGCCGCCCTTGGTGGCGCTGGCTTCTGATCTCAGGCCCAGAACCGGGAGGAATTCGCCGTGCTCGAAGTGGGCGGTGTCGGCCGATAGACTTTGGAACGATCCGTTAGCGACAGTAACCATGAACTCTGTAACCGTCTCCTTGCCCCTGAACGCAACCATCGCGAGCACTCGCGCTCGTCTCGCCCCCTTCTCTCTGGCGGTCTTCCTTGCGGCGTCGCTCGGTGCCGGGGCTGAGAGCGTCCCAAGGGAGCCGGTGGGGGCCGCGCCCCCCCAACTCCAGGCCCCCCCTCCCTCTGTCACCGCCAGTCGCGTCGGCGACCCAGCGCCAGAGAGTTCTGGCGCCCGACTGCAGAGCGGCGGCCCGACGCAGTATTCCATCGGAGAGCCGACCGACGAGGAGCAATTCCTGGTCGAGTTGATCAACCGCGCCCGGGCCAACCCACCGGCGGAGGGGGAGCGCCTCCGGGCCTTGACTGACCCCGACGCTGTGGCCAGCTACGCGTATTTCCAGGTTGACCTGGGATTGATGGTGTCTCAGTTCGCCGCCATCACGAACGCCCAGCCCCTGTCGATCAACGCGGCGATCACCCTCGCAGCCCGAGGGCACAGCCTGGACATGCTGACGAACCGGTTCCAGGGTCACATCAGCACCAGTGGCCGCGACCCGGGCCAGCGCCTGGATGACGTGGGATATCATTGGCAAACCTACAGTGAGAACGTCTATGCCTACGCCAAATCGCTCGAACACGCGCATGCCAGTTTCGAAGTGGACTGGGGCAATGAAGGGCCTGGTGGCATGCAAGACCCACCGGGCCATCGAATCAGCATCCACAACCCAGCCAGTCGCGAGGTGGGCGTCGGTGTGGTGCTCGGCTCCAACGACCCCGTGGGACCGATGCTGGTGACGGAGGATTTCGGCAAGCTTTTCAACTCGAAGCCGTTCATCACCGGTGTGGCCTATTACGACCTGAACACCAACGGTTTTTATGATCCGGGCGAAGGCCTCGGCGGCGTCAGGGTGAGCGTGTCCGGAGCGAACTCGTTCGCGATCACGGCTAGTTCGGGTGGGTACTCGGTGCCCGTATCCAGCAACGGCACCTATGCGGTGACCTTCTCGATTCCGGGTCTGCCTGACCTGCAAAACGCCGGCAGGGTAGCGGACCTGGCCAATGTGAAGATCGACTTCGCCCCCGCCTACCACGCCCCTGCCATCTCGGGTTCGGATCATGCCTACCTTGGGCTGCCGAACACCTACCAACTGAGCACGGTGGCCGGAGCGGAGAAATACGAGCTGCGCCAGGCGTTGCTCATGAGCACCAACATCTACGCCAACGCCGAGAACGACCTTGAGGGAATCATCGCGGCGACCTCGCCCCAGTACAGCGTCGTGGTGACGAACATTGTGGCTGACGGAAAGAAGGCCTATCACCTTGCTCACACGGAGCTCAAGGTGCAGAGCCTCACGCTGGACCACGTGGTACAAGTGGGGCCAGGGTCCCTTTTCGCGTTTCGCAGTCGCTTGGGCTTGGCCACCTCCCAACAAGAGGCGCGAGCCGAGATATCGACCGACTTCGGAACCACCTGGCGGACCCTGTGGAGTCAGCGGGGCACCGGCGGGGATGGCGATACGAATTTTCTCTACACCCCCATTGCTCTGACGAATTACGTGGGCGCCCAGGCGAAGTTCCGATTTGTGTACGATCCCGGAGATGGGTCCTCCTACTACCCCCAGGCGGGCAGGGGCGTTGGGTTGTACCTCGACAACATCGCCTTGGCCATCGTCGAGGAGTTGCTGGATACGACAGTCACCGATCTCGGGGTGACGGACAGATTCGCATTTGCCCCATCCGCTCCTGGCAAATACACCATGGCTATTCGTCCGACTGTTAGCCATCACCTCCTCGCGTGGGGGCCGACGTTTCAGGTGGAGGCACTCCAGCCGGTGGTGCCCACCGCGGTCATGCGCCTCGGGCGCCTCCAGCTCCTGGGCGGCGGCGCTGCGGCGCTTCCCTTTCAGATCACTACTGGCGCCGCTAATCTGTTGATCCTCCAGGCAGCCTCCAGTCCGGGCGGACCGTGGGACACAGACTCTGGCGCGGTAATCGAGTCGCAAGGAGGCGGGCTCTATCGCGCTACAACCAGGACGCCTGGTGGAGCCCAACGGTATTATCGCGTCCAGGCGAGGTAAGGAGACCATGCAAAACGTGCCGGATAGCGTCCCATGAAAAGCGCGTCCGACCAGACCCGAGCGAATGTCCCAAGAGCCGGGGAGGCATTGCCTCCCGAACTGAGGTATGTTTATCGGTTCGCGATTTTCAACGCCCTCTCGTATCAGATCATCCTCGGAAGCCCGATGGTGCTCTACGCCAAGAATCTCGACTCCAGCGCCACTGTCCTGGGCATTATCGCCGGCATGATGCCGCTGCTGGTGATCTTCCAAATCCCCGCCGCGCGGCACATCTCCCGGATCGGCTACAAGCAATTTGTGTTCGCGGGATGGGGCACGCGGGTGATGTTCATCTTCCTCATGGCGTTGGTCCCGCTCACCACTCCATTTCTGGAGGCGCCAAACCGCATCGCCTTGCTTCTCTTCCTGCTATTTGGCTTCAATCTTTCCCGAGGCATTTCCAGCGCGGCCTGGCTGCCTTGGATCACCGCCCTGGTCCCTGCGGGGGTGCGCGGACGCTACCTGGCCCGCGAGTCCGCCTGTGTCAACAGCGGCAGCGCGGTCACCCTCGCGCTGGCGGCGTTGGTGCTTGGGAGTGCCCCATCCGCCTGGCAGTTCGCCGTCGCGTTCGCGTTCAGCGCCGTCACCGGGGCCGTGAGCTTGAGCTTCCTCAAGCGCATCCCGGACGCCTCGGCCGCGGAACTTGGGCGCGAAAACCCGGAGCCGGTGCCCTGGCTGGAAATCGCCAGTTACGCGCCCTTCCGCAAGTTGCTGAGAATGAACATGGCGTGGGCGGTGGCCTACGGTGGGCTCTCCACGTTCAGCGTCGCCTACCTCAAGTCGGCGGCGGGCATGTCGGAGAGCGCGATCCTCTTTGTGACCTCGATCTCGTATGTGGGCGGGCTGGGCGGCCTGCTCCTGTTTGGATCGCGGCTGGATCATCATGGGAGCAAGCCGGTCCTGATTGTCTGCCTGGTGGGATGGGTGGGGGTACTGCTCGGCTGGGTATTGGTTTCCGGAGGGGTGGTGCGAGCTTATCTGCCGCTGGTGCTGGGGCTTCAGCTCTGCATGGGACTGGGCTACGCCGTGTATTCCATGGCCAACACGCGACTGGCGATGGTCACCGCGCCCGCCCTGGGCCGGAACCACTTCTTCGCGCTCTTTTCCGTGGTGCAGAACCTGACCCTGGGAGTCGCCCCGGTGTTGTGGGGATTGATGATCGACGTGACTGGAACGCGGGTGATGCGCGTCGCGGGTTGGGAGCTGAATCGCTTCAGCCTCTTCTTTCTCCTGGTTGCGGTGGCCTACGGAGTCGCCGCCCTCCTCTGCACGCGCCTGGACGAACCCCGCGCCGCCAATGTGGACGCCCTCCTGCGCGACTTGCTCTCGCAAACTCCCATGCGCAGTTGGATGCGTTTTTGGCCAAGAGGGTAGGCC
>ORJL011869166.1_pt1 | contig 14886 bp, 15 predicted proteins | sample 1779941 | NCBI WGS metagenome assembly ORJL01 (sample SAMEA104232317, study PRJEB22302) | groundwater metagenome | biome: forest; feature: aquifer; material: groundwater | place: USA | collected 2011-08-07 | depth 5.8 m
CACAACAGAGCAGGAATATTCGAATTTCGTCAAGGAAAACGGGCTGCCTTTTCTTTTTGTCGATAGTTCGACATGCCAATCATATGCATTGAAAATGGAGAATGCAACGCAATGCTGCTGGCCGCAGGCATTTATGGAATCCGGAGTTTGGGCCCATTATATGATAAACACAAATAGTGACGAAGTGCGAGTGAATTTTCCCAGTGAGGAAACTTTGGGCATGGCAATCAGAAAATATCCGGTGAAACAAAGTATTATTTTCGGGGATATTCTTGCGCACATGAAGGGCAATGGCTCGGTTGACCGCTAGAATTTTATCGCCATTAGCGGCGTGCAAGCCCGATTGCCAAACTCCTTCTTTGGCGAAATTTTATTTTCCGGATTTTCTTTTTCCTAAAATCAAGCGAAACCGAATTTATGCAGTACCGCTGCCCGGTGGGCTTGGGCCCGTCATCAAACACGTGCCCCAAATGCCCGCCGCATTTTGCGCATGTCACTTCAATGCGGCGCATGAAGTGTGAATCATCATCCGTGAATTTCACACTGCCTTTTTTCGCATCATAAAAAGAAGGCCAGCCGCAGTGCGAGTCGAACTTTGTTTGCGAGAAAAAAAGCTCGTTGCCGCATGCAGCGCAAACATAGCTTCCATCCTCATGGTGCGAGACAAATTTTCCAGTAAATGGCATTTCCGTGCCCTTCTCGCGCAGCACGTGGTATTGCTCAGGGGTAAGTTTTTTGCGCCATTCATCCTCAGTTTTTTTCGCCATGGCTTCTCTTCCCCTGCCAACCCTAAAAAATGCTTTTACCCGCGCCTAATGAGCTTGCAGCATTCCGGGCAAACAAGGAGCGTGCCTGCCGCAGTTTCGCTCTCTTTCGGCTCCACAAATTTTCCGCAGTGCGGGCAATTTTCTTTTTCCATAAACATTTACCGCTAATACTACATCCGATAAATAACTGAACAGACACCCGCGGCGCCCGGGCGCCGCAACAACCAACCCCTTCGCGGTTGGTGCAATGGACGGCTTTGCCGTCCAGACAAAGGCGAAGCCTTTGCAGAAGCCGCCCCGGGGCGGCTGCGCCGGAGGCGGCAGCGAATGCCTCTTGCCCGGCAGTTCGGCTGAAAATTCAAAAATTAATCGGATTTGCTATAATTAGGCCTAAAAACCGTTTCCCTCACCAATAGTGCCTGCCCCTGTTTACGGCCTTTAGGATTTCCATTTCGTTTCCGCATAAAATGCCAAGCTCCCCCATTTCTACATTGCGCGGCCCATCTGGCCAATTCGTCCTGTATGGAATCAGCCTCCCGCCCAGTTTCTTGAACGAATAGTGGTTGTGGGCAAAGAAGCCGCCCTCAGCAAGGAGCCTCCGTGCCTGGAAGTAAAGTTCGAACAGCAGGGCTTCAATTTCTTCAGTGCTGCATTTGCCTATGAAGTTGGCCGAGCACATCCCATATTCCACCCCAAGGCCAATAACCGCAGCAGAGTGGACGAGGTCAAATTCACTTTGCTTGAGGAAGCTGAGTTTGCCTGGCAAGAGGGCGTTCATCTGATAATGCTCGAATTCCTCGCCATCGTTGTTTTCCAAGTCTATCCCGGCAACGCGCCTTGCCCCGGCGTGCGCCATGCAGCGGCAAAACCACGGCTCAAAAACGCCAACTTTTGATTTTTCCTGCTTCTCCTGCTTGTAGGATTCCATGCTTCCGCAGCCGATGTCAAGCACATTTTTGCCTGAGAATATGCCATAGCCATGCTGCTCCCAATTCCCATCCACTAGCTTTAGCGCGTTGTTGATGCATCCCAGCTTGTGGCGCAGCGGCAGCAGGCGCGAATTCGGATATTTCGAGTCAAGTTCGCGCGCCATGCTCCTGATGTCAACGTGCGGCAGGGCGGAGGCAGTTTCTACGGAAGGCACTAAGTCCGATGTGCTAACCCGATTTCGGTTTCCGAATGCCGGGCTTTTGAACAATGCGCTGGCGTGCATATTATCACATACTACCAGGGCAGCAGCACGTCTAAGTAAAACCATGGGCTTTCCACTTTTTTCTTTTCCTCATCGGACGCAAGCATGTCGATTATTTTCTGCCTCACTTTGGGCTTTGTGGCGGCTTTTCCAATAAGGAGGTTGAGCAGGAATTTGTGGCGCGAGAGCTGCTGCAATTTGTACGACTGCTCCATTTCAGGCCGCAAGTAATCATCCACCATTTTAGTGTAAGGCATTAGCGATTCTGCAGATAGCGGCTCGGAGCCTGGGGTGGCGGCAATTGCATCCTGAATTGTTTGCGCCGCGTATTTGCCAGATACAAGAGCATTGCCTACGCCTTCTCCTGAAAACGGGTCCACAAGCGATGCGGCATCCCCGGAAAGCAGCCAGCCCTCTCCGCTGTTTTGTTTCCTGAAAGAGCCGTTCGGTATTGTCCATGCGCCTATCTGCCCTTCCATCACCGCGCCTGCAAACCGGCGTGAAATTGAAGGGTAGCTGTTCACCACGTTCATCAATATCCTGTTCGGGTGCTCGTTCCGTTTTTTCATGTCAGACAAAAGTATGCCGAGCCCGACGTTTGCAGCCCCGCCGCCAATCGGGAAAATCCACACATAGCCTGGCAGCACGCCGTCTATGAAAAACAATTCGATATTGTCAGTAAGCTCCTTTATCCCGCGCCAATAGCCCCGTATTGCCATGTAAGTGTGTTCAGGCGTTGGGGAAGGCAGCCCGAGCTTTCTTGAAACAACTGAGCCTGAGCCGTCCGTGCCTACAATTGCCCGGGCATGGAAGGTTTTTTTCTCAGGGGTATTTTCAGATGACATGCCATCCGTGCCGATTATTCCACAAACGCGCCCCCTGTCATCCTTGATTATTTCCTCTACTGCGAATTTCTGCATCGCGGTGATGTGGGGCTCGTGCCGCACGGCATCAAACAATGCCAGGTCAGTTTGCTTGCGGGGCAGGGTGTAGCCTGCGCAATCCATGCCCGTTGCTTTTGGGAAAGGCACGGTGACTTCCTTGCCGTTAGGGGAGACGAATTTTGTCCCGTTTATCACTCCGTGGGTGTTTTTTTCAATCTCACCTAGCAGCCCAAGCTCGCGCAGCACGCCAATCGATTTCCCGCTCACCGCATCGCCGCACACTTTTTCGCGCGGGAAAAGCGCCTTGTCTGCAATGAGCACCGTGCGATTGGCCCTCGCAAGGAAAAGCGCGCACGAGCACCCGGCCGGCCCCGCGCCCACCACTATGGCGTCGTATATAATCTCTTCTGAAGGCATGTTTTCCATAAAATTCGCAACAAATACCGCAGCGAAGGATAAAAACGCTTATGGCAGATAGCTTTGCATGCAGGATGCCGGTTCCATAATCAAATCCATCTGGTCGGTGCCGAAAAAGCCCCTAGCCAGCGGTGCGTGGCTGTGGTGGTTCTGGCTGTTTTTCATACACGATGAAAACACAAAAAAGGCCGGCAAATGCCGCCAAATAATGATTCTCTGGTCAGTCAAAAACGACCGGCAAATCTCCTGCAACGGCTTGGACATATCTGTGCCGAAAAGCATAATTCCCTCAGCAAGCGGCTATGTTTTGGATGGCGCTGCCGCAGCCTGGTATTTTGATGGCAAGAGCATGCGCGACAATTTCGTGCTTGAGCGGAGCAAAATGCGCCTTGACCAAAAAAAGCTGTCCCTAGTTGCGCCAGGAAGCACGCCAAGCTCGTTTTATTTTGGCAAGAACGGCGATTTCATCACAAAAATCAAGGCAAAAGGAACCGAATTCGAATTGATTGCAAAGCAGGTGGATAAAAACGATGCTGTGGGGCCAATCCACGGCAGGATGCCCCTGTTCGGCTCCATGGAAATAGAGGGCACGCGCCTTGAAATCCTGCAATTGTCAGGCACGCAAAAAACAAAAGGCGCCCCGGGCAATGCCACCGGCACCAAAACATCGCCTATCCGGGGCACTGCATATTTCCAGAAAATCCTTCTTGCCGCCCCGCCTCCGCAGTGGTATTGGGGGCTTTACCATTTCAAGGATGGAAGCTACCTTACCTACATGAATGTTTATGCCGGGCGCGCCATGCTTGCGGACAACGCATACGGCAAGCCAGAGCTGAAAAAGCCCACGCTTGGCTTCAAGGAGGACATTTTCTTCTACCATGCGCCGTCAGGGAAGTTATTCGAGGGCAACAGGCTCCGCGTAATTCCATCCAAATCAAAAACAGCGGATTGCTGGGTGCACGGATTTTCCGGGCTCGGGAAGGATTTCGAAATTTCGGGGGTTGCGGAAGGCTACGCGCATTCCTCCTGGTCTTTTGTCAAAAATATTGGCGCAATCCCTATAAAGTCACGATTCGTCTACAACGAATATCCGTCAGTGGTGAAAAACGTGGTGCTCACGCAGAAAGGCGGAAAAAAACTCAAATACGGTTTGGGCTGGGGCAGCATGGAAAATTCCTGGGGTTTCATAGTGTAGGGTGGCTGCATGAAATTGTCGCTTGGAAAAGAACTCCTGTCAAACGAGGGGTGGCTTAGGAAAGCTGCGCAGCTTCGCGCGCGGTTCGACTCAGTGCACAGGCTTTTCCACACAAAAAAATATTCCCACCCTGACGACTTGTTCTTCTCATATGAAAACCTCCCCATCATGGGCAAGGAATACTGGTTTTTGCATTTTTCGGTGCCTGGCACAAAAATGCAGTCCGTGCTCACTTTCGGCAGGGCGGAAGGGGACGTGACTGTAAACCGCACGCCTGTGAAAAAGCACGCAGGCAGCTATTCGCTTCCGGGCAACGCGATAAAATGCGCAGCGGTGTGCTGGCAGTATGGCAGGAAAAAGCAGGTAGTCATAGATTCCCATGCCAACGTGGTGCTTGACTGCTCGGATGAAAAGAGCAGGCTGTGCGCGGCAAGCGGGCCGAAAAACAAGGTGTGCGTAGAAGGCAAGTACCCTAACTACCGCGTGCTGCTTCGAAAAGCCGGCAAGGCTATTTTTACTGCAAAAGTATTTTCCCCGAAAAAAGGCAAGCCCTTTGAAATCATCAACATCCTCCGCTCGCCAATCGCCCGCGGGTTCGGGGCGGTGATGGTGAACTACTATTTCGAGTTTGATGGAGTGATGGAAGGCAAGCGCGTGAACGGCAAGGCATATTTGCAGAAAGTGGTGGCAGTGCTTCCGCTTGCGCCCTGGAATTGGGTGCGCGTGCAGTTTGCAAACGGCGCGGCAGGGGACTTTTTCATGGGAAAGCCCCTTGGCAACAGCGGCTCGGAAATACATTTTGCGTGCAACGATTACCTTGAATTAAACGGCGAGCGAATCCGCCCTGAGGGCCACTTGTCGCTTGAAAGCTGGTTTGATGGGGAGAACCGGAAATGGCTGCTTTCAGGAAAAAACTTCTACCTTGCCATGGAAACTTATGCCTTGCAGCCGTTTGTGATGAGGCAGAAAACAGTATTCCGCTATGACGAATACCTAGTGTGCGTCACCGATTTCCGCATGAAGGCAGGGGGGAAAACTTACTCCCTTTCGGATTTGGGCGCGGCAAGCGGGATAGTGGAAGACGCAAGCGGGTATTTGATTTAAAAAATCATTTTTTTTCCAACTATTGAAGGTGGCGAATAAAGGAATTCGTGCACCGGCACCAAGTAAAGCGTATTCCTGCCTACCGGAATTTCTTCAGCGTCATTTTTGGTGAGTAGCACGCCATCCACCCCTTTGCTTTCCATATATGAGCGGAGCGCCCGATGGTCAGACGCAGAGATTGAATTTCTGTACTTTACCTCTATGGCAAGCGCCTTTCCTTTCCGCTCCAATGTGAAGTCAATTTCCTTGGGGCCGTCCCTGAAAAAGCCGACGCTGCCAAGCGGCTTTAGGTGAAGATAGACTGCAGCTTCGAGGCGCAAGCCTTCCGGCACATCCGCATAAGCCGCGGCTATGGATGGGTGGGCAAAATAGACCTTTTTACTCTTGCCAACCGTAGCGCCATACTTTCCCCTCATGCGCACTATGTCGAATAGGAAGGAGCCCTCCAGCATGCGCGAGTACCGCTGGGCCGTGTCCTTGCCTATTCCGATTGATGCGCCGACGTCACGCCAGTCCACCTGCTGGCCCATGCGCTCTGCAAGCATACCGACGATGTCAGACAAGTGCCCAGGATTGTCAAGCGAATAAAGCTGGGGAATGTCCTCCCCTATGATTTTGTCCACCACGGAACGGGCATACCTGGCAGGCTCAAGCCCTTTTAGGACAACTTCCGGAAAAGCTCCGGTGCGCAAGTAGTCTTCCACATAGTTTTGCCTGAATTTTTGGTCAATTTCGCGGAATTCCAAAAACTCGGAATAATTCAGCGGAGCCAATTGGTGTTCGTAAATCCTGCCGGACAGGCTTTCCGACCCCTTCCGCAGGTGTATGGCAGACGAGCCGGAAAGCAGGAAAGACGGCTTTGGCTTATAGTGGTCATAATAGCCCTTCAGTATGCCTGCCCAGCCCTGCACCTTTTGCACCTCATCCAGCGCTATTGTTTTGAATCCCTGCGAAATGGCATGCCGTATCACTTCCTCCAATACTGCGGGCTTTTGGAAGGAAAGCTTGTCGAATGAAAAATAGAACGGCTTTTCCCGCAGGGAAAGGATTTGCTGAACAAGGTAGGTTTTGCCCGTGCGCCTCAGGCCCGGAACCATCACCATCATGCCAGACGAGATGTCTTTCTCTATTTTGCCGAAGAGTTCGCGGCGCTGGCCTGAAGCCTCCCACATTTTCCTGTCGTTGAGGAATTCCATTTCCGATTTCAGTTCTGAATTCATGGGCTTATTTGAAAGCCAAAATATATAAATATGGCTGTTTTATGAGCCAAATAATCATTTTTTGGCTTATTAACAAGCCAAAAACTCAATTGAGGATTTGGGGGCGGGAAGCGGGATAGTGGAAGACGCAAGCGGGTATTTGATTTAGTTTTTTTTCCTGAAAATCCAGCAGCATGCGAGATTTGTTGCAAGGATGAAGATGGCGCTCCCTACAATTAGCATTGTATTATTTGAAAAATTGCCATAAACGAAAAGAGGCAGGCCAATTGCCAATGCAGACAAAATGCCATAAGATGCGCCTTTTGCCGTGAGCTTGCCCCAATACAGGCTAAGGACGGTTGGCACTGCCAAAGTTGCGGCAACTGCGTTGAATATCCACCAGAGCTGCTTTAGCCCGAAGTTGGGCACATATGCGGTAACAACAGCCACGAGCAGGCCTGCAACCAGGATTATTACCATTCCAGCCCTTGCCGCAGACAGGTCCTTTGATACCGCATATTGCTTGATGTCAACGGCATAAAGCGATGAAAATGCACTTAGGGCAGAGTCAAGGGTGGAAGTCAGGCCTGCAAGCAGCATGATTAGGAACAGGACAACAAAAGAGCTTGGCAGAAGGTGAGTTACAGCCAACACGCCTATCATGGAGGCATCGGTGCCAGCCGGAAGCACAATTCCAGAACCCGGGGCGGCGGCAATGAAGCCAAGGAATGAAAGCGAGACAGGGACGATGGCAAACAATATGGCTCCGGCAATAAATCCGGGCCTTACCGAATCCTTGTGGAATGCAAATGTCCTTTGCCAGAACTGCTGGTCTGAAATTGCCCCGGAAATCAACCCTATTGATGTAACCAGGCCAAAAGAGAAAGCGACGCCCGGGTCAAGAAGGTTGGAATGGGTGCCATCCACTCCCCCAATGCCACTAAGGACGGATGCGAACCCCCCGGATGCTTGGATGGCCATTGGCACGACAATTATGATGCCAAGGAAAATCATCCCAAGCTGCACGAAGTCGGTTACAATTGACGCCCTCAGGCCCGAAATCAGGCAATAAACCAGGACGAAAAAGGCGATGTGGAGCATGGACACTTCAATTGGAATGCCGGTGAGGAGAAAAACCAGGCTGCTGCCTGCAAAGAGCTGGACTGCAACTGCCATGAGCTGGTAAAAACTATAGCCGAAAAAGTAAATCAGGTGCAAGTTCTTGTCCTTGAGCCGGTTGCTTACGTATTCCGGGAGGGTGTAGCCTTGCGGGAACTTTTCCTTTATCTTCGGAGCCAGGAAAACGAATATGGCAACTGCGATGGTGTTTGGGAAAACAAACCAGAATATTCCCGGCAGCCCAAGTTCGTATGCCATTTGGGAGGAGATAAACAGTGCGGGCGCCCATATCCATGACGCCGCAATGCTTGAAGCCCCAAGCCACCAAGGCACGTCCCTGCCTGCAACCAAAAAATCGTCCGTGGTGAGGTTGACGTGCTTTGTGAAAAACCAGGTGACAATCACCATGGCCACACCGAATAGCGTGAGCACGGCCAATCCGGCATCCATGCCTAGAAATGCCATTTTTTCCACCTTCAAATTTGATTTTCGTTTTTTGTAGAGGATGCATTTGAATCGCTTCGGCCTATTTTCGAAAGAATTTTGGTAAGTTTCTCATGCACCTCTGTTTGATATTCCATATCACCGGCACACAAGCACGAGGTGATGGTTTCCTGCAGTTTCAAAAGCCCCTCATTATCGTTTCTCATCTCAAGGTCCCTGCAAATGAAGCCCAATGCATAGGCTATCGGAAACCTTTCCCCCTCAAATCTTAGAAAAAGATATTCGAGAAAATCCAGCGCACGCATTACACCCTCCCGTAAATCACCATATTCACTGCGGCCGACGCCCAAGTAACTCAAAGCCATCTTATTCGTACCTTGGATTATTGGTTGAATATACTGCTGTTGAAGGTGCCGCTCAGACACCACAGAACTAGCTTCCACTATTTCCTGAGTGCGGTTTAGCAAATCTTTATGATATTCTAATACGGGAAGATCCCGTTTAACATATCCGGAAAGACCGCATATCTGCGAAAATTCATCTGCAACACCAGCCAATTTTTCATATTGGTTTTCAAGCCGCACTTTTTTGTTATCGACTGGATTTTCTTTTCTTGCGGAATAATGTTCCATCATAATAGAATATTTTTCCATCATACGTTCTTCTCCTTGTTCTCGTGCTATTTGTACACCGAGCATTAACCTATGAAGAATTGGACATTTGCGAATTGCTGCTCTACCGCCGAATGATTGCGCAATCTTGCTTCCCTGTTCAAGTGTTTTTACCATTGTTTCCATTTTTTCCACCCCAATACATTACATCTAAATTGTTGTTATACCACATTAATACACATTGGCTGCATTTAAATACTAGTGGTGGCACTTATCACCATATGCATGAAGCCATCCTCGAGGAGCTGGGGCTTACGCCGAATGAGGCAAAGGCATACGAGGCATTGCTGTCGCTTGGAAGCTGCTCGATTGAGCAAATTGCCACCAAGTCAAAGGTGCACAGGCGGAACATCTACGACGTATTGGCAAAACTGCTTGAGAAGGGGCTGATTTCGGAAAATTTCATGCGCAGCCGGAAGGAATACAACGCGATGCACCCCTCCCGCCTGCTTGATTTGGTGCAGGAGAAGGAAAAGCGGCTGCAGGATGTGCTGCCTGATTTGGAAAAGAGCTTTGGCAAGCAAGAAGAGGAGGAAACCGCCTACATGTACAGGGGAATAAACGGGTTCAAGCAGTATTTGCAGGACATACTTGACGCCGGGGAAACGGTCTATTTCATAGGGGCAAAGGCATTCTGGCTTGACCCGAGGCTGAAAAATTTCCTTGTGAAATTTGAGCAGCAGAGGAGGAAGAAAGGGATAAAATTCATGCACATATTCGACGAGGAAGTGAGGAAGGAAAAGCCTGAAATAATGCGGCTGGTGGGCAAGCCCTACAAATTCCTGCCAAAGCAGTATTCAAGCCCCAATGCCATTGACGTATTCGGGGACAGGGTGGTGACTTTTGTCGGCGTGTCTGCGGGCCAATTGCCCGAGGAACCAGTGCAGTTCGTGATAAAAAGCAGGAGGCTGGCTGACGGCTATAGGAAATTCTTCCAGTTCATGTGGGACAATTGCGCAGATGAATAATGATATCAAAAACATATCAAAATAGATAGGATTAAATACCACTTTGCACATATTCTTGCGGTGATGGCATGGAATCGGTTGTGCGCTTCAGCGGAATGGTGGACGACATTCTCAACGAGCTTGTATCTGCCGGCTATTTCAAGACAAAATCCGAAGCAATCCGTGCAGGCGTGCTTGAGCTTGGCAAGGAATACAAGATAATAGACTCCTTGCGCGAAGACCTTGAATATGCCAAGGAATTCGACAGCAGGATAAAATCCGGAAAAATCGAATTGGGCACCGAAGATGAGCTTCGCAAAATCATTGCGCAAAAAAAGCGTGAGTAGATGGCATACGCTCTCGTGCCTTCCAAGCTGTTTTTGACCAAGCTGAAAAAACTTGACAACAGCATCGTGATTGAACTTGACGAAAAGCTCAAAGACATAAAGGCAAACCCGATTGTGCCGGAGCGGCGCATGCATCACGCTTACAATTTCTTCCGCGCGTACGTCCGCAATTTCAGGCTGATTTACAAGGTGGAAGGCGAAAGCATAATTCTTTTTGACATTATCAAGCGCGATGAAGATTATCGCCAATTTGGGAATTGAATGGCAAACTTTCGCATAGTTACGCATGGCTACTGGCCCCTGCCTATGTTCTCCTCCATCAATTTAGCTGGAAAATGGCGCAAAGTAGCCATTATTGAAAAAGGTGAAAAACAGGCAAAATATGGCATAAAACAGCTAAAAATAGGGCAAAAAGCACAAAAAAGTGCCATTAAATTGAAAAATAGCCCTATTATTTTGGAATCCAGCATAACTAAAGCACTGCCAAAAAAACTCATTGCAATGGTTGGCAGCAGCCGTTTTATCCTCTCCCGCTGGATTGGCGGAATCTATTCCAACATCAACCCCCGCAGCCTCTCCCACCTGCGCTTTTTCTATGACTCCATAGCTCCAATCTACAAATACCATGTGGAGCCAGAACGGAAGCACCAGTTGGCGGCATTTGTTAATTTCATTCCGCCAAAAGCAAAAGTGCTCGACGCATCCGCAGGGGACTGTTCATTTGCCATTGTTGCAAAAAACAAGCTGGACGTTCATTGTTCGGACATTAGCGGGGGAATGCTTGCATTATCGGGCGGCAGAATAAAAAAATCAAAAAAATTCGTTGCAAGCGCTTCCAAACTTCCTTTCGCCTCTTCTTCGTTCGATGCAGTTGTGCATACTTTCAGCAACATCCATTCGCTTGACAGGAAAAAATTCTTTTTGGAATTTTTCCGCGTTTTGAAATCAAGCGGCACGCTTCTCTACCACCCTGTAAAATCCCCGGGCGAGCAGTGGCCGGAAAATTTTGTTGAGAAAACAATCCATGCATTGAAACTGGCGGGCTTTTCAAGTGTTCAGCGGATATCTGCGGAAAGCAAGGGGGGAAAAAAGACCGCGCTTGTTTTTTACTTGGCGAAAAAATAGCGATTTGTTTATCTTTTCTGTTCTTGTTTTTTCTTCAGCTTCTGCACCGCCTGTATGTACTGGACCATTTTCATCACGGCCGGGTCCTCTATTTCAAGCGCCCATGCATATGCCGCCATCTGCCAAAGCAGCGAATCCATGTTGTCTCCGAATACTTTCCTTCCCCAATAGTCCTGGTACCAGTTTTTCGGCCTGCCCGTCAATTTTTCCCGGTCCATGCTGCCAAACATCGCTTTTTTCTCCTCCCATTTGTGGAGCGTGCCGTATTTGCCATGGCGGAGCACATCCTTCAGCCCTGCCACTATGTCCACTCTTTCTGGAGAGGGGCTGCGGCGCCTGCCAAGCACTTCCTCGATTTCGGCTATTTTCTTGCGTATGTGCGGCTCGGTTTTCATCCATCCGGCATTTTGCCGATTAAGCTCATAAAGCCAGCATTCCAAATTTTGGCATGCGCCTGCCACTTTCCGATTTGATGACTTGCCGCAACGGGAAATACTACAAGTCGGAATCCACCAAAATACATTCTGACTTTAGCACCTATGCGCAAGATGCAAAGGGGGCATTTGTAGAGGCATGTGCAACTGGCTTCTATGCTGCAAACAGCGGCGAAGACGAGGAGGAAAAGCCATTGCGCGTGCTTGAGGCCGGAATCGGGGAGGCCAATTTCGCCCTCGGATTCCTGCAAGCGGTGGAAAGATTGGACAAAAAGAATGGCACTGACTTGTCCGAGCGCCTGCGCTATTCCCTTGCGGACTTTTCCGATGCCTTGCTTTCGCGCGCGCAAAAAAAGCTTGAAGCCGCAGGCTTTTTGCATGCGGAATGCATAAAGTTTGATGCGTCATCTGATGAGCTTCCCTCTGCAATCCGAAGCGCAAGCTATGGTAAAATTTTCTGCCACGAGCTTTTGTCCGACGTGCCGGCAGGCATGTTTTGCAGGGAAGGGAAAACTATTTTCGAGGTGCAGTATTCGGAAAAACTGGATGGGAAAATAACCGGGAATTATTCCGCAGGGCCGCTTGGCGATGCCATGCTATCAGCGCTTCCGGAAGGCTACTTCGTGCCCGTGAACCGCGAGGCGGCCCGCGCAGCCATCATGCTTGCCGAAACCCTTGATGCAAACGCGAGCATGGATATTTTCGACTATGGCTTCTATTTCGCCGAGGATTTCCTTCTTCCAAGCGAAATGTGGAATATGGGCATGGTGAGGGAATATGGCGGGCAAATAACCGTGGACCTCAATTTCATCTTCCTTTCCGCCTCTCTTCATGCGGCAGGCTTTTCGTGCAGCGTGGAAAGGCAGAAAGGCTATGTAGAGAGAATGCTCGGCAAGAAGCTTGGATTGAAGCAGGGCAGGAAAGGATTGGGCTATTCGCAGCGCAAGGCCGGGCAGGGTTCTTCTGGCAAGGCGGGTTTGGGGCGTTCTGCTGGAAATGGCGTGGATTTCGACGAGGACGATTCATTTTATCACATGCGGGTGCAACGATGAGCGGAAAAGGGAAGCGCAAGTTCACATTCCGGGGAAAATCCGCCCTGCTTTCAGAATTCGAAATAAAAGTCCTCAAGGCGTGCATGAAAATAAACGAGGGGCAAACCTCGACCTACCAAAAAATTGCAAAAGAAATCGGAAAGCCAAAAGCAGCGAGAGCTGTCGGCAATGCTTTGGCAAAGAACCAGTTTGCGCCGCTCATTCCCTGCCACCGCGTGGTGCGCTCGGATGGCTCTCCCGGAGGATATTCGGGCAGGGGCGGGCAGGCGGGGAAAAAGAAGCTTCTTACGGGAGAAAAGGCGCATTTTGGCTTTCCACGAAACAATGGCGTATCCCCCTAACCAAACCAATAGCTTTATATAGTGGTTATGTATTAAATTTAGTGGTTGGTGGTTAAATGAGGTTTTATCAAGCACTCTTGTTCATATTGGCCGTTTCGGCAAGCCTATTCGCTGCTCCGGCAATAGCAATCGACAATCCTTCAAACGGCGCAATATTCAACACGCCTGCGGAGGCTTCGGTAATATACGGCTATTCTTCGGATGTCGGCCCAACCACCGCAATCTGCACCGTGTGGGTTGACGGCGTGGATTTTAATACCCACGAAATGGAGTCAGGAAGTTCGGCGCAGATTAACCTGGATGCCCTGAATTACGGCGGCCACACAATGTACATTTCATGCTCCGAGCCGGGTGCTCCATCTACGTTCATCACCACGCCAACAAGGTCTTTCTACATAGGCACCCCGCCGGGCAGCACGCCAACCGTAACTGCGGTTTCTCCCTCTGGCGCACAGGCAAGCGGCGACTTGGAATTTTCATTCATATACTCTTCAAATGGGGGCCCAAATGCGGCACAGTGCACGGTAATGGTGGACGGAACTGACAAAACCCCCTCCGTCATTGCAACAGACTCGAACGGCAACCCCGCCCGCGTTACCATAAACGGCATTGCGCCGGGCCAGCACACCTGGAACGTGCGCTGCGATTACAGCGACCCGAGATTCCCGATTTACGGCAGCACCGCAAATTACTTTTATGTCCCGCAAGCAAATGCGGCAGTCACGCTCATCTCGCCATCCGACGGCTATTCCACCACCACGGTTGTTTCCGATTTCGTGTTCAAGTATGAGGCAGGCAGCAACGGGCTGCAAAATGCCAAATGCGACCTGTACTTTGACGCCTCCCCAACCCCCACATTTACCCGCTATGTCAATAGCGGCGAAACCGTCAACACGGGCGTGCTTGGTGCCTTCAGCGGCCGCCACAGCTGGCAGGTCGTGTGCGGCGGCAGCATAGCATCGCCGGTATGGAATTTCGAAGTGGTGCAGAACCAGCCGCAGCTCGTGCTTAATTCTCCATCGAATGGCGCTACACTGGGCTCCGGGTCAATTGATTTCACTTACACTTATACTGCGAATTCCGGACCCAATCCGACAAACTGCAGCATGACGCTTGACGGCGCAGTGGTTGACCCGTCCGCCCAAGTGAACAGCGGCTCGCCAAGGACGGTGGCCCAGTCAGTCACGGTACCCGGGCAGCACACATGGTCAGTCGCATGTTACGTTAACGGCATAATGGGGGGCCGCGGCAGTGTCAACGTAGTTTCTTCCTCGCAGTTCAGCATAATCGGTGCGCCTAGCGTTACGCTAGTAAGCCCGTCTAATGGCGCAGTATTCGCGCCGTCTGCAATTGACCTAGTATATACATACGATGCATTCGGTGCGCAGACTCCGGCGCTTTGCAACCTTTACGTGGATTCCAATATTGCGGCCTCGCGCATGTCGGATAGCGGCAAATCATACGCGCTTGCAAGCTCCGCAACCGGAGTGCTTGGCTCGCATGCATGGTATGTGCAGTGCATTGACAGTGCAAATGCCATAATCGCAACGTCGGGCAACCGCTCATTCACTGTTGCAGCCTCAAACGGGGGCGGTGGCGGCGGAAGCGGCGGAAGCGGCACAGGAAGCAGCGGCGGCAGTGGCGGCAC
>ORJL011325535.1_pt1 | contig 14885 bp, 21 predicted proteins | sample 1779941 | NCBI WGS metagenome assembly ORJL01 (sample SAMEA104232317, study PRJEB22302) | groundwater metagenome | biome: forest; feature: aquifer; material: groundwater | place: USA | collected 2011-08-07 | depth 5.8 m
TGAGTGAAATTCTCTTTTGTTTCTACCAAATTTTCACCAATCAAAAGAAGCCTGTCCTTTAATATCCTGTTCTTTTCTTCAAGATCTCGGAGCTTTAAATTGATGTCTGTGTAGTACTGGAAATTATAGTCTTCTGGCATTGCATAGTCAGTATTCATGAGTTTAAAATGTTTTTTATACGACACAAAATAATTTAAACTTTCAAATACTCTCCTGTCAATGATACCAAAGGAGCCGCAATTATATTCTACTGAGGTGAAAAGGCAGGGTGGTGAAGATGTTCTTTACATTAATTATCTTGGAGCACCTTTTGTTCCAGATGTTGCTGAAAATCCCGAAGTCATGGAAAGAGTTGTTGATTCATTGATAAGAAATCCAAATGTTTCAAGAGTTGTTTTGGTGCAGCAAAAAAACTACAATTATGATGCTAGAGAGGTTAACTTTCTTTTGGAGACGGCACAGCTTTATGTTTTTTTGATAAAACAGGAAAGGATACTTTCGCAGGACAAATTAGTCACGAACGTTCCTCAGTTTTTTTCTGAAAGATACAACCGACTTTTCGCATTTTTGTTTTTGCTCAAGAAAGATCCGGTTTATGCCTATTTTGAATTGAAGAAAGATCTTATCTCGGCAAGAGTCTTGCTTGAAAGAGTAGACCCATTTTATAAGTTAGACCAAGCGAACTACATACATTTTTTGGAAAAGATATTTCAACTGCTTGAGAATTCAAGGCTGATACAATTTCTTTTTCCTTATTTTGAGAATTACAAGAATGGAAGCAGGGAAATTTACCATAAAGTTTTCAAACCAGATGTTATTCCAAATTTTACTTTTACAAGATTGGTTTCTGACCTTCCTGAGGATGCCGAAATAATAGACCAATATAAAATTAATCCTGAGAATTTTGAGGAATCGATTGTAACAATCTTAAGGAGAAAGGATGATGCGAAACTTATTTATCATTTGGTTCCACCCGAAAATGCACTTCCTGAGGAACATAATCTTCTTTTGAATCTTGCGAGGAGAGTTCTTATAGAGCATCAGCCGAAAGCGGAAGAATTTACTGACACCGAAAGAACAAGGCAGGTTTTTTTTAACATTTCTAAAGACTTGTTGCAGGATCTGTCACAAAATCAAAGGATCAAACTGAATTATGAAGACCTCAATAAGTTGGCGACTATATTAGTTAGGCACACTATCGGTTTTGGGGTTGTTGAAGTTTTGCTTCAGGATAAAAATCTTCAGGATATTTCTCTTAATGCCCCTATTCCTCAGACGCCGATTTTTGTAAGGCATCAAAAATATGATGAATGCGTGACTAACATTCTTCCAAGCCAGGAAGATGCCGATTCTTGGGCTGCGAAATTTAGAGTCATTTCTGGAAGACCGTTAGATGAAGCTAATCCTATTCTGGACACTCAGCTTGAGATTGGAAAAATAAGAGCGAGAATTGCGATTATTCAAAGACCTTTATCTCCTGATGGGCTGGCTTATTCAATAAGAAGACATAGAGATGAACCTTGGACTTTACCTCTGTTTATTCAAACCAAAATGCTGAACCCTTTTTCGGCTGGACTTTTGAGTTTTTTAATTGATGGAGCAAGGACAATGTTGATTGCTGGAACGAGAAGTTCAGGGAAAACTTCTCTGCTGGGAAGTTTAATGCTCGAAATTATTCCAAAATATAGAGTGATCGTTATTGAAGACTCTTTGGAATTGCCTTTTGATTCTTTGAGAAAGTTAGGATATGACATCTTGAGAATGAAAGTTAGATCATCTTTGCTAAAAGAAACTTCAGAGGTTTCTGCAGATGATGGAATAAGAACTAGCCTAAGACTTGGAGATTCTTGTTTAATAATTGGAGAGGTTAGGAGCCTTGAAGCTAAGGCACTTTACGAAGCTATGAGAGTTGGAGCTTTGGCGAATGTCGTCGCTGGAACGATTCATGGGGCCTCGCCTTACGGAGTTTTTGACAGAGTTGTAAATGATCTTGAAGTACCGGCGACAAGTTTTAAGGCAACAGATATTATAGCTGTTGCAAACCCAATAAAAAGTCCGGACGGTCTGCATTCATTCAGAAGACTAGTCCAAATTTCTGAAGTCAGGAAACACTGGAAAAAAGATCCGTTAGATGAAAAGGGATTTGTTGATTTGCTTAATTATAATGTTGAGAAGGATGATTTGGAGGCCAGTGAAGATTTGATTAATGGAGATAGTGAAATAATAAAATCTGTCGCTTCAAACGTTAAGGGCTGGGCAGGGAATTGGGATGCTGTTTATGATAATATTTTGTTGAGAGCTAAAATCAAAAAAGAAATTGTAAACATTGCTGAAAAAGTAAGAAATCCAAGACTTCTTGAAGCTGATTTTACTGTTTTAGCTAATGACTCATTCCATAAGATTTCTTCTAAAGTTAGGGAAGAAATTGGTTTGCCTTTAAGTGAGAGAGTTTTTCCGGAATGGCAAAAATGGTTGAACGTCCAGATAAAGAAAAAGACAATTTGACTCTTTGTTGTCGAGATTCACTAACTTTATAAATTATCTTCGCTATTAGTCTCAATGAAGAGGTGGTTTGGTTTTGTATTTAGTGTTATAGTAATCGGTGTGTTGATCTATTTTTTAACAAAAGTAGATCTTTATGAAATTTATCTTATCTTTACTTATTTGAATCCTTTTTGGCTGACTTTGGCCTTTGTCGCAATGTTTTTAACTTTCATAGTTTGGGCTTTAAAACTGATATATGTTTTTAGGCCGTATCTCAAAGGAAATTTTTGGTTTTTCTTACAATCGATTTTTGCAGGAGCATTTTTTGCAACATTAACTCCTGATCCGGGTTTTAGTGGCGAACCAGTTAAAGCTTATTTTATATCTGAAAAATATAAAAAACCCAAAACTAAAGTTTTCAGTTATGTTCTAGCAGATGCTTTTTTTAGAATTTTGGCTTTGGTCTTGTTAACGTTTATTGCCATTTGTCTTGTTTTTGTGTATATAAATATCTCTGACACATTAAGAATTATTTTTTACTCGTTGTTAGCGGCGCTTGTCATCGGTCTTGTTGTAATATTTTACTTAATACTAAGGAAAAGCCATTTTAAGATAGGAGTGCTCTTCAAGAGATTGCACTTTTTTAGGTTCATAAAGAAGAGGTTCAAGACTGCTGAAGATTTTGAAAGGTTTATTAATCATCATGTCAAGAGCTTTACCAATTCATTTAGGAAAATTGTTAAAGACAAGAAAAAAATAGGCATTGGACTATCTCTTTCAATTGTCTTCTGGATATTGAACTTTCTTGTGGCTTATTTTTTATTTCTGTCTTTTGGAAAAGAAGTTAATATTTTTGCAATAGCTGTGGTTTTTGTTATAGGCGGCCTCATAGGCAGTTTTTCACCAGTACCTGGGGGTATAGGAATCACTGAGGGAAGCATGGCTCTTCTTTATTCTGCATTGGGAATTCCGTTGGTTTTTGCGCTAGTAATATCTTTCTTGCAAAGAATAATATACTACATTTTTTCATTGGTTGTTGGGGGGATATGTTTAATCAATCTTAGGAAAGTAATCGGCTGGAAAAAATAAGTTTATTCTAAAGATTTATTAATTGTTTTTGGTTTGTTTAGTGATAAAAATTGGTGAAAAATGCCTCCGAGAAAATCCAGTGTTGAAGACATTCTTAAAAAATATGGGGCAAGAATAGAAAGTCAAATACAGACTTCTGATTCTGGCTATAGCAGCGAGTATACAAAGTTTAAAGATGAGCTCTCTCCAGAGTTGACAAGATATGAAAAACTTTGCAGGTCTTTGGGAAGTTTTATTAGACTAAATATTTCTGAAAAAGATGAGCAGGAAGTAAGTGCTCAACTCAGAGCAGCTCATGTTGATGTTGAACCCTGGCAGGCCTTGAATCTAGCAGTTATGTCTTTTGTCTTCGTGTTCATAATAGGAATTTTGTTTTCAGTTGGAACGGTTTTAATCAAAGGGGATTTTGCAAATTTTCCATTTTTATTTTTTCTTTTGACTATGATACTGGCAACGTTCTTATTTTATTTCATGAAAGGTTATCCTGCAAGACTTGCAAATAGATGGAGACTTAAGGCGTCGTCCCAAATGGTTCAAACAATACTCTACATCGTGATCTATATGAGGCATACTCCTAATTTGGAAAAAGCCATCGCCTTTGCTTCGGAAAATCTTCAGCCTCCATTGTCTTTGGATTTTAGAAAAGTTTTCTATGATGTTGAAGTGGGCAAGTTTTCAAGTATAAAGGACAGTCTAGACAATTATCTCGAGAACTGGAGAGGATATTCAAGCGAGTTTATAGAAGCTTTTCATCTTATAGAGAGCAGCCTGTTTGAGCCAGACAATTCGAGGAGAGTAACCACATTGGAAAAAGCTTTGCAAGTTGTTCTTGATGGGATTTATGACAAGATGCTTAAATTCACCCACACTGTTAGATCGCCTTTGACTAATGTTTACATGCTCGGAGTTGTTCTCCCAACGCTTGCATTGGCCTTACTTCCATTGGCTTCTGCAATGCTTGGAGGAGTTTTAACGTGGATTCATGTTTTCATAATATTCAATTTGATAGTTCCATTTTTCGTTTTTTATCTGACTGACAGAATTATGTTTTTGAGGCCTGGCGGGCATGGAGAAACTTCTTTGCTTGAAAAACATCCCTTGTACAAAGAGTATTCCAGCAAAAAACATTATGTCAATGCATTCATTTTAAGCCTACCTTTTTTGATTTTAGGATTGCTCCCTTTGATTTTCCAATTCACTCCAGTCCCAGGAGCACTAGGGCTGCAAAAGGATTACACTTTTTCACAACTGGGATTTGGATTCTTAGGAGACCAGTTTGGGCAGGAGCAATTTTTTGGTTTTACTGACGGAAAAGGCCCATTTGGCGTCGGCGCTTTAATCTTAGGAATGTTTTTTCCATTGGGAATCGCAATGTTTTTTTCAATAGCTCACAGGGACAAAACTCGTAGAATAATACTAGAAAGAAGAGCAACAAAAGAACTTGAAGAGGAGTTTAACAATTCTTTATTTCAATTGGGAAACAGAATTGGAAATGGTTTGCCTCCCGAATTAGCTTTTGGGAAAGTGGCTGAATCTTCCAAAGGGTTAAGGACAGAGGAGTTTTTCAAAAGAGTTAATTATAATGTTCGACAGATGGGCATGAGCGTCGAGAGCTCTTTATTTGACAAGGTTAGAGGGGTTTTGATTTATTATCCTTCAGAATTAATTTCCTCGAGCATGAAAATACTTGTGGAATCTTCTAAGAAAGGACTTAAGATTGCTGCTTCTAGTTTAATGAGCATTTCAGAGTATGTTAAGAATATACAGAAGATCAATCTGAGACTTAAAGATATGCTCGCTGAGATTACGTCTGACATGAAAAGCAACATGGCTTTTTTGGCCCCTTTGCTTTCTGGGATTGTTGTTGGATTGTCCGCAATGATAACTACAATACTTGGGAAATTAAACTTTGCACAAAATTTAGCAGGCACTACTGCAGGATTTAATCTTGACCAAGTACTTTCGTTGTTCAATTTTAAAGAAATGGTTCCTCCTTATTTCTTGCAAATTTCAATAGGAATTTATCTTATACAGATTATTTTCATTCTCACAAGAACCTTAGTGACTGTTGATTCTGGTGAGGATAGCCTTGAAAGATCGAATCAGCTCGCGGGAAATTTGAGGTCTGGAATTTTGCTTTATTTCTTAACTGCATTATTTGCAACCATGGCATTGTTTATACTGGCAAGCGTTGTTCTGAGCGGGATGATCGGCAGTTAAATTTATTAATGCTTTTTACTTATTAGTTGCATGAAAAAAGTGGTGAAAAAAAGAACTGTAAAAATTTCATCTCGAAGAGAAAGTGTTCCTAAGGGTGTTAAAGTTATTTCCATTCTCTATTATATTGGTGCAGTGCTTTCTTTTGTTTCTGCATTGGCTTTTATTGTTATAGGGGTTTGGATTTTAATCAATCCTGGCGCCAGTTCACAATTTAATTCTTTAATGCAAAGCTTGTCTGCAACATTTGGGCCTGGCTTTTCTTTTTTTAAATTCTTCCTGATAATATTTGGAGTGGTTCTTGCAGGAATAGGGGTCTTTGATTTGTTTGTGGCTAAAGGGCTTGTCAAAGGTAAAGCTTGGACGAGAATTGTTGTTGTGTTAATTTCTGCCTTTGGATTTTTGTCTTCACTTAGTTCCCTTGTCGGAGGAGATTTCAAGGAAGTCTTTGGATTAGTCATTTCAGGATTAATCTTTTGGTATTTGGCCTTTTCTCATTCAGTGAAAAAATTCTTTGAATAGGTTTATTGGAAAGATAATAAGAAGATTTATTAATAATTTTCTACTATTCTTTTTATGATAAGGAGGGATAAAAGGGGGATTGAGATTGAGATGCTTACTTGGTGGATTATTGGAATTGCAGTTTTAGTCATTGCGATTGGGGTCATAATGGTCTTAAAAGGAAAAGGAAGTAACGCCATCGATTTTATAAGAAACCTTTTTAGGTTTGGGTCATAATGGGAACACAAATAGGCTTAGGAAAAATAGTTTCAATTATTTTGGCAATACTGGTAGTGGCTGCGGTCCTGTTTCTTTTGTTTAAGGTGAATATAATAAAATGGATAAAGGATCTTTTTCCAGATTTTGTTTTTAGGAGTTTGATATGATTGCCAAAAAAGGAAGTTCAGATATAATGACGCCAGAAGGTCTGGGAATAATTGTTGCTGTTCTTTGTTTGATTGTCTTGGTTGCATTTGCAGGGAAAATTTTTTTCTCAGCCGATCCTAAAATAAATCAGGCTACTTCAACTTTGGATCAAATTTCTCAGATTATAAGAAATTTGCAGGAAAATCAATCGAAAAATTATCTAATGGAGAGTCCGTCTTCCTGGAACTTAGTCTATTTTTCCGTAAATGACAAGAAACCAGCCTCATGTGATTTTGAAACCTGTTTTTGCATTTGTGATAATTCTTGGTTAAACAGTTATGATGCTTCTGTGTGCGAGGCCAAAAAAGGAATCTGCAAGAATTTAAATGAAAATATAATTTTTGAAAAGCAGAATTTTTTAAATCTGAACAACCTACCAAGAACAATAATTATAAATAAAACGAAAGAACAAATAATCATAAAATATTTGCTGGAAGACAATGTTGATAATTCAAAGCTTTACGGAGAACCAAAACTGTGACAATGGAAAAAATAATCTTTAATAAAAAAGGGGAACTGAGTGGACTTGCTCAAACAATCTTATGGGTAATTTTGTTTGCGGCTTTGAGTGTTGGTATTTATTTTTTCAGGAAAAGACTTTTTAATTTAGGATGATAAAACGTACAGAAAAAAAAGGAGAGTTGACGAACGAACAGATAATAGCAATTGTAATCTTAGTTGTAGGTTTTGCAGTTATTTTGTATTTTTTCTTTTATCGTGGAGCTATTGGACAGGAGCCAGACAGGCAAACCTGCCATTTATCCGTCATTGAAAGAGGATCGCTTCCAAACACTGCAGGCATTAAAGATCTACCTCCGCTCAAATGTTCCACTAGAAAAATTTGTGTTACTGACAAATTGATTGGCAAAGGAAATTGTAGTGATGAGCTTGGAAGCACTTATGACACTGTTAGAGTCAGTTCCAGCAAAGACAAAATTGGAAACGAGATAAACCAATTTGTAGCTGATGAACAGGCTGCTTGTTGGAATACGATGGGTGCTGGGAATGCACAGCTTTTTACTCGAGACACTTTCACCAAGAAAAGATGTATTGTCTGCAGCAGAATATCTTTTGATGGTTCAATACAAAAAAACCTTCCTGTTGTGGATGGACTTGGAAAGTTTATGATAAGCAAATACGTTCCTAACTCAAATATTACTTATTGGAATTATCTAAGCGGGGGAATTGTTCCAGAGCAGTATAATTCAAGATACGACAATTTCACAACTTCCGAAAAAGCAATCTTGTACATGGAGAGCGACACAAGCAATTTCGCGGATTGGATTCCAAGGAGTGGTTTTGCGGCAGGATGTATAATAGGCGGAGTCAAGGGAGCAGTAGTTGGTGTTATCGGAGGAGCAATAGGATGCATTGCTGGAGGGACTGTTGGTACTTTAGCTGGGGGCGCTACTGAAGTAGAAATCAAGTCTTTGATAGGATACAAACCTTATGTCTCAGAGCATGTATTAATTGATTATGGTGAAAATATGAAAGATTTAGGATGCGACAGCTTAGAAAGTATTCCCTAGTTAAATTTATAACATTTCCGTTCCTTTTTCATTCATGTCAAGAAGAGGAATTTTTTCCGATAAAAAAGCTGAAGAAAATCTGATGTCTCAAATTGTCTTTATTCTTTTGGATCTAATCATTTTTAGTGCGATGCTTTATTTTGTTTCAACTTCTTCTAAAGGCGCTTTGGCGTATGAGCAAGTCTATGCGAAACAGATTGCTTTAGCAATTGACTCTGGGAAACCAGACACCCAGATTTCAATAGATTTTAAAAACGCGTTGGAAATAACAAAAGGAAGCACGGAAAATGTTGTGTCTTTCAATAATAACGAGGCTATAGTCAATCTAGGGGGAAAAGGGGGTTATGGTTTCACGTATTTCTCGGATTACAATGTTGAGTACTTTTTTGCTGGCGATGAACTTGTTATAATCTTAAAGGAAAAATAATATGGGAAATTTAATTAAAGACAAAATTGGCGATGAGAAATACCTTTCGTTTTGGTGGTATCTCATAATAATAATTGTTGGAGTAGGGATTGCTGCAGGTGTCTTCATTTTTTATTCTTCTCCGATTGATGCCAGAGATGTTGAGTCTAAAATTATTTATGATAGACTCTCTGATTGTTTAGTCAGAAATGGATTTTTGGAACAAGATGTCTTCAGCAGCAACTTTGATATTTTTGAAAAATGTGAGATAAACAAGGAAATTTTTTCAGGACAGACGAATTTTTATTTCAATATTAAGTTTAGGAATGAAACTGGCAGGATACGGGAAGATTTGGCTGGGGGAGATCTTTCTTATCAAAAGGATTGTGAAATAGCCAAGAACATTGAGGCCGAGAAGTTTCCAGTGTGCTACAAGAATGTCCAGCCATTTTTTTATTACGAAAATGGTGAGATGAAAAAAGGGTTACTGGAAGTTTTGACGGCGTCAAACCAAGAAGGGAGGAAAATTCCGGTAATAAAATGAGAAAGAAAAACGGGCAGGTTGGACCTACTATAACGTGGATTCCAGCCTTCACCATAATTGTTTTTTTAATGATACTCTTTATCGCTTTTACTTTGGTTTTGGCCTCGCATAAAGTTGTGCCTGATCTAGCTATGAATAAGATTTTGAGCAGTGATTCAATTGAAAAAACTGTTGGCATGGGAGATTTGGAAAGTGGGCAGAAATTTTTGTATCTGCTGAATTATCCTGTTGACAAAGGGGATTTCAGAGATTTAGTTATTAGATACAATAAAGATTCTGGGCTTAAGGAAAACGTTAATGGAAATGTTTCATTGATTTTGGAAGATAGTGTTTTGCCTGGGAGATGTTTTATATTTAATCTAGACAACAACTATCTGAGAAATAAAAATTTTGAAGTTGAGAGCAGAATTTATCCGGAACTTTTTGTCAGAGTCCCTGAAAATAAAAATGGTAATATGTTAGGTTTGTACTTTGGAAAATGTTAATAAAAAATAAGACTGGCAGTATGCATGTAACGCTTATGGTTTTTATGGTGGCAACTTTAGCTATTGCCAGCATTTTTATATTTGCAACAAGCGAATCTAATTTTGAAGGGAAAATTTCAGATGCGAGGGTTGTGGGGTTCACATCCAATGTTTATGATCTTGGACAATTTTATATAAACCAAGCTGGAGAAAAGGCCTTTGTTGATTCTTACACGGAACTCATAAAAGATAATTCTTTCATGGCAAATCCTAAGAAGAATTCCAATGGTGATGTAGAGTTTGGCAGCTTAAATCCTAATCTGGATGACGATATGCTAAAAAGAATTTCTCCGAGATTTAAGGAAAACTTTAATTCATACGAATTTACGAATGAGTTTATGATTAAAATTAAGAATTCCATAAATGATGGTAAGTTTAGAATTGCGGAGGAAAACAGGCGATTTAAAATTGTTGTAAGCAATCTAGAATTTAATTTTTCCTCAAGCAGCATAAATGTGATTTACTTCCCAGAAATTTCTTCTTCATTGGACACGAACAAAATAGGGCTGAATAGTTTTGAGGAGATTTATGCTGCGAAAGAAAAGTGCAAAAATGATGAAAAAGTCAAAGAGTGTTTTGAAAAAGACCTTAAGAGCTTTAACGTTTACGCGGAACAGAAAACAGAGGATGGAAAAAAATATTATTTGGTTACGTTGACGAGCAAGCAGGAATTTCTCATTGACGGAGAGTTTAAAAGTATAGGGCTTAGATTTGTTGGTGTTTGAAAATATTTATAAATGAGAGTTTACTGTTTTAAATATGATAAGAAAGAGGGATAAGAAGGGACAGGGGTTGTCTTCTGAAACAATAATTTTACTTCTCATAGCTGTCGTGGTTTTGGTCATAGTTATTTTAGGATTTACAAAAGGATGGGGTTGGGTGTTCGGAGGATTTGGATTGTTGCCTGGAGATCTTGAAAAGTCGGCACAAGCATGTGATCTTGCCGGCCAGAATAATCTGAAGACAACATATTGTAATGAATTCAAGGAAGTTAAGATTTCTGGGAAGAACCAGTTTGTCAACTGTGAATATCTCGCAAAGAGCGGATATGCTTCCTTCACGACGTTAACTGAGTCTTGTGGAAGTATAACAAAGCTTGCCCAGGATACATGCACTAATCAGAGACTTGATGATCAGAAAGATATGATAAACGGCGAGACCTGCGCTGCTTGGAAAGCTAAGACTGCTTGATTCTGAATAAATATTTATAAATGATTCTCGGCTAGTATTAGAATGGAAAAGAACAGGTATGTGTTTTTGTTTTTTGAGTTATTAGTGACTGGAATTTTTGTCATAGGATTGGTGAGCGCTGACTTGGAGTCTTGGATTAGTGATACTGCTCTTCCATCTATAGGTGCTGGAGAAGGCTGGCAATATATAGTTTTAGTTTTAATTGTTGTTGTGATTGTGTTTGCAGTTCTTTATGATCTGACAATGTTCTTTCCATTTATCTCTAGCCCTTGGGTAAGATATGTTGTTGCTGGGGGATTGACTGTTGCAAGCGTGTTGTTTGGAGGGATTCGTGCGGTTTCTGTTGCTTTGCTTACAATTGCTTCGGGAATTGGAGCTATCGGAGTTTTTCTCATGATAATTGTTAGCTTGATCATTGCGATTGTTATTTTTACTGGGTTCGGTGGTTTTGTCAGAAGGTTAGCAGAAAGAGTGAGGGCGAACAATGAAAGAACTAGGGCAATGAGAGTTGCTGATGAAGCAGCGGCTGGAATTAACGAGGCCATGGAATTCCGTAGACAGACTGGATAAATAGTGAAATTTTAAATACTTCTTTAGACATTTTGATTTATGTACAAAAAGAGTTTGATGGTGGCTTTGATTTTTGTTTTAGCACTTGGGTTTATCAATTTATCTAATATTCTGGCAGCAAGCTCAACTGATACACTTGAGAATGCGGGCAATCAAATTCAAACTGGGGTTGACAAGGCGGAAAATTTGGGAAATAAAGCCAATTCTGGATGGAGTTATCTCTCTGGAGAGTGGAAGAAAGTTTTGCTAGAAAATGAGTTTGTCTCTGCAATTAATGTTGTTCTAACCAGCTTGAGCTTTGTTTTTCTTATACTTCTTGGTGTCCCTTATAGTTTTTCTTTAATCTTCCTTTTTGCAGTTATCTTTTGGTTTTTCTTTTTTTATTTGCTAAGAAAAATGTTTGGAATATTTTCTCCTTTTTCCTCTGGCGTTTCTTTAATTGTTGCTTCATGCTTGACTATAGCTCTTGCTCAATTCGGACTTTATAAAACAATAGCCAGCTTTTTTGTTTGGCTCATTTTCCTTCCAGGAAATCCTTTGATAGGAGTATTAATTTTTGTAGGAATTATAGTCGGAATGATCTTAGTGTCTAAGGTGTTGAAGTCAGTTTATTTCAGATCAGAAAAAAATAAGGAGAAATTTGCTAAGGAAACCGAGAAAACTGACAGAGGGATACTCCATTCTTTTGTCGAGACATTAAAGAAGGCTTGGAAATAAATTTAGGAGAAAAAATGGATTACGGATTTAGCGAAAAAAGGAACAAGAAAAAAAGCAAGTTTAAGGAAAGGAAAAAACATCCTTACAAGCTTGGCGGCGGAAAGAGAACGAATGTTTAATTGGCTTATCAAACATTTTTAAACAATAATTACTTTTGAAAAACATGATAGAGGTGACATTTTTAGTATTGCTTGCCTTAGCGTGGATTATATTTGCCAGCGTGGAAGACCTAAAAAAAAGAGAGGTGGCAAATTGGCTTAATTTTTCTTTGATAGTGTTTGCTTTGGGCTTCAGATTTTTTTACAGTCTTTTTAACGGAAACTACAATTTTTTTGTGCAGGGAATTCTTGGCTTGATAATATTTTTTGTAATTGGAAATCTCCTTTATTATTCGAGGATGTTTGCCGGGGGAGACGCTAAAATGATGATAGCCCTTGGCGCCATATTAGGTTTTAGTGGGAATTTTTTAGTCAACCTGAAAATTTATTTTTTATTCCTGTTCTTGTTTTTGTTTGGAGGCGCGATTTATGGAGTTTCGGCTACACTGTATCTTAGTCTAAAATATAGGATGAATTTCAAAAAGGATTTTGTAAAAAAGATAAAAGAGAATAAAAGAATTATATCTGCAGTAATGGCTTTGGGGCTACTTTTCATAATTGTAGGCTTTTTCCAGACTCCTTTGTTGATATTTGGAGCATTGGTATTTATCCTTCCTGTCTTTTATGTTTATGTGAAAACTGTGGACAGTGTTTGCATGGTGAGGGATGTTGAAACCAAAGATCTTGATGAGGGTGAGTGGCTTTACAAACCTGTAAAAGTTGGCAGGAGAATTATAAAACCTAGCTGGGAGGGTTTGAGCAGTGAAGAGGGAAAATTAATAAGAAAAAATTATAAAATCATAAGAATAAAAGTCGGCATAGCTTTCCTTCCTGTGTTTTTGATTGCATTTTTGGCTTTGTGGTATTTGTGGGAAACTGGATTGTGGAATCTTTTTTGGTAGTTAAGGAAATCTTTTTGGGAGCCAATGCGTTTTGTCAGAAATTATGTTTTGTTTTGGCTGTTCTTTAGTAACAGGTTTTTCTTCAGTCTGTTTTGTCTCTTTTTTCTGCGTGTGTTTCTTAGGCTGGAGTAATAATTTTTCCTGAAGTTTCTTTAATTCGTTTTCAGATTCTTTTTTTCTTTTTGACTTCAAGGATTCATCTTTGTATACAGGAATAATATTGAGAACCTCATGACCAAACATTTTGGAAGGGACTATGTCGATTTTTTCTGGTTTCAGAACTTTTAATCTTTCCGCAATTTCTTTGGCAAAATCTATCGCTTCTTTTGTTGATTCTTCTGAATGGATTTTTTGGATAACCATCGAATGTCCTTTTGATACGGGGTTTATTTCTAAAACTCCCATTGCATGGCTATTTTCCCCTATCGTAAAAGAAGGAATTTTTTTCTGAATTATTGAGCAGAAAACACATTCATCGTCTTCGCTAACTAACTTATTTTGTTTTAGAAAGTTTTCTAGCTCTTCTGGAGTCATGTCTTCTATAGATAAAATTAACTCTTCTTTGTTAGGAATTTCTGAATTTTGTATTTGAGAAATCAGCTGTGATTTTATGTTTTTTATCTGAGATTCTTGTAGCATTTTATGCAATTTTTCTCATGTCAATTATTTGGATGGAGCTTACGTTTGTTATTTTTTTAAAGGCCTCTTCAACATGTTCAAGTTCTTTTTCTTCCGGCCATTCAAAAAAAGCTATTATAGCTTTTAACCCGAATGCTATCGGTTCTATTTCGTAGTCTCTGTTTCTACCCCCGCCTTTCTCTACAATGTGCATTGCAGTTTTTTTTATTGCCTCAAGATCTGTCGAAGGAGATTCTGGCATCAACTTTATTTTTACTCCGATTATTCCCATAAACTAGTATCAAAATTACTGTTTATAAGCCTTTGGGCGCAGTTTTATAAGAAGCAAAAGGATCACAAAGAAAAATGCTGATATAACCAAAAGGCCTCCAGAAACTATGCCGGCCCCATTTACTGCAAAGCCAGTTATTTGTGTACTCACGATGAAAAGCAGTGCGAGGGGGATTATGAAAGCTATAAAAATTTTAAGGCCAGCTTTGAAAAGATAATCTTTTTTCATATATAAAAGATCCAAAAACAGTTTAATTATTTTACCCTTTTTTCCGAATATTTTTTAAACTCTGGTGTACATTAATTATCATGGTGTTATTGATAGGTGCTGCATTTTTGATGCCTTTGATTTTGATAGGCGCGCTTCTGTTTGTTTTTTGGTTGATGATGCTCATTGATTCTATAACAAGAAAATTCAAAGGCGGGAGTCAGAAAATAGTGTGGGTTTTGGTGAACATACTGCTTGGATTTTTGGGAACTTTGATCTACTATTTTGTAGTCTTTATCAAGGACAAGGGTAGATCAATAAAATGGCTTTGGTGGACGCTGTTGATTGTCTTTTTAGTATGGATTATTTTTGTCGGTTTTTTCTTTTCTAGATTATTCGGTTAATTTGTTCTTTTATTCAGTTGCACACTGTAAAAATTTATGGAATTATGCAGTTTTTTCCCACAACAATGCTTAAAAATAATGGTTTTTTATCTGAGTAATGATAGATGAGAATTATGAAAGAATTTTGGAAAAGATATCCAAAACTTCTGGTGTTGCAAAAGAGGAA
>ORJL011431653.1_pt1 | contig 14880 bp, 27 predicted proteins | sample 1779941 | NCBI WGS metagenome assembly ORJL01 (sample SAMEA104232317, study PRJEB22302) | groundwater metagenome | biome: forest; feature: aquifer; material: groundwater | place: USA | collected 2011-08-07 | depth 5.8 m
CTCGTCCGCTGCTCGCCGCGGAAGGTGCGTCTGGTCGTGGATGGTCTGCGCGGCCTTGTGGCCCAGGACGCGCTCTCCCAGTTGCGGTATAGCAGCAGCCCCGTGGCCCGGGACGTGGCGAAGCTGGTCCATTCAGCTCTGGCCAACGCCGAGAACAACTACCAGTTGGAGCCAGGGGGGCTGCGGATCAAGCAGATCGTGACCGACGAGGGGCCCCGCATGAAGCGTTTTCGTCCCGGTCCTCACGGCCGGGTGAAGCCTTATGTACATCGGACCAGCCACGTGACGGTCTATCTTCAGGAGGGGTAGCGTGGGGCAGAAGGTTCATCCTACCGGCTTTCGGCTGGGCTACATCAAGGACTGGCAATCCAAGTGGTACGCCGATCGGGCCTATGCCGATCTGCTGCTTGAAGATGCGAAGATCCGCGATCACATTCGCGGTCGCTTCCGCGATGCCGGCATCCCCCGCATCGAGATCGAGCGCGGGGCAAACCAGGTGACGGTGACGATCTACACAGCCAAGCCGGGCATCGTCATCGGCAAGGGTGGTCAGAAGGTGGACGAGCTGCGTGCCCGACTCGAGCTGGAGACGGGCAAGCGGGTGCGGTTGAACATTCAGGAGATCCGGCTGCCAGAACTGGAGGCCCAACTGGTGGCGCGCTCGGTGGCGGACCAGTTAATTCGGCGCGTGGCGTACCGGCGGGCGATGAAGCAGGCCGTGGCTCGGACCATGCAACGCGGTGCGGGCGGTATCAAGATCACCTGTGGCGGGCGCCTGGGCGGCTCAGAGATGTCGCGGCGCGACACCGAGCGGGACGGACGTGTGCCGCTGCAGACGCTGCGCGCCGACATCGACTATGGGTTCGCCGAAGCCCACACGGCCTTCGGGTGCATTGGGGTCAAGTGCTGGATCTACAAGGGCGATATCCTGCCGGAGCGCCGCCTCCCCGAGGGCGAGACGGTGGCGCTGCGCGAGGCCCTGGGCTAGATGCTTCTTCCGAAGCGAGTTCGCCACCGCAAGGTCCACCGCGGCTCCCGAAAGGGCGTAGCGCTGTCGGGCAATACGGTGGCGTTCGGTGACTTTGGCCTCCAGGCCCTTGAGGCGGCGTGGATCACGAGCCGGCAGATTGAGGCGGCGCGGCGCGCCATCACCCACCACATGCGGCGTGGTGGGAAAGTGTGGATCAGGATCTTTCCCGACAAGCCAGTGAGTGCCAAGCCGGCCGAGACCCGCATGGGCAGTGGTAAGGGTCCACCCGACCACTGGGTGGCGGTCGTCCGGCCTGGTCGGATGCTGTTCGAGGTTGCCGGTGTGACTGAGGAGCTGGCACGGGCGGCCATGCGCTTGGCGAGCCACAAGCTGCCGATCGCCACTCAGGTCGTGGTCCGAGAGGAACCCCCGGCGTCAGTGGCTGGAGAATAGATCAGTCATGCGTGCGGTAGAAGTTCGCAAGTTGGAGCCCGAGGACCTTGAGAAGCAGTTGGAGGAGTCGCGGCGGGAGCTGTTCAATCTTCGCTTCCGGCTAGCGACGCGGCAGCAGGCCAACTCCAGCGAACTTGGCAAGGCAAGGCGGGCTATTGCTCGCATTCTGACGGTCATGGCTGAGCGAAGGCGGGCGAACGGAGGCAACGGGTGAGCGACGAGACTGGAGCGGCGAATCGGGCGCCCACCCGCCGACGGCGGCGGGTGGGTCGCGTGGTGAGCGATGGCATGGAAAAGACAGTGGTCGTGCTGGTGGAGGCCCGCCGGGCTCACCCCCGTTATGGCCGCATCGTCAAGCACCGCACTAGATTCATGGCTCACGACGAGACCAACCGCTGCCGAAGGGGTGACCTCGTGGAGATCGAGGAGACTCGCCCGATGTCTCGTCACAAGTGCTGGCGTGTTGTCTCGGTCCTGGAGAGCCGGGAGGTGGTCGAGGTGCCGGCGGGGGTCGTGGAGAGTCAGGGATGATCATGCTCCAGACGCGCCTGCGCGTGGCCGACAACAGCGGCGCACGCCGCATCATGTGCATCGGCATCCCAGGTGGCTCAGGGCGCCGCTACGCCCGCGTGGGCGATATCATCGTCGCCTCGGTCAAACAGGCCGTTCCGAATAGCAACCTGAAGAAGGGAACCGTCGTGAAGGCGGTCGTTGTGCGAACCACTCACACGTATGGCCGCCCGGACGGCTCGTATATCCGCTTCGATGACAACGCCGCCGTCATCCTGGGCGATAAGAACAATCCCCGAGGGACCCGGATCTTCGGTCCCGTAGCGCGGGAGCTGCGGGAGAAGAACTTCATGAAGATCATCTCCCTTGCGCCAGAGGTGATGTAGGTGCCAGTCGCTGGTTTGCACGTGCAGCGTAACGATGAGGTTCTCGTCATCGCCGGCCGTGAGCGAGGCAAGCGTGGCAAGATTCGCCGCGTCTTGCCCGAGAGGCAACGGGCGGTGGTGGAAGGGGTTAACCTCGTTAAGCGGCATCTCAAGGCCCGCCAGCCCGGAGCGCGAGCAGGAATCGTCGAGCAGGAGGCCGCGCTGCACGTCAGCAACCTCATGCTGATCTGTGCCAAGTGTGGCGAGGCGGGACGCTTTGGCAGGAGTGTTCTGGAGGACGGGCGCAAAGTGCGACGCTGCAAGAAGTGTGGAGAGGTGGTGGACTAATGGCTCCTGGTGCCTCTTCCCCACCGCCTCCAGCAGAATCGGTCATGCCGCGACTGCGCCACCGCTACGAACAGGATGTCGTGGCCGTCCTGCGACGTGAATTCGGCTATCGGAATCCTCTGGAAGTGCCGCGCCTGAGGAAGGTTGTCCTGAACATTGGCCTGGGAGAGGCAACCAAGGATGCCAAAGCCTTGGAAGCGGCCAGCCGCGATCTGGGCGCGATCTCGGGACAGAGGCCCGTGTTGACGCGGGCCAAGAAATCGATTGCCGCCTTCGGGCGTCTACGCAAGGGAATGGCTATTGGCGCGATGGTGACGCTACGCGGGGCGAGAATGTACGAGTTCCTTGACCGTCTTATGAGCCTGGCTCTGCCTCGCTTGCGCGACTTTCGCGGCGTTTCGGCGAAATCCTTCGACGGGAGGGGAAACTACACCCTCGGCTTGCGGGAGCAGGTTATCTTTCCCGAGATCGATTACGATCGTGTCGACAAGATGCGTGGTTTGGAAATAAGTGTCGTAACGAGTGCCCGGACGGACGAAGAGGGGAAAAGGCTGCTCGAGCTCTTGGGCATGCCCTTCACGCGGACATAGGGATAAAGGACGGAGGCTGCGGTGGCTCGCGTATGTATGATCGTCAAGGCAGGAAGGCCAGCTAAGTTTCCTGTGCAACAGCATAACCGTTGTCATATATGTGGCAGATCTCGTGCGTTTATCCGACGCTTCGGCATGTGCCGTATTTGCTTCCGGGAACGGGCTCTACGCGGTGAGCTGCCGGGTGTCACCAAGTCAAGTTGGTAAGAGGGTTCACGGTGGCGATTTCTTGTGATGAGGGACGTGATCCATGGGCATGACCGATCCTGTCGCTGATATGCTCACCAGGATACGCAATGCCTCGGCGGCGCGCCATGAGTTTGTCATGATGCCGACGTCGAAGATCAAGGTGGCTATAGCGAAAGTTCTCAAACAAGAAGGGTTCGTCCGGGACTACGAGGTTCTCTCAGGAGTGCCCCAGGGCACGCTGAAGCTAGTTCTGCGTTACGATGTCGGGAAAACGCCCACCATCTCGGGGTTGAAGCGAGTGAGTCGACCCGGTCTCCGGGTCTATGTCCAGAAGGCTGAGATTCCACGGGTGTACGGCGGTTTGGGGATCGCTATTCTTACAACACCAGACGGGGTTATGACGGGACAGCAGGCATGGCGCAAGCGCATCGGAGGCGAGGTGCTCTGCTATGTCTGGTGACCGCCCCACCGGGGCGGCAGGGAGGGCCAGGTGTCGCGCATAGGGCGGGCGCCTATCACGGTTCCCGACGGAGTTGTTCTGGAGGTCGGGGAAGGCAATCACGTCACCGTGCGGGGACCTCGGGGCGAGTTGAGCCAACAGCTAAACCCAATCATGCGTATTGCGCGGCGCGATGGCACCGTGGTGGTTGAACGGCCCAGCGACGAACGCCAGCATCGTGCCCAGCACGGTCTGACCCGGGCGTTGCTGGCCAACATGGTGGAGGGCGTGAGCCGGGGCTTCCAGAAGAGCCTGGAAGTGGTGGGCGTTGGCTACCGGGCGCAGAAGGACGGGGAGAAGCTGGTTCTGCTGGTGGGATTCTCGCACCCGGTCGTCCTGGAGCCGCCGCCACGCATCACCTTCGCTCTGGAAGGTGCCAACCGCGTCCACGTCCAGGGGATCGACAAGCAACTGGTGGGCGAGACCGCGGCGCAGATCCGACGCGTCCGGCCTCCGGAACCCTATAAAGGGAAGGGCATCCGCTACGCTGGCGAGGTGGTGCGCCGCAAGGCAGGCAAAGCGGGAAGGACCGGCGGAAAGCGAGGTTAGATGGGTAGGAAGTTTCATCCTCCGCGCACACCGCGCGAGAGGCGACATGTGCGGGTGCGGGGTCGAGTGGCCGGCACGGGCCAGCGGCCACGTCTTTGCGTGTTTCGTAGCTTGCAGCACATCTATGCCCAGGTGATCGATGACAGCGCAGGTCACACGTTGGTGGCGGCCTCGTCGTTGGACGCGGATCTGCGGCCCAAGACCGGTGGTCTGAAGAAGCAGGCGGTAGCCGAGCTCGTCGGCGCGCTTTTGGCTCAACGTGCACTCGAACGAGGCATTCGTCAGGTAGTCTTCGATCGCGGCGGCTATCAGTACCATGGGCGAGTGCGGGCTGTGGCCGACGGCGCGCGCAGGGAAGGATTGGGGTTCTAAGAAAGATGGTCGCAAATCGTTCTGTGGGCGACGGTCTGGAAGGGCGCCAGGCCCTTCTTACCGAGAAGGTCGTCGCCATTAATCGAGTGGCCAAGGTGGTCAAAGGTGGCCGCCGCTTCAGCTTCAGCGCCGTGGTGGTGGTGGGCGACGGTCAGGGATCGGTGGGCGCGGCGCTTGGGAAAGCGAGAGAGGTGCCCTCCGCGATTCGCAAAGCGGGTGAGAATGCCAAGAAGCATATGGTGCGGGTAGTCCTGCAGGGGACCACGATTCCCCATGACGTGGTCGGCGTGTTCAGCGCGGCCCGGATCCTCATGCGGCCGGCGTCGGCCGGGACGGGCGTGATCGCCGGTGCCGGCGCTCGGGCGGTGCTCGAGGCAGCGGGCGTGCGGGATGTGCTGGCGAAGTCGTTGGGTAGCCGCAACTCGATCAACGTTGTCCAGGCGGCGATGGCCGGCCTGAAGCTGCTGCGCGATCCAGCGCAGGTTCGCCAGGCCCGCAAGACCCAGGGGGGGGGAAGATAGGGGAATGGCACGCCTTCGCATTCGCTGGGTAAAGAGCGCCATCGGCTACCGGCGTGACCAGAAGGAGACGATCGCTGCTCTGGGTCTGCGGCGCTTGAACCAGGTGGTCGAGCACGAGGACACGAGGTCCATGCGCGGCATGGCAGAGAAGGTGAAGCACCTGATCACCGTCGAGTCGGTCGACGCTGACGAGAGGAGCTAGCTGGGATGCAGTTGCACCAGGTGTCCCGTCCCGCAGGGGCGCGTCATCGCGCTCGGCGGGTGGGCCGCGGCAACGCCGCCGGCCAGGGAACCACGGCCGGGAAAGGAACCAAGGGGCAGAAGGCCCGCGCGGGCGTCTCGATCCCAGCCCGGTTCGAGGGAGGCCAGTTGCCTCTCGTGAAACGCCTGCCCTTCAAGCGGGGCTTCGTCAATCACTTCCGCGTGTCCTATGCCGAGGTGAATTTGGAGCGCCTCGCGGCGTTTGCCCCGGGTTCGGCGGTGACTCCTGAGAGCCTGCAACAGGCAGGCCTCATCAAGTCCACCCGCCGGCCGGTGAAGATTCTGGGCAGAGGGGATCTCCAGGTGTCCCTGCAGGTGAAGGCACATAAGTTCACTCGTGCAGCCCAGGGCAAGATCGAGGCTGCTGGCGGGACGGTGGAGGTCGCCTAGCTTGCTGCAAAGCGCTCTGGCAGCCCTGCGCGTCGGAGAGCTGAGGCACAAGCTTCTATTCACCTTCGGCATGCTCGTTCTCTTCCGGTTCATAGCCCATGTGCCGGTGCCGGGCGTGGACGTGGAGGTGCTGGGGCGCTTTCTCAGTGAGAATCAGCTCCTGGGCGTGCTGAACCTCCTCAGCGGCGGCGCCCTGAGCAACTCGAGCATCGCCACGCTGGGAGTGTACCCGTATATCACAGCGTCGATCATCCTCCAGTTGCTCATGCCGGTGATTCCCCAATTGGAGGCCCTGTCGAAAGAGGGCGAGGCGGGCCGGAATAAGATCAACCAGTACACCCATTGGCTCACCATTCCTCTCGCCGCGGGGCAGGGCTACGCCCAGCTTGTCGTGTTGCAGCAAGCCGGGGCGCTCTCCTACCTGTGGCCAGCGAGCGGTAGCCTGCCGGGCACTATCGCCATGGTCGCCGCGATCACAGCGTCAACGATGTTCCTGGTGTGGATGGGGGAGCTGATCACCGAGCACGGTATCGGCAACGGCGTCTCCGTGATCATCTTCGGTGGCATCGTGGCCTCCCTGCCCCAGTTCCTCGGGCAGGCCGTGGTCGGTCCCATCAACCCCACAGGCATGGTGCTCTTTGCCGTCCTCGGTTTGATCATCGTGGTGACGATCGTCATCTTTCAGGAGGCCCACCGGCGCATCCCCGTTCAGTACGCCAAGAGCATGTTTCGTGGCGGGCGCATGTACCGGCAGACTGCGGCGAGCCACATTCCCCTACGCGTCAACTCGGCCGGCATGATCCCTCTCATCTTTGCCATCGCCATCGTCTCGATGCCTGGCCAGTTCGCCCTCTACCTCAGGCAATCCGACGTCCCCTGGATCTCGAACCCCGCTCGGTTCTTCGAGACGGTGTTCGATCCCGGCGGGGGGGTGTATTGGGTGCTGTACTTCTTGATGGTGGTGGCCTTTACCTTCTTCTACACGATGGTACAGTTCTCCAACATGAAGCTGCCCGAAAACCTGCAGAAGAACGGTGGATTCGTCCCCGGCATCCGGCCGGGGCGGCCAACAGCCGAGTACCTCACCAAGGTGCTCATCCGCATCACCTGGGGCGGCGCCATATTTCTGGGCCTCATCGCTGTGATCCCCTTCGTTGCCGAGCGCACGACCAACGTGCAAGCGCTGCAGATCAGCAGCACGGGGCTGCTCATCGTCGTTGGTGTGGTGCTCGACACGATGCGACAACTGGAGGCCCAGCTCCTGATGCGCCAGTACGAAGGATTCATCAAGTAGGTGTTGCGTCGAGCATGAGTGGGACGTTTGTCGTGTTATTGGGGCCGCCGGGGGCCGGCAAGGGAACGCAGGCTGCTGGGCTGGCCCAGGGTCTGGGGCTGCCCCATGTGGCATCCGGCGACCTCTTTCGCGAAGCGCTGGCCAAGGGGACGGCGTTGGGCTTGAGGGCCAAGGCTTACATGGAGCATGGGGAGCTGGTGCCGGACGACGTAACGGTAGCGATGATGATGGAGAGGCTGGAGAACGCCGATTGTGCTGCGGGGGCCATCCTCGACGGCTTCCCGCGTTCTCTGGGCCAGGCGCGTGCGCTGGGTGACGCTCTGCATGCGCGGGGTGCCGACGTGAGGCGCGTCGTGTACCTGCGCGTGGTGGAAGAGGAGCTGTTGCAGCGACTCGGCGGTCGATGGATCTGCCGACAGTGCCAGGCTCCGTATCACGTACTTAGCCAGCCCCCCAAGGTGGCGGGCCGATGTGACCACTGCGGCGGCACGTTGTATCAGCGCGTCGATGACTCGGTGGATACCGCGCTGGAAAGGATGCGAGTCTACAACCGGGAGACGGCCCCGCTCATCGAATACTACGCCGCGGCTGGCAAGCTGATCGAAGTGGATGGCGCGGGCAGTATCGATGCGGTTGGGAAGAAACTGGTGGAGGCGGTCGCGGCGTGAGTGTGGAGCTCAAGTCGGAGAAGGAAGTGGCCGTCATGCGGGAGGCGGGCCGCATCGTGGCCCACATCTTGCGGATCATGGCCGATGCGGTTCATCCAGGCATGCAGACCCGTGAGCTTGATGCGATCGCTGCTAAGGAACTGGCCAACGCGGGGGCGCTCTCGTCGTTCAAGGGCTACCGTGGCTTTCCGGCCACGGTCTGCGTATCGGTGAACGACGAGATCGTTCATGGCATCCCCGGCTCCCGTGTGCTCAGAGAGGGCGACATCGTGTCCATCGACTTCGGTGCCATCCATGGCGGCTTCCAGGGCGATGCGGCCGTCACCGTCGGCGTGGGGAAGATCAGCCTCGAGGCGGAAGATCTCATTCGATGCTCCAGGGGAGCGCTGGAGGCCGGCGTCGAGGCGGCGCGCGTAGGGAGACGCATGGGGGATCTCTCGTGGGCCATCCAGAGCCATGCGGAGTCGCGAGGGTATTCGGTCGTACGAGAGTATGTAGGACATGGGATCGGTCGCCAGATGCATGAGGAGCCTCAGGTGCCCAACTTCGGCGTTGCAGGCACGGGCATTCCCCTGCGCCCCGGCATGTGCCTGGCCATTGAGCCGATGGTGAACGTCGGCACTTGGCGCACACGACTGGGCCCGGATAAATGGACGGTGAGCACCCTCGATGGCAAGCTCTCGGCCCATTTCGAGACGAGCATTGCCATTACTGAGAATGGCGCCGTGGTTCTGACAACCGAGTAGCCGAAGGGTCGAGTGGAATGGCAAAGAAGACGGCCATTGAGGTCGAGGGGATCGTGACGGAGGCATTGCCTAACGCGATGTTTCGGGTGGAGCTGGCCAGCGGCCACAAGGTCCTGGCCCATGTCTCGGGCAAGATCCGTCTGCATTTCATCCGCATCCTGCCCGGGGATCGGGTGCTCGTGGAGCTCTCGCCGTACGATCTCGAGCGAGGGCGCATCACCTATCGTTTCAAGTAAGGTTGAGGGCATGAAAGTTCGGGCTTCGGTGAAAAAGATGTGTGACCAGTGCAAGCGGATCCGGCGGCACGGCGTGTTGCGCGTGATCTGCTCGAATCCCAAGCACAAGCAGCGGCAGGGCTAGGGTGAGTAAGGAGGAGGTTGGCCCATGGCGCGACTAGCGGGCGTTGACTTGCCCCGAGAGAAACGTATCGAGTTTGCGTTGCAGCGCATCTATGGTATCGGGTCGGCCCACTCCAGGGAGATCCTGGCCCGCTGCCACGTGGATGCCACGGTGAAGACGGGTGACCTCACCGAGGACGAGGTGAACCGCCTGCGTGAGGTGTTGGATCACCACTACATCGTGGAAGGCGACCTGCGGCGGGAGGTGAACCAGAACATCCGCCGACTGATTGAGATCGGGTGTTACCGGGGAATCCGGCATCGTCGTGGTCTGCCGGTTCATGGGCAGCGTACGCGTACCAACGCGCGCACCAAGCGCGGTGCCCGGAAGACTGTGGCCGGGCGGCGCCGCGCGTCCGCGAAGAAATAGGAGTTTGGGCGAATGACGCAGGAGCGTGGGAAACGGCAGCCGCGGGTTAGGCGGCGAGAACGGAAGATGGTCCCGCGGGGCCGGGCCTTCATCCAGTCGACGTTCAACAACACATTGATCACCATTACCGACCCGCAAGGGAACGTGATCTGCTGGTCGAGCGCTGGCTCGAACCGTTTCAAGGGGTCGCGCAAGGGAACGCCCTTCGCGGCCCAGATGGCGGCCGAGGCGGCAGCACGGCGCTCCATGGAGCATGGCATGCGGCAGGTGGATGTCCTGGTGAAGGGTCCCGGCAGCGGCCGGGAGGCGGCCATCCGCGCCCTCCAGGCTGTGGGGCTTTCGATTCTCAGCATCACCGACGCCACCCCCATACCGCACAATGGCTGCCGCGCTCCCAAGCGACGGCGGGTGTAGGGGGCCAGAATGGCACGCTACACGGGTCCAGCCTGCCGTCTATGCCGGCGCATTGGCGAGAAGCTCATGCTCAAGGGGGAGCGCTGTTTCGGGGCCAAGTGCGCCATGGAGCGGCGCAACTTGCCGCCAGGTCAGCAGGGATTTCGGCGCCGAAAAGTCTCGGAACGCGGCGCGCAGCTAAAAGAGAAGCAGAAGGTACGTTATATCTACGGGGTCCTCGAGGGGCAGTTCCGGCGTCACTTCGCGGAAGCCGTACGTCGGCCGGGTGTCACCGGCCTCAACCTCCTTCAGCTCCTCGAGATGCGGTTGGACAACGTGGTCTACCGGCTGGGGCTCGCCGATTCCCGGCGGCAGGCCAGGCAGCTCGTCTCCCACGGCCACATCGCGCTGAACGGCCGGCGCACGGACATCCCGTCCTGCGCGTTGAAGCTGGGGGACACGGTTCAGGTGCTGGAAGGCAGCCTGGCCCTGCCCTACTTCCGCGATGTGGTCGAGCATCTGGCTGAGAAGTGGGTGCCCAACTGGCTGAGTCGGGAGCCGGGCCAGGCGATGGGGCGGGTGATCAGCATCCCGGCTCGCACGGAAATCGAGGGCCGGATCAACGAGCAGGTAGTGGTTGAGTTCTACTCGCGGTAGAAGCGTCAACCGCTGAGTAGAGCAACTCTGGAGGTCTTAGGAGTGGAGGAAGCCGGCTTATTCCATCTGGTCATACCCCGCGTGGAGTGTGTGACCCGCACGGAGACGTATGGGCGGTTCACCATGGAACCGCTGGACAATGGTTTTGGTATCACTGTGGGCAACGCGCTGCGCCGATGTCTCCTGGGCGCCCTTCCCGGAGCGGCCATTACCTGGGTGAAGATCGACGGCGTGGACCACGAGTTCTCAACCATCCCCCACGTCAAGGAGGACACCCTCGAGTTTCTGCTGAACGTGAAGGGCATCCGCCTGCGGCCCCTATCGGACCGGTCGGGAATACTGACCCTCGAGGCTGAAGGAGAGGGTGTGGTGACGGCGGCGGACATCCGAGCCCCCGCCGACTTCGAGATCGTGAACACGGAGTTGCCGCTGGCCACCCTTGACGCGGCGGAGGCGCGCCTTCAGGCCGATTTCAACGTGGAGCATGGCAAGGGCTATCAAAGGGCGACGCGCGCCGACGGTCTGCCTGTGGGGGCGATTCCGGTCGACGCTATCTTCTCCCCGGTGCAGCGGGCCAACTACACGGTCGAGCCGATGCGGATCGGCGTGGACAACTACGAGCGTCTCGTACTCGAGGTGTGGACTGACGGCGCGATGACCCCGGTGGAAGCAGTGAGTCGGGCGGCGTCGGTTCTGGTGAGCCAGTTCTCCTTGCTGGCCGATCTGGCCCAAGCCGCGCCTCGGGCCAGCGACCGCCAGCCGCTGAGCCCCATAGCCATTCCGCAGAAGCAGTATGACATGGCGATCGAGACGCTGGAGCTGTCGGTCCGGGCCTACAATTGCCTCAAGCGGGCGGGGGTCGCCAAAGTAGGCCAGATCCTGGAGATGACGGAAGACGAACTCCTCAAGGTCAAGAACTTCGGCCGCAAGTCGTTGGATGAGCTACGGGAGCGCCTGGAGGTGCGTGGCTTCGTCACGACCCTGTCCGAAGGCCGACCGCGCGCGCGGTGAGGCAGACGGGGAAGGCATATCGATGAGGCATAGAGTGGATGGCCGGAAGTTCGATCGCCCAACGGGCCACCGTATGTTGATGCTGGGCAATCTCGTGACGGACCTGATGCGCCACGAGCACCTCACAACCACCGAGGCCAAGGCCAAGGAGGCCAGAGGCATTGCGGAGCACATCATCACCCTGGGCAAGGGGGGAACCCTGGCGGCTCGCCGCCAAGCGCTTCGGGTCGTCACCGATCCGAAGGTGGTGCACAAGGTGTTCGATGACCTGGCACGGCGCTACGCCGAGCGACCGGGAGGCTACACGCGCATCCTGCGGCTAGGGCCAAGGATCGGCGATAACGCCGAGATGGTGCGTCTTGAGTTGGTCTAGTCGGAGCGGCTCGGAACCAAGGTGTGGCAGACTGCTTGGCGACGGCAGAAGCGGCCACGGGCCGGCTGGCTCTGGTGGTCGCCTACGACGGGACAGGCTACCGGGGCTTCCAATGGCAGCCGGGGTGCCCGACTATCCAGGGCGATCTGGAATTGGCCTGGCGGCGGCTGACCGGGCGGTCCGAGCGCCTCGTCGCGGCGTCGCGCACGGATGCGGGTGCTCACGCCTGGGGACAAGTGGTGAGCCTGCCTCGAGCCGAGCAGATCCTGCTGGGGTCCTATCGCTCGGCTCTCAACAACGTGTTGCCGCCGGGCATCGTCGTGCGTTACGTGACCCCAGTGGATGGCTCGTTTCACGCTCGCCGCTCGGCCGAGAGCCGGCGGTATCGTTACTCGTGGCTCACCGGCGAGACCCCCAACCCGTTTCTGGCCCGGACGGCCTGGTACTGGCGCGGATCTCTGGACGTCGATCTGATGGACTGGCTAGCGAGGCGGCTGGCTCGCGAGCTGACGCCGGGAGCCTGGGCGCCGGGCCAACGGCTCCTGGGCGCTTCGGCGTGGCGGCGAGGCCCCCTCGTGCGGTTCCAGGTAGAGGCGAACTATTTCGTGGCGCACCAGGTTCGCGCCATGGCTGGGGCGCTCTGGTGGGTCGGGCGTGGCCTGTGCGATCCAGATGCGATGCTCTCTCGTTTGGCCCGGGGGCTCCAAGGCCTGCCGGTGCTTCCAGCCGGGGGACTGTGTCTGATGGAGGTGCGCTACGCCGACGGTGTGCCTCTGCTAGCGGAGGAAGAGGATGAAGACGTACTGGCCTAAGCCAAGTGAGATCGAGAGCCGCTGGCACGTGATCGATGCCAGTGGTGAGGTGCTGGGGCGGCTGGCGTCGCGGACTGCTGTTCTGTTGAAGGGCAAGCACAAGCCGACGTACGCGCCCAATCTGAACCTGGGCGACCATGTTGTGGTGATCAACGCTGAACAAGTGCGCGTGACCGGCCGGAAGATCGAGAAGAAGATCTACTACCATCACACGCAGCATCCCGGTGGGCTCCGCCAGGTGCAGCTTGGTAGGGTGCTTCAGGAGCACCCCATTCGGGTGATCGAACACGCGGTGCGGGGCATGCTGCCTCACAACGCCCTGGGCCGGGCGATGTTCCGCCACCTGAAGGTCTACGCGGGGCCGGCCCATCCTCATGCCGGTCAGGTGCAGGAGAAGGCGGAGAAGGCCCCTGCAGGGCTCGCGCCGGCGACGCCGGCTGACAGCGAAGCATAGGGCGGAGAGGCCAATGGTTCAACAGCGCTATTTCTACGGACTAGGACGCCGCAAGTCGGCGGTCGCGCGGGTGCGCATCATGCCCGGCACGGGGCGCTTGCTCGTCAACGGCAAGCCGATGGAGGATATCTTCCCCCGCGAGGTCTGGCGGCGGCAGATCACCCTGCCCTTGCAGGTGACGGAATCCCTCGGGCACTTTGACATGTCCGCCAAGGTCGTAGGGGGGGGCACGTCGGGATGGGCCGGGGCCATCTCCCAGGGGGTGGCGCGGGCGCTGGTGGTGTCCAACGAGGAGTTGCGCCCGCGGCTCCGGCACGAAGGCTGCTTGTCGCGCGACCCGCGCGTCAAGGAACGCAAGAAGTACGGATTGAAGCGGGCTCGCAAGGCACCCCAGTACACCAAGCGGTAGAATGGGGGTCTGTCTGACTGGTAGGGGCGACCGGCCGGTCGCCCCTACGCTTTTGGTGGGAGGGCACAGGCGATGCTGCAAAAGGATGGGCTGTCCCTGGCAGAGGCTCGGCGGGCCATCGACGCCATGCTAGCCGAGGCGGATGGCGAACCTCAGCGCCCCGTGGCCATGGCGGTCGTGGATGCCCAGGGCGACCTGATCGCCTATGCGCGCATGGATGGCGTGGCCGCCATGCCCGTGCGCCTAGCGCATCAGAAGGCGTACACCGCGACGCGGGCGGGTCGGGACACATCGGCGTTCCGGCAGCGTCTGCGCGAGCAGGGAGGCAACCTGGCGGACTATGGTGACCCGCTCATGGTTGGGCTACCAGGCGGCGTCTGTGTGCTCCATCCACGGACCCACCGGATCCTGGGCGGCATCGGCGTCAGTGGTCACACCGGCGAGCGCGACGAAGCGATCGCCCGGGTGGGCCGCGAAGCCATGGGGCTGACGTAACTGGCGCTCGGCCATCAGTTACCAGCTTTCAGCGCCTCCGACCCCAACCTGAAGGTTGGGGCATTGGGCCAGCCCCATGCCCCCGCCTTCAGGCGGGGGTGCTGTCTTCACCGCAATGTACTTCGCTGCCCGATGGCCGTCTCCTGGTCGTTGATCGCTGATCGCTGACCGTTCGTCCGATGCGTGCGTTCGTCACCGGGGCCACGGGCCTGGTGGGCCAGCACCTGGTCGAGGCTCTCCATCGGGCGGGGGACGAGGTACGGGCTCTGGTGCGCCCCTCCTCCCTGGTGCCGCAGGAATGGGACCCAGCCATCGAGACCTGCTTGGGCGATCTGCTGCAGCCCGCCGGTCTGGAGTGCCATCTGAACGGTATCGACGTCGTCTACCATTGCGCTGCGCGGCTTCCCGTGGGCGGGCCACGGGTGGCCTACTGGGGCCTGAACGTCGACGCCACGGCCGCCCTGCTGCACCTGGCCGAGGCGTCCGGGGTTCGGCGGTTTGTCTTCGTGAGCAGCATCGCTGCCTACGGCATTCCGGGGCTCCTGGTGACGGAGGAGCAGCCGCTACTGGCGCGCGACGCCTACGGCGGCTCCAAAGTGGCGGCCGAGCAACTCCTCAACCGGGAGTTAGGCGGACGCCTGGAGACGGTCGTGCTGCGGCCCTGTCTCATGTACGGCCGGGGCGATCGCCTCTTCCTGCCCCGGGTGGCCCGTCTGGCGCGCCGGCTGGGCTGGCTGCCCGTGCCCCTGGCCGGCGGCGGCGCGGGTCTCCTCGATCTGGTGC
>ORJL010357955.1_pt1 | contig 14878 bp, 7 predicted proteins | sample 1779941 | NCBI WGS metagenome assembly ORJL01 (sample SAMEA104232317, study PRJEB22302) | groundwater metagenome | biome: forest; feature: aquifer; material: groundwater | place: USA | collected 2011-08-07 | depth 5.8 m
AAATGTCAGCCACACCAAGTTAACGGATATTTCTTTTACCGTGCCCAAAGTGGATTTGCCGAAAGCCTTAAAGGCGACGGAAAAAATCGCGAAAAGAATTAAGGCGGGAGAAGTTCAGCACGATAAAAATATCGCCCGGGTCTCTGTTGTCGGTTCGGGCATGCGCTCTCATCACGGCATCGCGGCCAGGATGTTTCAGGCGCTGGCCAAGAAGAAAATTAATATTGAAATGATCACGACTTCGGAAATCAGCATTTCGTGTATTATTAACGAAAAATATATGAAAAGAGCGGTTCGGGCTTTGCATAAGACATTTAATTTACAAGCGGTCTAAAAACCATGTCCCAAATCATTATTTACGATACAACTTTACGCGACGGTTCCCAGACGGAAGGGATCTCTTTTACGGTCAACGACAAGCTGAAAATCGCTGAGCGCTTAGACGATCTGGGGGTGCATTATATCGAGGGGGGATGGCCGGGTTCTAACCCTAAGGACAGGGAGTTTTTTAACCTGATCAAGGAGAAGAAACTCAAATACGCCCGCATTGCGGCCTTTGGATCTACTCGCCGGGCTAACGTTAAGCCAGAGGAAGACACGAATCTTCAGGAACTGATTGCCTCCGAGACTCTCACGGTCACGATTTTCGGAAAAAGCTGGGATCTGCATGTCACGGATGTCCTTAAGACCACTTTGGATGAGAACATCCAGATGATTTCCGACTCCGTGCGTTTTTTAAAAGAGAATAAAAAGGAAGTCTTCTACGATGCCGAGCATTTCTTTGACGGTTATAAAAATAATCCCGACTATGCCCTTAAAAGTATTTTAGCGGCAGAGGAGTCAGGAGCGGATTGCGTTATCCTCTGTGATACCAATGGAGGCACCACTCCTCCGGAAGTCAGAAAAATTGTGGCTGAGCTTAAAGGGAAGATATCGGTGCGTTTAGGCATTCATACGCATAATGATTTGGAGTTAGCGGTCGCCAATAGCTTGGCGGCGATCGAACAAGGCTGCACGCAAGTCCAGGGGACTTTTAACGGATTAGGGGAGCGATGCGGCAATGCCAATTTAGGCACGATCATTGGCATTTTACAGAGCAAACTCAAAGTAAAATCTATTCCGGAAAAAAATGTCTCTAAATTGATGGAAACCTCCTACTTTATTAGTGAAGTCAGCAATTTTAAATTGCCCGATAATGCCGCCTTTGTCGGGCATTCAGCCTTCGCGCATAAGGGGGGAGTGCATATCGACGCGATGCTTAAAAATCCGAAAGCTTACGAGCATATCGAGCCATCGATTGTGGGTAACCATCGCCGGTTTGTGACCTCAGAACTGGCCGGTAAAATGCCGATTGTCTTAAAGGCTAAAAAATTTAATGTGGATTTGGATAAAAAATCTCCGGAGACTAAAAAGTTACTTGAGGAATTACAGTTAAAAGAGCACAACGGCTATCAGTTTGAGGCGGCGGATGCCTCTTTCGAACTTTTTTTACAAAGGCATTTAAAGAAATATAAACCATTTTTTCTTCTGGAAGGTTTTAAGGTGACTACCGAGAAACGTTTCGATGGCAAAATTTTTGCTGAAGCTTCCCTGCGGGTTAATGTTAACGGCAAAGAAGAATTTAGTGCCGCGATGGGGGACGGGCCGGTGGATGCCCTCAACAAGGCCTTACGCAATATTTTGACCAAATTTTATCCAACGCTCAATGAAATGCATTTAAGCGATTACAAGGTGCGTGTCCTCGACACTAAAGAAGGCACCGCGGCCAAGGTGCGCGTGTTAATTGAATCTCAGGATAAGGCTGATTCCTGGACCACCGTTGGTGTTCACAGTAACGTGATCGAAGCCAGCTGGGAGGCTTTGATCGATAGTGTTGAGTATAAATTGTTGAAAGATGAAAAGAGATCCTCTGCATAAAATGCCTCCAAAGAATGGATATTTATCTTTATTAAGAGAACTTATCTTAAATGAATTTAAAAATGAAAAAATAAAGGTAGTACTCTTTGGTTCGCGAGCGAGAGGAGACCAGAGCTCAACATCGGATATTGATATTGGTTTATTACCTTCTAAAGAAATAGATACAAATAAATTAACGTTACTTAGAGAAAGAATTGAAAAATTAAATATTCCTTATAAAATTGACCTTGTCAATTTATTCGAAACAGATGAGGCCTTTCGTAAGGAAGTATTAAAGGATGCCGTTATATGGAAAGAATAGTTTTAAAATATCAAGACGCGCTTAACGCGCTTAAAACCTTTCAAGATATCTTTAAAGAGCCATTCTCTGTTTTAGTCCGCGATGCTACTATTCAACGTTTCGAATATACGTTTGAAGCATTCTGGAAATTTTTAAGGGAATATTTAAAAGAGAAAGAAGGGATTATAGCTAATACGCCTAAAGAAGTCTTTCGAGCCATCTTTCAGGCAGGATTCTTAACGGAAGAAGAAACTATTCAATTCTTAGAGATGACAGACTCAAGAAATGATACTTCGCATACATATAAAGAGGTCGTATCTCAAATCATTTTTCAGAAGACAAGCGGGTATGCAACTTTGATGAAGAGCTTGTTGTCTAAATTTGAAGGTAAACTGTAATTTTGCCGAAGCCATCCTGCTGAATGTAACCATACTTTACAAAAAGTTAGACTAAATGCATACTTCATGCCCACTATGACCGACCTCCCACCAAAATTTAATTTTCGCGATGTCGAGGACAAATGGATTAAATTCTGGGAAGAGAAAAACTGTTTTCACGCGGAGGTTAATCCCCAAAAGAAACCTTATTCGATTGTTATCCCGCCGCCGAATGTCACCGGAATTCTGCACATGGGCCATGCTCTAAACAATACTCTGCAGGATATTATGATCCGTTACAAACGCATGCAAGGCTTTGAAACCTTGTGGATGCCGGGGACCGACCACGCCGGAATTGCCACGCAAAATGTCGTCGAGAAGGATTTAGCCAAAGAAGGGAAGAAGCGTCATGATTTAGGACGTGAGGCGTTTTTAGAAAAACTTTGGGATTGGAAGAAAAAATATGGCGATACGATCCTTTACCAGTTAAGAAAATTAGGCTCTTCCTGTGATTGGACACGCACACGTTTTACGATGGATGAGGCGTACAGCGAGGCGGTCAGGCATGTCTTTGTTAAATTATATGAAAAAGGGCTAATCTATCGGGGCGAATACATCATCAACTGGTGCCCGCGCTGCCAGACCGCGCTCTCCGATGAAGAAGCGGAGCATCGGGAAGTGCAGGGAAATCTGTATCATATCCGTTATTCCCTTAAAGATTCTCCCGAGGAATTTTTGGTTGTGGCCACGACTCGTCCGGAAACGATGCTTGGCGATACGGCGGTGGCCGTCAACCCGAAAGATAAACGTTATAAAAATTTTATTGGAAAAACGTTGATCCTGCCTTTGATGGAGCGGGAAATTCCGGTGATTGCCGATGAATTAGTGGATCCTCAATTTGGGACAGGGGCGGTCAAAGTGACTCCCGCGCATGATCCCAATGACTTTGAAATGGGCCGGCGCCACAAGCTTCCCTTTATTAATATTATGCGCCCGGATGCTGTTTTAAATGAAAACGCTGGAGAATTTGCCGGGATGGATCGATTTGAGGCGAGGGAGGCCATCATTGAAATTTTAAGAGAGAGAAAATTATTAGTTAAAGTCGAGCCTCATACCCATGCCGTCGGGCATTGCTACCGCTGTCACACCGTGGTTGAGCCCTACCTTTCCAAACAGTGGTTTGTCAAGATGAAACCCTTAGCCAAGCCCGCCGCGGATGCTGTCCGGACAGGAAAAATTAAGTTTTATCCCGAGCGCTGGACAAAAGTTTACCTGAACTGGATGGATAATATCCGCGATTGGTGCATTTCACGTCAGATTTGGTGGGGACACCAGATTCCGGTGTGGTATTGTTTAAAATGTAATCCGCAAGCAAAAGCCCCTTTTATTGACTCCGATCCCATATTAAGTGAAAGTGCTAAAATAGCCAAATCAAGACATTGGATCGAAACTTATGGATCGATGGTTATTCCTTTGAATACTAAAGCTATTATTTCTAAGGAAAAGGAAGTCATTTGTCCACAATGCGGCAACTCCGATAGCATGATTCAAGATCCTGATGTCCTCGACACATGGTTTTCCTCCTGGCTCTGGCCATTTGCCACGCTTGGCTGGCCCACCTGTCCCGCTGAAAGCGGGAAGGAGAATCCGGATTTAAAATATTTTTATCCAACGGCATCTCTTTTTACGGCTTCAGAGATTATCTTTTTCTGGGTCGCTCGGATGATTATGGCCGGCCTGGAATTCCGAGGAGATATTCCTTTCTCGAAAGTTTACATCCACGGCACCGTGCGCGACGCCAAGGGAAGAAAAATGTCTAAATCCCTGGGCAATGCCATTGATCCATTGGAAATTATTAGTGAATATGGGGCCGATGCGCTGCGATTCAGCTTAATTATCAATTCAGGCCAGGATATTTTTATCTCCAAAGATAAATTCGAGATTGGGCGCAATTTTGCCAACAAGGTCTGGAACGCCACTCGTTTTATTTTAATGAATGCCGATCAAATTGATCCGCATTTCGATTTAGAAAAATCGCGCAAGGGAATGGATCTTCCTTCGCGATGGATTATTTCTAAATTTTATACCACCCTTGAGGATGTTAATTTGGCTATAGAAAATTTTCGTTTTTCAGAAGCCGAAACACTCATTTACGATTTCTTCTGGGGAAATTTTTGCGATTGGTATTTGGAAATTATTAAAAACAATCTTACCAATCCTTTGGTTCAGAATATTGCTTTCCAAATTTTAGAGATGTCACTTAAAATGATTCACCCCTTTATGCCGTTTGTGACTGAAGAAATTTGGAGTCAATTGCCCGGTAAACGAGGGCCTTTGTGCGTTGAGTCATGGCCGCGATTAAACAAGCATTTAATTGACGAACCTTCGCTTAAGCAGATGGAGAAAATAACGGCGATTGTCAGCGCTATCCGTAATATTCGAGCTCAGTGGAATATTAAACCGCAAGACAAAATTTGTTGTTATTTGACTTCAAAGCAAAGCAGCCACTTGACATTACTTATTGAGAATAAAGAAGTTATGAGTAAGTCAGCCGGAATCGCCGAGCTTGCTATTGAGAAAAGTTTAAAGCCTCTGAAGAACATTGCCACGGCTTTAATTGAGGATATCAAAATTGCTGTTCCTCTAGAAGGCATCATTGATATTGAGAAAGAAAAAAAGCGGATTTTCAATCAAATAGAAGAACAAAAAAAGATTTCCGATAATCTTTCCACGCGGCTTAAAAATAAAGAATTTATTAAGAAAGCGCCGGAAGAAGTCATCGCTAAAGAAAAAGAACGCTTGGTTTCTTTGGAAAATAAAATTAAAGAATTGGAACATGTCCTTGCCAATTTCCAATAGACAAATCAATAAAATTATTTTAGCCGCCTTGCAAGAGGATGCCTACAAAGAAGATGTTACTACGAAATTTTTAATCCCGCGGGATCAAATTTCTCAAGGGTATATTCTTGTTAAAGAGGATGCTGTCCTTTGTGGATTGGATATCGCTCGACGAGTATTTAAAAAATTAGATCCCCAACTTAAATTCACAACAGATTTCAAAGATGGAGCAAGGGTAAAGAAAAATACGAAGGTGGCTTTTTTTGAAGGTAAAACGCGAACCATCCTCACGGCTGAGAGAACGGCCCTTAATTTCTTGAGTTATCTTTCCGGGATCGCAACGAATACATCCCAGTATGTTAAAAAAATCCAGCCTTTTAAGGCAGCGATTTTGGATACGAGAAAAACAACGCCTACTTTAAGGGCTTTAGAAAGATACGCGGTTAGGTACGGGGGAGGGACGAATCATCGTTTTAATTTAAAGGAAATGGTTCTTGTGAAAGATAATCATCGAAAAACTTTTAAAAATATAGCCGCTTTGACAAATCGTTTGCTAAAAATAAAGTCAAAAAGTAGAATCCCACTTGAAGTGGAAGTCGATGATTTGCAAGAATTTATAGAAATATTAAAAATAAATCCTGACATTATTCTCCTGGATAATTTTTCTGTTCCACAATTGAAAAAAGCTGTTAGAATACTTAAAATAAACAAAAGAGGAAGCACTAGGCCGCTTCTGGAAGCATCGGGTGGAGTTACTTTAAAAAATATTCGCGCCGTGGCTCAAACGGGAGTGGATCGCGTTTCTATTGGCGCGCTGACTCACACCCATCGCGGCATTGATGTCTCATTGGAGTTGATCAAATGAAAATAAAGGCGTTACTTTCTTTCTTATTTTTGAATTCTATTTTATTCGCTCAAAGTCCAGTCATGGCTCAAGAAGCGTTATCCGCGGAAGATGAATTTTTGCTGGAATCGGATGATTCTTCAGTTAAGGAGGAACAGGCAAATCCAATAGATGAACCATCAGCGAGCTCTCCCATTTTTGACGATAAAATGCTACTCGATGGTTACACGGAAAAATATCAAGATCTGCCCAAAGATATTATTTTGGAAATGATTAAAGATGACACCCTTTCTTCCTATCGGACGGCGGCGGCCATTCATATTTTTCGTGACAAGTTCAGCGCTGAGGTAGTCTCGACGGAAAAAATCCAGATTGAAAAAATTCTTTTAAGGCGCTTTAATCGCACCGATTCGCCCTTTGTGCAAGTTGAAATTATGTCCACCTTGTGCCAGATGGACCGTTACCGGTATTTCAAGGCCATGGTGCCCGCGCTTATTCAGAAACTTGATCACTACAATTCGACCGTCAATGAAATTGCTTTTGATAGCCTTAATAAAATTTTAGACTCGGGGGCCAAGCGCCCTCGAGAAGCCAGGATTGTTTTTAATACCCTGCGAAAAGTTTTGTTTTTGTCGCGTAAGCGTTTAGCCAACATTACCGAACCCGGCCCTAAATTGACTCAAAAACTAAAGCTTTTACGCTGGTCCATTAAAATTCTAGGGATTCAGGAAATCGATAAACTCCCCAAAGAGGTCATTAATTTACTGTAGGGTAAATGAAGATTCCTCGTCTTAGCTGGATTACATTCTTTCTCCTTTCTTTCATCAGCCTTATTGTTTGGTTTAAATTCAGTTATCCTCAGTTATCTTTCATTAATCTCTCCGTCGATAGAAAAGAAGCCCTCTCTATCGCCCAGGATTATCTGCATAAAAGAGGCGAAGAGGAATTTCGATGGAATTCGGCCATTGTATTTGGTTTTGAAGGCCAGGCTAACCGGTATCTGCAGAAAACAATAGGTTATCAAAAGTTTCTAGAATTTATTAAAGAAAATGATCTGGATTTATTTTTTTGGATTGTCCGTTTTTACAGGGAAAACGAAAAGGAAGAATACCGATTAACGGTTAGCCCCGCCACAGGCCAGGTTACTTCTTTCAAGCATATTATCGACGAGAATGAAGCCAGGCCCGCCATTGACCGCGAAGAAGCGAAAAAACTAGCTAAAGAATTTCTTAAAGAAAATTTTCAATTTAGCGAGGAGTTGTATTCTATCCGCGGAGATCTGCAAACAATTTTGGATCATCGTTCTGATTTTTCTTTTAGCTGGGTTAAAAATAGCGTGAGTATCCCCTGGGACAAGGATGAAAGTAAAGGGACGGGCAAGTTAATTGTGGGGGCAGCTATTTCAGGCAGTGAAATTTTATCGTTTTCTAAGAATACCTTTTCTATCCCTGATCAATTCAACCGCTATTTAGATCGAACCCAAAATGTTGGCCATAACATTTCCACGGTTATTTGGATTTTGTATTTCAGCCTCTTTACCATTTCTGTATTTTTTATTATTCTGCGGCGCAATCATTTAAGTATGCATACCACCAAAAGATTTTATTTGAATGTCATGTTTTTGTCCTTCGGGTTATCTATCTTAAGTGTTTTCAATGGGTTCCAGCTTATCCTTTTTGATTATCCTACGACCGCGCCTTTTGAATCTTATTTGTGGCGGTATCTGACCAATGTTTTTATGGGTTCATTTTTAGCGAGTTTAGGAATATTAATGCCTAGTTTAGCGGGAGAGTTGTTACATTACGAAGTCTGGAAAGATAAAAAAGCAGGATCATTTTTACATTATATCCACTCTACGTTCTTTTCGCGTAATGTTGCCCAATTAATTTTCCTGGGATATCTTGGCTGTATCCTGATGTTAGGAATTCAGTCTATTTTAATTAAAATCGGCCAGAATTATTGGGGCGTATGGATTGAACAGAGTTTAGAAGCGCACCTTTCTACGAATTACTGGCCATTTTTAGCCGCGTTTAGTTTGGGTTATAAAGCTAGTTTTGTCGAAGAAATTATGTATCGGTTGTTCGCAATTAGTCTCGGTAAAAAAATTTTTAAGAATACATTCATCGCGGTGATCGTTTCTTCCGCCATCTGGGGATTCGCTCACAGCGGTTATCCCGTCTACCCGATGTGGTTTCGCGGAGTTGAAGTAACGTGTTTGGGAATTTTTCTTTCGTTTATTTATTTAAAGTATGGGCTTATTCCTGTCATTGTCGCGCATTATTTATTTGATGTGTTCTGGGCCTGCGCCGGTTATCTTTTAGGCCATGCTCAACCAATTCATTTTTATGGATCGTTAGCCGTTTTATTATTGCCCTTGGTAATCGCGGGAATCGCTTTTCTTCTTAACAAAAAAGAAAACGAGCGCCCCATGCGCTGGCGGCTTAATAAACATCAAGAATTTAATTTGCAAATATTAAGAAATTTTTTTAGCAATCAAGCAGATCGCTTCAAGGGCATGACCAAAGAAGAGGTAAAGAAAGAAATCGCCTCCCACGGCTGGGATATCGCGGTGGTGGAAATGGCCCTGGAAGAGGGGGAGGTTCAGCGTCGGGAATAAAGGCCCTTTTTTGTCCCATTTTTGGCCAAACAGCCAAATTTGCCTTATTATATATATATGGTATACTTTAAGCGTAAGGAAGAAAAGAGCTCTTTTAAGATAACCAATCACACATCTTTGAGCGTACATCAGCGATAAAGGCAAACCCGTAGAAATACGGGGGCGTCCCGCAAATCTTGAAAAATAAGGAATGCGGGACCCCGCCCACCATAAAAAAATGGAAAGGCGGGGCAAAACTACAGAGCCTAAATCCCAAAAGGATATGGCAGTCAGGTGCCGAAAATGTTACGCAGATTCAAAAAATTAAATTCTAAAATTATTCCCATTCTTGTATGCAGTGTATTATTTTTACACTATGTGGAAGAATTGGCTTTTAGTTTGCCGCAAGTAGAAGAAGTCATTTCCGGAAGCGCGGAAATTTCCCAGCCCAACAGCACCACTCTTCAAATAACAGCAGATAATAATACCATCATTAATTATTCTTCCTTCAACATCCAAGAAAACGAATCGGTCATTATCAATCTTCCTTCAGCCGATTCACAATTATTAAATAAAGTTTTAGGAAGTTCCGCCAGCCAGTTGTTGGGTAACTTAACTTCCAATGGATTATTTATTTTAGTCAACCCTTCCGGTATTTACATTGGCTCCAAAGCCACGATCGATGCCGCCAGCATTATTATGTCCACCCGCGATATTAGTAATACTGACTTTTTAAATGGGAATTATGTTTTTCAGAAATTAACTCCTGAGCAATTAGATAAATTATTAGTTAATGAGGGTAATATTACCATTCAAAAGGGCGGGTTTGGCGTCCTTATCGCGGGTGGTATCGAAAATAAAGGCAAAATTATCGCTCCCACAGGAACAGTCGCCTTGGCTACGGGAGACGCCGTAAGATTAGACATCGCCAAGGGCGGACTTATTTCGGTGGCCATTGAGAAAGAGACGGCTTCCAGTGTAGTCGATTCCGAAGGGAATGCCGTTAGCGATCAGATCAAAAATACCGGGACGCTTGAAGCTAACGGCGGAACGGTCATTCTCGACGCGGATAGCGTGAGCGGCATCTTCAAACAGGCCATTAACTTACAAGGTTACGTGACCGCCAACAAGGTTGAGAGCAAGGATGGGGTGATCCGCATTGTGGCTGACCAGGATGTCAGAGTCAACGCCACGGTAAGGGCTACTAATATAGAAGTAGGTGATCCCTCTAATAAAGTTCCTGAAAACGTGGAGATTGCGGGTGGTTCTTTAGAGGCGGAAAAAAATATTATTATTCTAGCTAAAAATAATATTACGACTAATAGTAATCTTACTACTTCCGATGGAGATATAAAAATATTAGCGGATCAGGATAATAACGCCAGGGGCAGTTTTACTCAAAGTGCCGGAACCATCTACGCGCAGAAGACGGGTAATGTTTATATTGACGCTTCCGAGACTATGTCCTTATTAAAAATTAAAACTGATGATGGATTTATTAAAATAGGATCACAGCGAACTCCTAAAGAAATTACCGGCAGCCCCTATTATATTCATACTAAAGGCCATATTGAGATTAATAGTAAGTCTGAGAGTAATAATATAGCGACGCTGGGAACCTCCCGGGGAGATACATTAAAATATAATACGCAGGGCAGTTTGACGCTCGAAGCAAGCGCCGGCAAAGTTGTGGATTTAACGGATTCTGTCCTTAAAGCGAACACCCTGAAACTCACCGGACAGGAATTATCGGTTAATACCAATGCTTCTAATTTTGAAATATATAAAACTTTAAATGATTTTATTATTAGTAAATCTTCTACGTTAAATGGTTTTATTACTTTAGAAGGGGATGATGTCAAATTAACATATCCAACTACAAGTAATATTACACTCAAGTCAGATGGCCCAATTCGTACAACCGGCGGGGCTACGATTTCCGGCCAGAAAGTCACCCTTATCGCTAATAAATTTGGAGATTATATAGAGCCTATTAGTCTATTGGCTAATGAGATTATTTTAAATCGATTATCAGGAATCATAGAAATATTAGATAGTACATCCGTAAATAATAATATATTAATCCGCGGGCCCCCGGCCAACAGCTTCGGCGCTATCATTTATAATAATAATGCCAGCCTCACTCTGCAGGCCTCACAGGTGACTTTTGCCACGAGCGCGCCTTCCTATATATACGGGAATGTCACATTTTATAATTTTATCGTTAATATCCCCGATAAAGAACTCTATTTCGAAGCCGGCAAGACCTATACCTTCAAAGATCGTTTAGAAATCATCGGCAGCCCTGATCAGGGAGCTGAGGAATACTACATTAAAATGCGATCCCAGACCCCGGGCAGCCAATGGATTTTTGACCGCCAGACCGATAATTACACGCTTGATAGAATCAATATCTCCGATGCTTTTGCCACCCATTTTATTTCTATTCCCATAGGTATTAATGGTGGCGGTTTAAATGACTACACCAATATGTGGTACATTGACCCTGTGTGGGATGGCGGTGGCAGCACCAACAACTGGTCAGATGCCACCAACTGGGATGGTAACGCGGTACCTACCACTACTCAGGCTGTTACCTTTAATTCTACCAGTACGAAAAACGTGACTATTGACAGCCTTGGCACCTGGTCAGGCGGAAATATCATCATTGGAGGAACCGTCAGCGGTGTTTACAGCGGGACCATTACCGTGACCGCCACCAACATGACCGTTGGAACGTTCACCATGGAAGCGGGCACCACAGCCACCTTTGTTGCTCCTTCCGGGACGCTTACAGTTAATAATACATTTAATATAGGCGCCGGCACCTTTACCCACAACAGCGGTACAGTTAAATTCGTAAGTGATAGTAGTAGCTACACCATTACCTCTAACGCCATTACCTTTAACAATGTCACCTTTGACAAATCATCGGGTGCTACCACGACCATTACCTTAGCGGATAGTTTTACTGTTGCCGGGACAATAACCGGTCAAAATAGCTCAAGCAATACTTTGAACGTTGTGGGATCAAATACACCTACGATCACAGCCAGTGGAAGTATCAGTTTTCCTTCAACTTCACAAACAGGGCCCATCAGTTTCGGAGGTGCCACCACGGCTCAGTTTACGGTGAATTTAGCCGTTGATTTTACTCAATCGGACAGCAATGTTACGTTCAAAGCTAACCTAACCTTTAATGGCACAGGGGCTCAGAGTATCACCCATTCCGCTGGAACCATTAATACCGGAACCTGGACTATGGATAAAAGTGCCGGAACCCTCACGTTATCTTCAGATTTGAGTATATTGGATTTGACAATCACTGCGGGTACATTTAGCTCTGGGTCCAATAATATTACCTTAACCGGTAAATATACCCAGTCAGGCGGTACGTTCACGGCTCCTTCAGCGACATTGACAGTCAGTAATACTTTTAATATCACAGGTGGTACCTTTACCCACAATAGTGGTACAGTGAAATTTTCAAGTAATGGTGCTTCCTACACCATCACCTCGAACGCTATTACCTTTAACAATGTTACTTTTGATAAATCATCGGGTGCTACTACGACTATTACATTAGCGGATAGTTTTACGGTTGCCGGTACAATAACCGGTCAAAATACAGATGACAGCACTTTGAACGTTGTGGCATCAAATACGCCTACGATCACAGCCAGCGGAAGTATCAGCTTTCCTTCGACTTCTGAGACGGGAGCTATCGTCTTTGGAGGTGCCACTACGACTCAATTTACGGTCAATTTAGCCGTTGATTTTACTCTTTCGGACAGCGGTGTGACATTCAAGGCTAATTTAACCTTTAATGGCAGCGGCGCTCAAGCGCTTAGTGCTTCAACCGGAACGATTAATACCGGAACCTGGACTATGGATAAAAGCGGCGGAACCCTGACATTGAATTCAGCCCTTACTATAGGGGATTTGACAATTACTACGGGTACATTTAGTTCTGGAGCCAATAATATAAGTATAGCGAAATATACTCAGTCAGGCGGAACATTTACGGCCCCTTCAGGAACGTTAACCGTCACCAATACCTTTAATATAAGCGGTGGGACATTTACCCATAACAGCGGTACAGTGAAATTTTCAAGTAATGGCGGCTCCTACACCATCACCTCGAACGCTATTACCTTTAACAATGTTACTTTTGATAAGTCATCGGGTGCCAGTACCACAATCACTTTAGCTGATAGTTTTACGGTTGCCGGGACAATAACCGGTCAGAATACCGATGACAGCCTTTTAACTGTCCAGGGATCAGGCACACCGACCATTACCGTCAGTGGAAGTATCAGTTTTCCTTCGACCACAGAGGCGGGAACCATCACTGTTGGCAGCACCACAGCCAGTAGTAATTTTACTGTAAACTTAGCCGTTGATTTTACTCAATCTGACAGCAATGTTACCTTTAGAGCTAATCTTACTTTTAATGGCACTGGTGCTCAGGCCATCACCCATTCGGCTGGAACCATTGCTACAGGAACCTGGACAGTGAATAAATCCAGCGGGACAGCCAGTTTGGCGAGTAATACGACTATTGGCGGCGGGTTGACCCTTACCGCCGGGACGTTGGATATAGCGGGATATAATATCACGGTTACCGGTACCTTCTCTAATAATGCCACCGTGGCCCTCCAGGGGGGCGAAACCATCACTCTAACCATGGATACAAATTCAGGTACGGTTAAATACAATGCCACCTCCGGAAGCCGCGATATTAAGAATATTGGGGCAACAGATTATTGGAATTTAACCATCGATGGGAATGGAGGGACGTTCACCTTAGGCGCTGCCCTTGTTGTCGACAATAATTTTACTTTGACCAACGGTACTTTTGATGCCAGTGATCAGACGGTGACGATTAATGGTAACACGACCATTTCCGGGGGTACGTATATGACCGGAACCGCGGTCAATACCTTTGGTAACGCGATCACCGATACGGTCACGATTGAAGGCGGCACCCTGGAAATTGAATCCGATGTAACGAATACGGATATTGCCGGCAGTGCCGTGGTATCTGTGACCGGTGGTACGATCTCTTATAAAGCCGGAACCACCGTCTCTACAAAGATTTTGTCAATCTTTTCTCCTTATAACCATTTAGTGGTTAATTCTATGGGTTCCACGTATACATTAAACGGCAATATCACCGTTAATGGAAACTTTACGATTACAGCCGGAACGGTCGATGTGGATTCTACCAGTGTCTACAGTATAGCCGTTAAAGGGAATTGGTCTAATTCGGATACATTTACACCGCGCAGCGGGACCGTGACATTTAGCGGTACAGCCGCTCAAACGGTTAATTCCGGAGGAACCAGCGCTGGAAAAGTATTTAATAACATTCGTAATTCTAATACATCGGCGGCCGTAAGTTTACTGACCAATGCTGTTCAGATTGACGGGACATTAACCATTGACAGCAGTGCCACCTTTGATTTAGCGGGATTGAGTTTAACTCTTGGGACGTTGGATAATTCTGGGACATTGCGCCTGCAAGGTGGAGAGACGGTTTCCATCACCACGATGGATACGAATTCAGGAACCGTGACCTACAATGGTACGGGAACTTATACAGCCGCCAGCGGCGGGTTGAAGGCAGGGGATAGTTATTATAATCTGACCTTTAATGGTTCGGGCGGAAGCTGGGAGCTCGATGCCAATTTAGCTGTTAGCAATGTGCTGACCATTACCGCGGGAACATTAGATGCTTCCTCGAGAACGATAACACTCTCTGGAAACGGGACACCATTCTCAAATTCTGGAACATTCACGGCCTCAACCTCTACGGTTACTTACACCGGAAGCGGCGTGGCTAGTACTATTACTATTGCGGCTGTCACCTACAATAATCTGACACTAAATAACTCCGCCAAGACATTCGCCTTAGCCGCCGATACAACGGTTAGCAATAATTTAACCATCACAGCCGGGACGCTGGATGTGGTCAGCGGAAGCAACTTCGCCCTTAATGTGGGCGGCAGTTATTCCAATTCCGG
>ORJL010149291.1_pt1 | contig 14877 bp, 12 predicted proteins | sample 1779941 | NCBI WGS metagenome assembly ORJL01 (sample SAMEA104232317, study PRJEB22302) | groundwater metagenome | biome: forest; feature: aquifer; material: groundwater | place: USA | collected 2011-08-07 | depth 5.8 m
AATATTGTAAAGCCGCTACTAGTTCTCCGTTTCCGCCCCCAAACTGTTCTAACAAGAGAATTGCATATCGAGGGTCAGGCTTATCAACATGAACAGTGTACTCCATATCTTTGACATGCTTAAACAAATATTTAGCCTCCTTTTATATTTTTTTCAATCTTAGTATTTCTAAGGAGATTATCTTTTATGTAGTGAATTGTATGGAATCCAGTATATACTGTTCTCCTTTAACACATATTGAATCTAAGCTTATTCACAGCTATCTACGATGGAGGTATTCTTAAAATTGCTAAGCTTAACTATAATTACTTTCATTTCGATAATACTTATAGAAATCTTCTTGTTTGAGACTCTAGTCATTTTTGAAAACCCTGAGAATTCCAAAACTTGGTTAAGCATTTTGACTATACTACCCATTCTGGGCTTTATTATTTACTTTGTATTAGTCTACCGTGGAAAACATCACAGAATGTTTAAACATAAACATCTTCGTAATAAGAAACTAAAAGAAAAAGTGAGGTTACAACAGAATACATTAGTAAAAACAGATGTAGTGATGGGAGAGGATATGGATCGTACTAAAAAACTAGTTCGACTGTCCTTGCAAAACTCCCTAGCTCCCTTAAGCATCAACAACCAAGTTCGGGTTCTTACAAATGGTAATGAAAAGTTTCATGCATTGTTTGAGGCTTTAGAGAATGCCAAAGAACATATCCACGTAGAATATTACATTTTTAGAGACGATAATATTGGTCAAAAGTTCAGAGATTTATTAATTCGTAAATCTTTAGAAGGTATAGAAGTAAAACTTATTATCGATGGAGTAGGAAGCCATGGCTTACCTCAAACATTCTTTAATCTTTTGAGAAATGCCAATATCAAGGTCAAATGGTTTTTCCCTGTGCGTTTTCCATACTTCACTCGTAAGTTGAATTATCGTAATCATCGCAAAATCGTGGTGATAGACGGTCGAGTGGGTTTTATGGGTGGTTTTAACATAGGTGATGAATATTTATCACGTGACCCTAAGCTTGGGTTTTGGCGTGATACTCATCTAATAGTAGAAGGAGATTCTGTGCATCTATTACAAACAGTCTTTTTAAATGACTGGTCTTTTCTAACCGGTGAGCAAATCGAAGGACCTATGTACTATCCAACACCAAAACAAGTGGGTAGACAACTAATTCAAATAATTGCTGGTGGACCAGATTCTGAATGGGAACCAATACATCAGTTATTTTTCACTGCTCTAGCTAATGCTGAGCAAAGGATTTGGATAGAGACTCCCTATTTCATTCCGGATGAGAGTATGATGATGGCACTAAAAACTGCTTCCTTAAGTGGAGTTGATGTTCGAATAATAGTTCAGGGAATCCCCGATCATAAAATCACTTATTGGGCGTCCCAATCATATTTTGATGATCTACTTAATGCCGGTATTCAAGTTTATCGATATATAAAAGGAATTTTACATTCCAAAGTAGTAATAATTGATAGTGGAATTGGAATTGTAGGCTCAGCCAACTTTGATATTCGTAGTTTCAAATTGGATTTTGAAATTAGTGCCATCAGCTATAATAAAGATTTTGTACTTCGATTAGAACAAGATTTCGAGCAAGATTTTAGGGATAGTAAACTTCAAGACGCGCAGGTCTTTATGAATAGAGGCTGGTCACCACGCTTGAGGGAAGCAAATGCTCGAATATTGTCACCACTTTTATAACCGCAAATTCCCATCAACATTGATAAACTACAAGCTCTTTTCGCTCTGCGTATCAAGTGCGAATTGTAATTCATAAAGCTTCTTGTATAAGGAACAATTTTCGAGAAGGCTCTCATGGCTACCCGTAGCAACGATATGACCGTTTTCCAGCACAACGATCAGATCCGCCTTTAAAATGGTAGACAAGCGGTGTGCGATGACAATTGCGGTACGGTCTTTTAACAAAATCTCCAGCGCTTGCTGAATTTGTCGCTCAACTAAAGAATCCAAAGCACTAGTGGCTTCGTCTAGTAGTATAATGCTTGGCGCTCTGAGCAAAACACGCGCAATAGCTAAACGCTGACGTTCTCCACCTGATAAGCGATAACCACGCTCACCAACAAGCGTCTGATATCCTTCCGGCAATCCCTGAATTAAATCGTGAATTTGCGCAGCCCGGCAAGCTTCTTCAAGCTCACTCATTGTCGCCTCTGGATTAGCAAAAATCAGATTGTTATATATTGTATCGTGAAAAAAGAAAGGGTCTTGGGGAACAATCCCCAATTGTTCCCTTAAAGAAGAAAGTGTCAAATTTCTAATGTCCTGGTCATCCAACAAAACCCGTCCAGCGGTCGGGTCGGCGAATCGAGGAATTAGATTCATGAGCGTAGTTTTGCCAGCACCACTCGGCCCAACCAGAGCAACCATCATGTGCGGTTGCACCGTTAAATCGATGTTCTTCAAAACTGGGTTATACTCCTGGGAATTCGCGGGGGGGTAAGCATACGATACACCTTCCACGTGGATTTGGCCGCACACACGTCCAGCGGGGAGAGTAACAGGACCATCTTTTATCTCTGGTTCAGCATCAAGTAGAGAAAAAATTCGTCTAAACAGGGCAATCGAGGAGTAAACGTTGACATGCAATTGGGCGAGTTGGCTAAGCGGACCGTACAACTTTGCTAATAGCGTCGTAAACGAGACAATCACACCAATTCCAATCTGTTGATGAATCACCAGCCAACCGCCGTAACCCCAAAGTAAGGCCGGACCAAGTGCCGAAAACATACCTAACATCATGAATAGCCAACGACCGACCAGTGTTTGGCGAATCTGCAGATTGCGCAGTTCTTCATTGATTTTGGTAAACCTCTTGGTCTCCTCTGGCTCGCGATTAAAAATTCTGGTTAACAAGGCTCCGCTAATCCCAAAGTTCTCAGTTAGTAGTACAGTTAAAGCAGACATCCGTTGTTGGATTTCACCCTGGAGTTTTTGGCGAATACTGCCGACCCGCTGTGTTGGTAATACAAAACCGGGAACTACAATAAGCGCCAAGATTGATAATTGCCAGTTCATACTAAACATCAGCGTTAGAGTAGCAATAATGAGCAACAAATTGTTAACTACTCCGACAAGAGTGGAAGTTACCACGGTTTCAATAGCCGTGACATCGTTCATCACTCTGGACACGAGGTCCCCTGCCTGTTGCGTCGTAAAAAAATTCATCGATTGTAGCTGGATATTGCGAAATAAGGCAAGCCGATAATCGGACATCACGTTCTGGGCAATCGAATTGCTCAACCAACTTTGCCATACACCCAATAGACCAGTAAACACGGCAATGACCAAAAGAAGCAACGTTAAGTCAATCACCATTGCTGCGTTCCCTTTGAGGATACCATGATCGATGATACGCTGAGTTAACCAAGCGGGTATTACATTACCTACCGAGATAATTAGCAATAGAAGCGATAACAATGTAGCTTGAGGCCAATAAGGCCGAAAGGCCGTAAGTACACGCCGTACAATGGCTAAATCAAAATGTTCGTTCTTGGCCATTTCCTGCATTCGGTATCGATTTCTACCCCCCGATCCGAATCCATCCCTGCTTGGGTTCATGCCCATATCTTTTACACCCCTATGTTTGGCTATCTTCTTAGTCACCTTGGTAAAACAAGGGCAGCCCGACCGATAATTCCAATCCGACTGCCCACTTTTTTAAAACTTTGTTAAAAACCATAGACAAAATAACTTACCCGTTTTTGCTTTGGAAGGCTTTCATAAACTCAGCCAAAGTCATACAACCTTCGACGCTCATAGCGTTATAAACTGATGCCCGGATACCGCCGACTGAGCGGTGGCCTTTTAAACCTATCATACCCTGTTTTGTGGCCTCAGCCGCAAAGATTTTTTCCAACTCTTCGTTGGGCAAGCGGAACGTGATATTCATCAGCGAACGACTGTCTTCGACAGCATGGCCTCGGTAATAACCGCCACTGTTGTCTATGGCATTGTAGATATAGGCAGCTTTCTCTGTGTTATGCTTTTCCATTGCGACCAACCCGCCGTTGTTTTTAAGCCAGCGTAAGACCAGATTAACCATATAAACCGAAAAACTGGGTGGGGTGTTGTATAAGGAGTCGTTTTTGTCGTGGATATCATAACGTAGCATTGTCGGGATGCTGGATGGGATTCTCTCCAATAAATCCTTGCGAATAATTACCACTGTTACTCCGGCTGGGCCAAGGTTCTTTTGCGCACCGGCATAAATCAAAGCAAACTTGGAAACATCAAAGCGGCGTGACAGGATATCGCTAGACATGTCGCCAACCAGCGAAACGTCGCCCAAATCAGGAAAAGACTGCCATTGGGTACCAAATATTGTATTATTGGAACAAAGGTGCACATAGGTGGGACCATTACTCACCTTGATTTCATCGACCCGGGGAATACGATTATAGTTTTCTGCCTTTGTGCTAGCTGCTACATTGGTTTTAATAAATTTTGACGCTTCCTCATGAGCTTTTTCCGCCCAGCTACCCGTTAGGATATAATCGGCATGACTGTCTGAGGAGACTAAATTCATGGGTACTGCAGCAAATTGAGTACTTGCTCCACCTTGAAGGAACAAAACCCGATAGTTTTCCGGTACACCCAGCAATTCCTTGAGCAAAGCTTCGGCTTCAGAATTAATAGCCTCATATTCTTTGGTACGGTGGCTATTTTCCATAATGGACATGCCAGTTCCTTTAAAATTAAGCAGTTCGCTTTGCGCTTCTTCTAAGACTGCCAGCGGAAGCGTAGCTGGGCCTGCATTGAAGTTGAAGATTCTTTCTGTCATTAATTAATCCTCCAATTTGTATTTAATTTAACAATCTCATTAGATATTATATCCTCTAGAAGTAGTTGTATCAATATTTAACCGTATAATCTGAAAGTATACTTTGCGATTAAAGGCTTAGACGAAAAGGTCAACGATTCGATTCTCCTTAGAGAGCCAATATCCTCGAATGGTGAGCCGTAAAGCAGGTATAGCTGTAAACGTGACCGTCAAGAGTGTCAAAAGAGGATTGTCAGTGTGGCAGCCCATCTCCTGCAAGGTGGTAATCAAGAACTCCAGCTGCTTTGCAAACACTGGTCCGGAAAGCATGGAAACACCGCCATATATCGGCAATGCTAGTTCTGCCTTTACCCCACCGTCGCTACAATATACCATTCCCCCACCTAGTTCCTGCAAACGATTAATCGCAACCGCCATGTCCAGGTCGTTACTACCGATGACAACTACATTTCCTTCATCAAAAGACGCACTAATAGCAACCGCCCCCTGCCGCAGGCCGTAACCCTTAATGAAGCCGAGAGATCTACAGCCCGTCCCTTCGAATCGATCAATGACCGCAATTTTTAAAATCTCATCCCTAAGCTGGACCACACCATTGCATACTGGCATTTCGAGAAGAGCTTCTCTATTTACAATCTCTGTCACCACTTCAATTACCCTGGCCCGTACACTAGGGCCGGTAGCCGCAATATTAAAAAACTCGGGCGCCACGGTGGGAAGTTTAAGGCTTTGGGTAAACTCAGTAGGATAATGCTCAGCTGGTAGGTCAATTTCTAGTCTGCCTTGCCGGGCTACTACCTTACCCTTACTGATAACCCATTGGGCATCAATCTTATCAATTGTAGGAATTACAACTAGATCAGCGCATTTTCCTGGGGCAATCCCGCCTAGGTCAGCATCTAGGTGAAAATGTTCAGCTGCGTTTAAGGTGGCCATCTGAATAGCTTTAATTGGATTTAATCCCATGGCAATGGCTTTATTAACAATAAAATCCATGTGACCAAATTCAACTAACCTGTGCGGCCACACATCATCGGAAACCAAGATGGCTCGGCGCAAGTCGATATCCATCTGGATAAGTGGTGGTATAACGGCTTCCAACTCTTGTCGAATAGAACCTTCACGAATCATAGTCGCTAAGCCTAAGCGCAACCTAGCCCGCACATCTTCAGCACTGATCGATTCATGGCAGCTATCCACTCCATAACCGACAAAGGCATTTAACCTACCATCTCTAGCTCCTGCCCCATGCCCTTCCAGCGTTTTACCAAGTGAACGTGCCTTGGCAACTAAGGCGCTTAGCTCTTCTTCCAGTGCTCCATCAACCACCCGGGACCAATAAATTTCTCCCAGTCCCAATATTTCTGGGTATTCAAGAATTTCTAGCATTTCAGCCACGTTAACCGCAGGCTCCTTTGCTCTGAGGGCACAAAGAAAAGTAATAACTGGGGCGGTAGCAAAAATTCGAAGGGGATACGTGGGCAATTTTTCTAAAAACGCCTTTACACCGTCTTTTCCCATCCCGTTAGCTACCTCAGTAGTTTCGGTAATCACCGTCGTAGTACCCCGAGGAAGGGCCAAAGCGGCAAATTCTCTCAAGCTTAGCCAATAATCTAGATGGCAATGGGCGTCAATAAGCCCCGGAATCACTACTTGTCCACGAACATCCAGCCGTAGAGTCTCCGGGCTAGTGGGAAAACCTTGGTCAGGCCCTACGTAGGCAATGCGTTCACCTGATATCAGAATCTCATAATCCTGTAGCAGTTCCCCAGTATAAACATTTAGCACTGTCCCTCCGGATAAAATCATATCCGCTGCCTCTTTACCCAAAGCGACCCGTTGCATACGCAAAACCTCATCCGTTTGAATAGACATTTTCATTTTCGTTCAATCTCCTTCTATGTTCATTTTTAGTCGAATAAATCTGATAGAAATCAATCCATAAATTTACTCGTAATTCGCACATCGGATTAAATTGCTGGGGTCTTGATTGTAACAGTCTTGGAAACCCGTTGTTTTATTGAATGTACTGGTAAGTCAAGCCTTTTTTATGTATACTCAATAATCACTAGGACCTACGTCAAAAATCGTTAAGTACGAAAAGCCTAACTAAAATCATCATCGAAATAGGGTGGCTATAGGTTGGTAGTGTCAACAGTGTACACGTTATGTATTGCCTCCAAGTACATTAGGGTATGACTATTAATGTTTTTAGCAGCGGTCAGCCATCCGATTAATGTACTCGTTAAACTGGTAAATGCGGATGTGGGGTGTGTAAAATGAATATTGGGGCCAGAGTATTAAAAACCGGTTTAGCGGTTACAGTTGCACTGCTAATATGTAAGGTATTAAAGATCGAACCAGCTTTATTTGCAGCTCTTACCGTTGTTGTTAATATGCAACCATCGGTCAGTAAGTCCCTAAAAAATGCTTGGGAGCAAATAAGCATTCATGTCATAGGGGTAATCTTAGCACTCGTTCTCGGACTACTTTTAGGAAATAATCCTTTAGTAATGGGACTGGCAGTAATAATAATGATTTTATTTTGCAACCGGATTGGTTGGTCAAGTGCCATCATATTAGGAATTGTTTCAGCTATTTTTGTTTTGGATACCCCGCCAGAGCGTTTTCTTCAAAATGCAGGAATTCGTTCCTTGGCTGTATTTATTGGATTGGGGGTTGCCTTGTTAACTAATCGTATTATAGTACCACCTGAATATAAGGCAAAACTGACGGTACAATTGGAACTATTGTTTAATGAGACATCTTTGTATTTCTTACAAAGTATAGTTAATTTTATCACGTCTTCATCCCTTACTGTTTTTGAAGTAAAGAAACCCGTTGAGTTACAAAAACGTTTAGAAGAAGTATTAATACTTTATGAACGAGCTAGAGAAGAATTAACTCCAAAGGATAATGTCCTTCTATTGGAACGCCAGTTGGAAATCTGCCGCGGTTTTATTGAACGGGGTCAAAATATTAATGAAATGACAGAATTGAGGGTGCAGAGAAGACTATCCCCTGATGCTCCTGTGACATCAGGAAAAGTAAGCCCAGAATTCCAAGAAATTCTTGATATATTGGCAAAAGGTGAGGCTAATTTGGAAGTCCTAACAAAGAAAGTAGGACTTGGCTTTAATAATGCTCATGCAGCGGAAGAAATTGGCGATAATAATGAGTATTGGGCCCCCTTTGACCTGGCACTTGAACACTGGCATAGAAACGTGAGTGGAGTTTTCTATTTGCGAGCGATGATGGAAATCGCCGTAGTTGCCACAGAAATGCGCTGGGCTGGCCGCCGATTAAGGACATTATATAACCTTAGTGCCTTAATCGTAACATATTAAATCACAAGTGAAAGTGGGTTAATCTTGTTCATTCAATTGCAAGATAAATCTGAAATATAATATACTAAAAATTGACTACTAGGTGTTTAATAATAAAGTATTTTTTGAGGAAAAGTATAATGGAAAAGGAAAGTCTTACCCTTAAATATGTTTTACAAGAATTCAGTGAGATAGGAAAAGCCTTATCTGCTGAAAGAGATACGAATAAGTTGCTTGAGAAAATCATCGAAAAATCTCTTCATTTGACCTGTTCAGATGCGGGTACAATTTATATTGTTGTTGATGAAACAAATAGGGAATGGAGCCCTGCAAAGAAAGAACTCCTGAATGGAAAAACATTAAAATTTGCCATTGTCCGGAATTCCAGCATGCAAATCAATCTGGAAGCGGGATTATCGAGGATCACTCACGATAGCATCTATGGTTATGCATTACTAACGGATACCTCCGTCATTATTGATGATGTCTACAAGCTTTCTGATCATGAGCCGTATACCTTTAATCCTGCATATGATAAGTCAACAGGGTACAGAACCAAATCAATACTAACCGTACCGTTGAAGGATCACGAAGAAAACATGCTAGGGGTAATCCAGTTAATAAACAAAAAACTAAACTCTAGTGAACTATTAAATTATAAAGACCGCAATATAGAAGAACAAATCCTGCCCTACACCTCCGAAGACGAGCTTATTATCAGTTCATTGTCGGGCCAGGCGGCAGTGGCACTTGAAAACAGCATATTATACAGGAATTTAAATGAGTTGTTATCCGATAATAAAAAACAAAATGTCCAGCTGGAAGATTTAAGTAAGCGGATTTTACGGTCACATGAAGACGAAAGGAAACGGATTGCACGAGATATCCACGATGGTCCTGCTCAATCCATGGCAAATGCATCTTTTAGACTAGAACTATGTGACAAATACCAAGAAAGAAATATGATCGTAGAATACAACAAAGAGATTAACTCTTTAAAGCAAATTATTAAATCCTCAGTCAAAGAAATACGGAGCATTATTTATAATTTAAAGCCTGATAGTCTTGAATCTGGTTTGCTTAATGCATTAGAAACACATCTCACAACATTCTCGGAATCCGGCGATGAAAATGTTACGTTTTATAGTGAAGGTGAAGATACAGCAATCGAATACTATCTTTCTTCGACTTTGTTCAGGGTTGTTCAGGAAGCTTGTACCAATATTAGAAAACACGCAGCAGCTCAAAATGTGAATGTATCCATTATTATTCGAGAAAAAGATATCCTTTTAACTATCGTTGACGATGGAAAAGGTTTTGAAATGAATTCCTTGAACAATAACGGCCGTTCAAAACTAGAAGGTGGCTTTGGACTGGAAGGAATGAAAGAACGTATTGAATTGATTCGTGGAGAATTAAAATTCTCATCGTCAAAAGGAAAGGGTACCAAAATCGAGGTTCTTGCTCCAAACACTATTAAATAGTAATACAACTAAGTCACAGAAGCCTCATATGCCTACGATAAACTTGTTCAAGGCGAATAATAAGTAGCATTTAAAGTATATCTACCGCCACTCCGATAACTACAATCTGGTGACAAACTGTGCCAAGAAACTTTCGATTGTCTCGGTAACTTCCGCTGGTTTTTCCATGTTGCACATATGCCCGGTACCATTGATAATCCTTAACTGAGAATTAACAAGATGGGTATGTAAGAATTGAGAATATCTTACTGGAGTCATTACGTCTTCGTCTCCGACAACAATTAAACAAGGAACTTCAATTTCTTGGATAGCTAGTGTCCTGTCAAATTCATTACAGGCAGTAAAATCCGCTAAATACAAAGTTGGCGGCACTTGATTCATTTCCCGCAAAGCCACTTTCCGTTGATGGTCCGGTGTGTAAGAGCCAAATAAATGATCAGCATCCCTAAATGGCATTTGTCCTGCGGCTAGAGTGCCTAAGATTTGCTGACTTACCCTCAGCTTGGCACCAGTCCCGATCAAAATCAGACCCTTTACTTTTTCCTGATACTGCAAAGCAAACTCCTGGGCAATGGCACCACCCATCGAATGCCCAACGAGGATAAATTCCCCAAGCGCTAAGACTCCAACAAAATCAGCAATAAACTCAGCCATATCACTAATACTTGGAAGCAGGTTCCCGCCAGATTTTCCATGACCGGGCAAATCCAAGGCCATCAGGTTATATTGGCTATTTTTTAAGTTCAACAATTGCTCAGACCAACGTTGACTAGAACCCCCGGCTCCATGAATGAAGACGACTGGCATAGCCTCGTCATTCGTGCTCTCATAGTAAATATCTATCCCTTTAACAGATACATAAGGCATTTTATCTTCTCCTCTCATATTTTTACATTTATTAAACCCTACCAAAGATCAAGCCAACGGATCTCGCCCACTTTCACATCTCCACTCGCAATACGCAAATGAGTTGGCCGAGAATCTTTTCGGTAGTCACGGTTGGCTAATTCTTCTAATTGAACAGATTCACTAGGAGTACCAGCTCTAGAATTCTCATTAAATAAAACCACCCAAGATATATGACGATATTTCGGGTAAAAAACAGGAGATTGTTCTAGATACCTTTGGAAACTTTGACCACACCATTCCTTTCCAATAATATCTTCACAACACTCTTGCCGATGAACATCTCCAGAGTTTAATGTTTTTCCCCATAGTCCGTTATCTATTATTAAAACAACACTTACTGAAGAATGAGGAATTTGAGGCTCGTATTCTGCCCAACATTTTAATTTGTGTTCTCGAGCACCATCACCTTCAATGACCCAATTACGTTTAACTAAATTCGGACCAACATTTTGCTTTTCTGCTCTAATTTCTCTTTCAACAGCTTCTGTTGAAGGACCTATCCATTTACCTGATTTGAGATCATTTGTCACATACCAAAAACAAGGATAACTAAACTCTGAAGGTGGCGAATCTTCTGAACTATGCCAACTTGCTAAACCCTCAAAAGGGTAAACTTTTGTTGTCGTCGTTAACAGCACCAGTTCTCCATAACTTGAGATTTCTTTAGCAAGGCAACCCAATGAGGTAGTTTTACCTCCTGCCCCAATCAATGTAATCACCTGTGCCCTTCCCGTCATCCCCCAAAGACTACCCTTTTGTATCCAAACCATTTATTTCTACCCCCCCAAAATACTCGCAAAACTCAAATTTCTTTAACAATCGTCAGCAAGAAGTCCCCTTCCTCTAAGCCTCGCAAAGCGAAGGGCGAGGATGAATTGCGTTTTTCTTACGCAATAAATAACCCCTTGGCATAGCGTTAAGGCTTTACCAACGCCGTCTTAACCGGCTTAGTAAGATCTCCTAATCGAATATAGACTCCAAGGTTCTGAATCCCCTTCGACACATAAAGCTCGTTCTGATAACGAACGATATCCCCAGGTTGAAACGAATATCGTCTTCTACGAATACTACGCCGTCCTTTACTGACCTTTCGTCCACGAAAACCCCTTAAGGTTAGGCCCGTTAAGTTCACGGTTTCTAACCCGTCTCCCACTAAACAACGTTTGCCCGGATTCCTTTTCGCACGTTCTGATGTCAATGTATTTGGCATCATAGAAATACTCTATGGATCGGTTGTTTCTACGAAGTTGCTTAACATTCAAAACGACCGCTCGTACTTGGTGTTCACCTCCTGCGATACAGAAGGCATCGTTAAAATGAGATTTCTCTAAGCCAAGTTCAATCCGTTTACTTTAAAATAAATGGATATTGGAAAAGAAAAAATATTAGAAAAACTATCAAAGAAAAATTATATCATTGACATTAGCAGCATACTTTCTTATAATTACATATGTCATGCGGTCGTGGCGGAACTGGCAGACGCGCTAGATTCAGGTTCTAGTGCTCGCAAGGGCATGGAGGTTCAAGTCCTCTCGACCGCACCAATTAAGCGTTTTAGAGCGTTTTATCGTTAATCAACGGTAGAACGCTCTTTTTGTGCGTATGCGTTAGATTAAACCTGAATGTATGCGTAGATTCTATAGCTGTTGGTTTCGGGTAAAATTTCGTCTATATAGTCTTTCTGATTGTTTGTACCATACTTTTGAAAAGTATCACTCACAGCCAACTAACAAATACTGGGGTTTATTAATAAGTACTAATATCTAGCCATTATCTACAACAATTACTCTGTTTCTACCTTCTTGTTTCGACCTATATAAGGTTTTATCCGCAGTTGAAACTAATGATTCTGGGCTAAAGGAAATCCCTGGGGTCTGGCTAACTCCACCAACACTTACAGAAACAAATTCACAGCATTTAGAGTTTTCATGCCTAATCCTTAAGCCAATTACATTAGCTCTGATAGATTCTGCAATGGTATAGGCTCCTGACTCTTCGGTATTCGGTAATATAACCACGAACTCTTCTCCACCGTAACGTGCAACAAAGTCTCCAGGCCTTTTTAATGTCTCCCTAATGGATAAAGCTACCGCTTTTAGGCAATCGTCCCCACCTAAATGACCATAGGTATCATTGTACGCCTTAAAATAGTCAATATCTATCATTAGCAAAGAAATGTAATTATTGTCGCGTTTAGCCCTTTTACACTCTCTAACTAATACTTCGTCAAAATGTCTACGATTTGCGATCCCAGTAAGTCCATCTAAAAAGGACAAGCCCTTTAACACGTTGTTTGTATCCTCTAACTGACGGGTTATCACTAAAAGTTCAGATTCCCTGGCCATCAGTTCTGATTCCCTAGCCATTAATTCTAATTCCCTAGACTTACGTCTATCGATTTCGTGCTTTAGCCTTAAGGCTGAACTCACGCGTACCAGTAATTCTGTCTTATCCACTGGTTTTCTAATATAGTCCACAGCCCCCGCGGAGAAAGCTAATTGTAGGTTTTCCTTGTCCGTTAGCCCAGTTACCATAATAACCGGAACGTCTGCAAAAGCATAGTTTTCTTTAATTGTCCGGCAGACTTGGATTCCATCAATGTCAGGCATCACAATATCCACAAGAATTAGGTCAATATCTTTTCGACATAAGGGTGTATTCAATTCGAAAGCCCTATACGCATCCTTTGCCGAAATAAATGTAAGTATGTCACTAAATCCGGACGAAGTTAGATATTTTTCAATTACTTTCAAACTCAGCATTGAGTCGTCAATAACAGCAATCGCCAAAATTACCCTCCTTCAGTCTAGCTTGTGGTTATTAATGAACAAATATTATCGAAGAAACATAAACTTGATTGAACTTTTGCATAAATGAAAGTGAATACTTATCTAAGTCTATCTCAATTGCTAATAGATGACTATCTTTAGCGTTAGATTTTGAAGTTTCGCAAGACTACATTTTATATAATATTATTACATTCTTTGCAATAGATATTTTTATATCTAAAGAATATATGTACATGGTCTTACTGTAATTGAAATGATAGTTACTTTTGCAAAAGCTGAAAACCGCAAATCTGTGATTGTTTTTCTATTGTTCGTCCATGAAACCGTTTAGCACACGCTTGAACTTTATCTTCTATATTTTGCGTTCAACGGTTATTCTTTTAACTCGCAATAACTTACCTGCGGTAAAAGAAATGACAACTGCTCCGGCACTAAATAGTGCCCCCATTTTAGCTGCTCCTTGAATACTCAAATCGGTAAAGGCCACTCCGGCTACAAACAGGGCAACAGTAAGACCAATGGCTGCTACCAATCCAGCAACAAAAAGTTCTTTATGTTTCATCCCTTTCGGTAAAGGGAAACCTAATAAGTTGGCCAGCGAACCCATAATAAATATTCCAGCTGTTTTGCCGATTATTAAGGCTAATAAAACCAACCAAGTAACTGTACCGATCTCCGAAAACTCAACACCGGCATTAGCCAAACCAAACGCGAAGAGCCCCAAATCCACAAAGACCTTCCACTCACGTTCAAATTGCCTTATAGTTGAGTGGTCTTTCGGATCGTCTTCAAATAAATGTGCCCTTTCCTTTGTAGGATGCGGTAAGAATGGAATAATAAAAACTAGTGCCAAGGCCGGATGAAGATGTGTTAAATAAAGGCCTGTCCAAATCAGTGTTCCACCCAAGAAAATATATGGCCAATAGCTTTTTATCTTCGCCTTTCTTAAGAAGAAAGCCACTAACATTCCGGCCAGAGTAAGCAACAACCACATTGGAACTACAGGGTTTAACGGGTCTGGATAGAAAATTGCAATTATTGCAAGACCGATACCATCATCGGCGATAGCCAACAATAACAAAAATGAAACAGCAGGATGATAAGCTCCGAAAACAAGCCTGGCGACTAGCCAAGCTAGAGCAATATCTGTTGCAGTAGGAATACCCCACCCTCTACTGAAATCAGGGCTGCCAATAAAATGATTAAGTACTATAAACACAACTGCTGGGCCTACAACTCCTCCGAAGGTGGCCATAATGGGATTAATAGCCCGCTTAAGTGGATTTAAGTCCCCACCCGGTAATAAACTTTGGGTAATTTCCACTGTAGCGATAGCAAAAAAGAAAACCATAAAAATATCATTTACGAAAAAGTGAAATGTAAAACCGCCTAAAATATTTTTGTTTAAAAAGTTATGATAACTTACGGGTGATAAATTTGCCCAGAATAAAGCTACAATTACTCCTACAATGAGAGGAATTGAAAATTCCCGCAATAAATTAAACGTATTCAGTGCCCGTTCTTTCATTGATATCCTCCTATTCTA
>ORJL010964500.1_pt1 | contig 14877 bp, 27 predicted proteins | sample 1779941 | NCBI WGS metagenome assembly ORJL01 (sample SAMEA104232317, study PRJEB22302) | groundwater metagenome | biome: forest; feature: aquifer; material: groundwater | place: USA | collected 2011-08-07 | depth 5.8 m
CGCTCCTAAAAGTATAGATAAAAATTCAAACTGAGAAAGGGCATTAGCTCCTAAGCCATATAGAGGAATTACTGATAGTATAAAAAAAGCAAGTAAAACTATTAAAGTCCATTTTAATTTTTCCTTGAATGACAGCTTCTTTTTTAATGGAGACTTAACCTCTGGAAGGTTGTTTAGGAAATCCTTTATTGGCATCTTATTATTTCACCGTTCAATTTTTTTATTTTTTCTTCGGCTTTTTTAGAAAATTTTGAACAAGTTACTTTGAATTTTTTTGTGATCTCTCCGGTTCCTAGAAGTTTTGTGTAGCCAAGCTCGTCAAGATTGATTACATAGTAATCGTTTTCTTTTTTGCCCAGATTTGATGCATTTTCCTCAAGATAATAAAGGTTGATAGTTACCTCTTTTTTGATTATTTTTTGAGGCCTTTTAAATCCGACCTTTCCAAAATAGGTATTGCCATATTCTTTCAAAATGCTGGGCTTTTTTTGGTCTGCCCTTTTTCCAGAGCCAGCCATTCCTCTCCCACCTCTATTTCCAGAGCCCCGATGTTTTTTTTTAGCACCCCAGCCGTGAGTTTGGGAAGCCCTCATTCTTGAAGCCTTTTTTCTTTTGTTTACAGTCAATTTAGATCATCCTTTTTAATAATTCATTTATCTTTTCTTTTCTATAACCTAAAGTTCCACCCAGTGAAAATTGCAACTTTGTGCCCTTCCTTCCGAATCCCTTAATCGGAGGGCTTAATCTGAAATAAGGCTTTAACCCTGGTATGTCCTTAAGCTCTTTTTTTAATTCCATAAACTCTTTTGCGAAATCTGATAAGGATAATTTTACGTGTTTTTTAAGATAGTCTTCATTTATTGGCTTATTGCCGGCAATCCTGCCGCGTTTTTCCAGGAGCAATTTAAAGGAATCAAAATCAATTTCGCCCCAAGTTACATAGTCTCTTAACATATTCAACATTCCCATGTTAGTTGGAGAACTCTTTATTATGCTGCAGCTATACTTATTGTAAATCCTTAACATATTCATCGTGTCCATAACTGTTTTTTTTACATTATGGTCGCCTTTAATCCTGATAACGGCAATTCTTTTGTTTTCCATTTTTATCTAGTCTCTTGATTAATATTTGAGATTCTCTTTGTTGCGCTTATGTTTTTTAATGCAATGAAACATGCATAGATAAGGTTGATTTTAGTTCTTGTCTGGCCGAAAGTCTGAGAATAAATGTCCTTTATACCAGCCAAGCTCAAAAGTTTTTGAGTCTCTGTTTCTACGCTTAATCTAGTTCCTTTTGGAGCAGGAATAAGATAAATCCTAACACTGCCGCATCTTCCATAAACCTTAAATGGGATTGAATGAGGATCGTTGCAATTACAGGCCCAGGAACCACAGCCAAGCTTGATATTTATCATATTAATCTTTGCATTTCTTATTGCTTTTTCTCTAGCTGGAACGGTTTCCTTAGCTTTTCCATAACCTATTCCAATATGACCATTTTTGTCGCCAACTACAGCCAAGGTTGCGAATTTTGGCTTATTGCCTTCATTTGTTTTTTTTTGGGTTTGCTTCCAGATGCTCTTTTTGCCGCCACCAAATTTTCCCTTAGATTGACCTACAGATAGTAATGTGTACTCCGAGTTTGGCAACAATATATCTACAATTTCTGGTTCAAGTATTTTCAAACCCTGATCTAATATATCGTCTATATCGGTAATTAATCCAGATTTTACCTTATTGCCTAAGTCAGTCTTTGGTTTCCAGTGCTCCATTATTACTGGTTTTTTTTCTATTACAACCTCTTCTGGAATCACTTCTGCTACTTCTGCGATTGCTTCTTCTTCAACATCCTTTGGTTTTTTTCTTCCTTTCAATTTATTTTACCTCACTGATTATTTTATTCTTGATTTGGTCGAAATGTGAGCTTAAATCTTCTGGTCTAAGGCTGTTTTTCAAATATCTCCCAAATTGTTTATTGTAAAGAGCATGATCATTCTCAAGTTTTTTAGCATACTCTACTATAATTTTTCCCGATATTGCGTTTTCATGAGGCAGGATCTCTTTTGAATGTGGAACAGTAACTCCAGAATCCAAAACACCCTTAAGAGCTGCATAAATTCTGGAACCCTTAACAGACTGGAAATTTCCCATGTCCAAAACTGCCTGCTTAATATCTTTCTTTTTGGCTATTAGTCCCGCATATAAGCCGGTCAGATATGCTGAAGGAATATTTCCGCGATTACCTTTCCAGCCAATCTTATTCAATAAACTTGAATTTACTGATACAAGTACCTTGTCTCCATTTTCATGGAATTCCACAAACTGCAACACTATGTTATTCAAATGCGGCCTTATAACTAGTCTAATGGCTCTTGACATTACCAATTTTAATCTTCTTTTGTAATTGGTTTTGAACTTAAGCCTTCTCTTTAATTTTACGGTGTATCTTCTATTTTTTGCCATCTTTGTTATTCAAAAATAATTTGTTTTCATTAAGGTAAAGCATGATGTGCTGCCTGCTCCTGAAAAATCCGCCTTTGGATTTCTTGTATAAATCTCTAAAAGTCTTGTTTTCTATGAGGCTTTTTTCTTTAAGGGAACTTAACAAATTTCTTTGGGCTCTTATCCTATTCATCCAGAGCCTTTTTGCCGATAATCTTGCTGTCTTTTTTCCCTTTCTTGAGCCCAGGCCCTGCTTTCTTCCCTTCCTTTTTTGCACCAAATTTTTCCTCACCCTGAATCTTGAGATACTTTTTTCTGGTCTTTTCTGGATTGCCGAGTCTTTTATTAATGAACGTAAATCAGCATTGGTTATGGCTTCTTTTATCTCATCTAATCTAGATGGATCAAACCATACTCTTCCTTTTCCTATCTTAAGGATTTGTGCTGCAAGCCTTTTCTGTGTTTTTAGATTCATGCGCTTCTGTCACCACCAGTAGGAATTTTTGTCCTTACACTATCTTGTTTTGCTATTTTATCAGATATTTTATCATGTTGAATTACTGGCTGCTTCTGATGAGCTGGTTCTTTTTCTAGTATTTTCTTTTCAAGCTCTTTTTCTTCTTCCTTCTTTTCCTCTTTTGATTTTTCCTTCTTTTCTTCAGCCTTCTTTAAGGATGCTTCTTTTGACAATTTCTTTTTTTCCTCTCTTGTTAATTTTTCTTCCTTGGTCTTTTCTTTAAGTTTTTTGGCCCTTTCCAAAAATTCATCTACCTTTACTATGTTAAGGATTTTTATATTCAACTCCTTGCATTTTTCTATTACCTGGATTTTTTTCTTAAGCCCAAGTTTTTTGGAGAGTATAACTGCATCTTCTTTTGGATTGATAGTTTCCAATTCCATTATGTTTGAGATAAGTAATTGATTTAGATTTGTGAAGTGTTTATACCTTACATCTTTTGGATTTCTATAGCCTGAATCTGGCTTTACTCTATGACCTTTTTTGCCAAGCCTTATTTTGTTATGCATGCCCCGGGGCCTGCGCCAATTCTGTGGCAAGTGTAGCTTATGAGCATCAGTCCTAAGAAAATTGGGCCGTTTAGTTCTTAATCTATTTTTAATCTCTATCGTGCTCATAAAATGTATGCGTTTTGAATACCCAATCCTTTAGGATTGGGAGGAAAAACGTCCTCCTTATTTGCATACTTCTTGGCTCTTCCTTCAATCATAGTTTTTGGCTCATTAAAGGAAAACCCAACAGCATTATTTATGGATGCTGTTTCTGGAAAACTTATAGATTCCCAGAATTTTTTTCTGATATTTAATGCACCTACATGGTCTGCATTAGCCTTATATCCGCAATATTTACACTTGTAATTACTCTTAATTCGTTTGTTTGTGCTAAGACACTTAGGACAAACTTGGCTAGTGTATTGTGGATTAACATAAATAACTGGAATATTATCCCATAATGCTTTATACTGAATCATATTTTGTAATTTTTTAAAAGCCCATGTTTGGTGTATATATCTTTGTTTTTTCCTAACTTTTGTTGTTTCTAAGATATAGGATAAATCTTCCATCACAACTATGGGGCTTTCTAAAGTTTTTGCTTGATTAACAATCCAAGAACTAATCTGGTGATTTATATGATTGAAATATCTTTGTTCTTTTCCTTTGATTTTATTTAAAATTTTTAAGTTATTTCTGCTTTGATATATGGACTTAATTTTGTTCAGGTGTTTTTTCCTTGCTATTGCTCTCTTTCCATTAAAGAATTTTGATTTTCCATTAATGTTTGCTACTGCAATATTATTTATTCCAATATCAATTCCAATAGGATTATAGTTTTCTTTTTGTTCAAATTTAACTTCTTTCTTTAGGACAATGTGAACAAAATAACCATCATCTTTTTTAACTAAATCTGCTGAACCTTTTTTATATTTTTTTGAGATTAAGCCATTTAGGTATTCTCTTTGGTAATTTGAATTAACTATTAAAGGTATATAAATTCTTTTTCTTTTAGAAATTAAAATTGAAGCCCAGAATTGATATTTCTTATTTTCTGTTTTAATAACATCAAAAACTACATTATCATATCTTATCCTTAATGCTTTTGGTTCTGGAATTGGAATATTCTTATGTAATCTTCTTTTATTGGTTTTCCAAGATTTAATTATTTCAGATGCTTTATTTCTTGATTGATGGACGATACATGCTGGGAGAGAATATTTGTTTACCATTTCTCTGTAACCTAGATGATGTAGTTTATTACCTGAAGTTGTTTTGTTTTTCAGACTTAAATCCATAAAATATTTTATTGAATTTAATGAATTGGTTAAAGCTAAATCTACTGATTTTTGCTTTCCCTTTCTTAGTTCTCCTATCTTAAATTTTATTGTTTTTTTAAGTTCCATTTTGTTTAACTCTAAACTTGGGTTCTGCGTAGAGAAACCCGAACCTTTAAGATGATTTATTTTGGGATATTTCATTACATTAATATCGCAGGATACCCAACAGTTTAGTGTTGGGAGGAATGCGACCCTCCGTTAGTTTTTTCTTTAACATTTTTATCATTTTTTATGCCTCTCTGGCTTTTGGGTTATGTAAATGCCATCTTGAAATCTTCTTCTGTCACGGTTTGTTATTCTGGTAGCTGTCTCTAGATTTGCAGCACTCTGTCCCGTGGCTTCTTTATCAATTCCTTCTATGGTTATGTCATCGCCTTTTATAACTGCCTTGACATGAGAATGCACTTGAGCTATTCTTGGGAATTTTTCCCCTAAAAAGTTTTTTATGACTATCTTATTATGCTCTAAGACAACGCTCATGGGAAAATGGCCAGAGACTATCCTTAAATGATAAGAAAAGCCTTCTGTTACTCCAATAATGCAGTTTTTTATATGAGATTTGAATGTTTTAATCATTCTTTTTTCTTTTTTTGTGTATTTTTTTACTGGCTCTAATTTTATGGCATTGTTTTCTCTTGAGATTTTTATTGATGGATACAAAAACTTTTTTTCTAAAGTTCCTTTCTGACCCTTGAATTTCATCATATTTCCATCTATTTCTACTTCAACATTTTCTGGAATATCTACAATATCTATATTTTTCTTTTTTTTAGTAGACATAGGCTATTAGTCTGCCCCCCAAACCTTTTTCAATTGCTTCATGATGTGTAAGAAGGCCTTTTTGAGTCGATAGGATCAAAATTCCGAAATTTTTGGCCGGAAGATATCTTTTTTCATACTTTTCTATTGATTTTACCATTACCGAAAATCTAGGCTTGATTGCGCCGCACTTATTTATGCTGCCTACGAGCTTTAGTTTTATTATGCCTCCCTTGTTGTTCTCTAAATATGTAGACTCCCCAATGTAATTGTTCTTTTTCATAATTTCAAAAATATTTTTGATTAGTTTTGATGTTGGTTTAATTATACATTCCTGCTTGCCTATTTTTTCACAGTTTAGGATGTGAGATAGTGCATTTGATAAGTTATCGTTTAAAGCCATTTTTTACCTCAGCTGTATTTTTTAAATCCTATATTCTTTGCTATGTCCCTAAAACATTGGCGGCATAGATGAATGTCGTATTTCTGTATATGGGCCCCGTATCTGCCACATCTTCTGCATTTTCTAGAGCCTATGCCGAATTTTCTAGGCTTTGGAGCATTGTGCTTTAAAAATTTTTTTAATTTAGCTGGTTTGCCGACCAATTGTTTCAGCACTTTTTTGTAGCTTGATGCTGTCATGCTTCCAGTTCACTCTCCACTATGTTCACATTAAATTTGTTTCGAATAAAGTTTAATGCTTCTTCTTTTTTTATTAGATGTCTTTTTGGAATTTTGCCCCTTTTTACTTTCCTTTTTTTGACCCTGTAGCCAGGCCTCTCTAGGGTTACTGCTACTTCAAGCCCTATAATTCCTATGTCCACCTCATAGTTAACTCCAGGTATATCGATGTATTCTTTTATTCCAAATGAAAAGTTTCCCTGCTCATCAAATTTGGTTATTTCTAATGTATTGTCTACTCCTTTAAGCAACCTTGACAGGATCTCTTCTGCCCTATTGCCTCGCAAAGTTACCTTGCATCCTATAGCCAGGTTTGGCCTTAACCCCCAGGTAGGTATTCTTTTCATGGTCCTGGTTTGTATTGGCTTCATCTCGGATATTGTGGATAGTAATTTAACTGCTTTTTCCAGCTTTTCTCCTGGCTGCCCAACTCCTATGTTGAGGGTTATTTTTTCTATTCTTATCTCTCTCATTTTATTTTGATAATTCATTTTCTCCAGGTATTGATATCATCAATTTTTCTTTGCCTATAACGAAAGCGTAATCTTTTAGAGTTTCGAACTTATTTTTTCCGTTAGTGAGGATTATCTTTGTTGGTTCAGTACTCCTGAAACTTTTTATTGAGTCTACAACTCCTACATTTCCCATCTTTTTGCCATCCATCAAATAGACTATCGAGCCTTTTTCTAGTTTTAAATGGTCAGCAAATGATTTTTTTGAAGTGTCATAAAGAATTGTATCGGATGTCTTATAGCCATCTTTGTCAACTATCTTGTTTTTGCCGTCAAAGAAATTTAACTGAATCCTTTTATTCTTCAGCAAAGTCTTGTTTATTATTTTTAATGGTTTTAGACTTGCTTCTTCATTACCTATCTTGTGCAAGATGAATTTGCCCCGTTTTCCCAATAGGACTCTGTAATGCTCCTTTATTTCTTTTATGCTTATGATGTCCATCAATCCAATAGGGAAAGCAGGCTCTTTTCTAATAACTCCGTCTATTTCTATCTTTCCGGAATAGATTATCTTTTTTGCCTCTCTTGATGTTTTTGCATAATTTAAGTAGTTCTTGACCAAAAGCATTAACGGTATTGATTTTTTTATAGGATGAGGGCCTGGAATTGGCCTTATGACGAACTTCTTTTCTTTTTTATTAAGAGTCCAAAACTTTGGTGCCGCAATCCTGAATAAGTGTTTTTTTCCCATTTTTATTTCCTCTCTATAAGCTGCTTTCTCATTTTATCGTCCACGTTTAATTCTGTAATCTGAAGATTTGATGGATTTATCGGATAGAATGTTTTAGTGCCGTCCTTCCTGATATTGTGAATGTTGTCTAGGTAAACCTTGTTTTTTTTAGGCAAAACTTTTGTTACCTTTTCCTTTTTCCCTTTGAAACTGCCCCGCATAACCAATACTTCGTCTCCTTTCTTCAATGGAATATTCCTTTTTCCATACTTTTTCCTCAGCTCTTTTGAAAGATTTACTGCAATTATTTTTTTTATCAAATGCATTGGGATATTGTAGCGATATTTTCTTTGCTTTCTTGGCTGCTTGCTCGATTTCCAATGATTAGAAAATTTGCTTTTCATTTTATACTATGATCCCGGCCAATTTTGCTACGCCTGGCCATCTTTCTGCTGCTTCTTTTGCTATCGGTCCTTTAAACATAGTACCCTTAGGATTTCCTTTGTCGTCTTTTAGGACAATCGCTGCATTGTCCTCAAACTTGATTCTGGTGCCGTCAGGCCTTCTGTATTCTTTTTTTTGCCTGACTATTATTGCTTGCACTACTGTCTTACGCATTTCCTGAGTTCCCTTAACTACAGATGCAGTAACAAGGTCGCCCACACCTCCAGATGGATTCCTCCCTTTTCTGCCCTTGACAGTTTTAATTGAGATAATTTGAATTACTTTGGCGCCTGAATTGTCGCATGTTTCAATTTTCGCTCTTCTGGGAAGAGATCTTACGATTCTAGCTTTTACTGCCTTCATTTTTTCCTACTATCACGAATTTTTTTGTTTTTGATATCGGTCTGCATTCCATTATGGTAATTTTGTCTCCTATTGAGGCATTAATGCATGGAGGATTATGGGCCTTGATTCTTGTTCTTCTCTTTTCGTAACGTTCATATTTCTGAATGTAAAACAAACGAGGCCATTCGACTACAGCAGTCTTGTGAGTGTCTTTTTTTATTATGGTGCCTGTAAAAATCCTGCCCCTGACCTTTAAACCGCTGTGGAATGGGCAATGGTTGTCGTTGCAAACCTGATTTGGAGCTTCAATTTCAAGCCCTACACCTGTGTTGGTTTTCATTTTTTCAGTCTGTCTTCCAGCCTTCCTACTAGTTTAGATCCTTCAATTTCTATTTTTTTATTGTTTTCTTTTATTAACATTTTGATTTGGTTTTTTATAAGTTTTTTTTCTCCTTTTTCTGTTTTGATTGTAAAAATATTTTTTGTTTCATTGATAATTTTTCCCTTTAATCCCTTTAAAGTTGGATTTTTTGAGTCTGTTATTTCTATATAGGTTCCTATTAGCTCTCGTTTTACGAGGTCTTTGTTTTCCGCCATTATCTGGTGTTTGTTTCTATTGCCTTTGGATTGAAACCGAGTTGTATAAGCTCTTCCTTGGTTTTTGCAAGATGACTCCCTTGAAGCTCGATTACACCACCCTTGATGGTGCCTCCGCATGCGAGTTTGGATTTGAGCTTTTTTGCAATTTCCTTGAGTTCAATGTCGTTTTCGTCCAAACCCTCAACCAAGGTTATCTCTTTGCCAAATCTACGCTTGACAACTCTTAGTCTTATCCTTTGTTCTTCTTTTGCTATTGTCTCACAAACACATAGTTCTTTGTTAAGCCCGCATTTTGGGCAAACATCACTCATGCTTTTTACTTACCCCCTGCTTGTTTTTTAAGTAAGTATTTATTCTTGCAATTGTTTTCCTGATCTCTTTAATGCGACCGGGCTTTTCTGGTATTGTGCCAATTGCGATTTGAGCGTTTACCTTTATCATCTCTTTTTTTAAGTCATTTAATTTTTCATTCAACATTTTTTCATTCATCTGCTTAAATTCAGTTTTCTTTATTATTGCCATTTTGAGATTTCGGTTTTTTTGATCTTGCTTTTTTTGGTTTTTCCTCTTTTTGCCCTTCCTTTGTTTCTTGAGCTTGCCCCGTTGTTTCTTCTTTTTGTTCAGTTGATGGAGCTGTAGGTTTTTGCTCTTCAGCTTTCTGCACTCTAAGAATTATTTTATCAGGAAGTATGACGTCAGGAGTAAGCATAGTGACTTTAACACCTACAGATCCTGATTTCAAATGAGCAACTGCAAAGCCTTTATTTACGAAGTTTTCTGCAATGTCTCCTGATTTTTTTAAATACCCAGATTTAAAGCGCCATCTTTTTGCCCTTGAACCAGGAACCCCTCTTCCTGAAATAACAATTTCAGCTCCAAGAGCTCCGGCATTCATTATTTCCTGCAATTTTTTATATCCTATAGATTTGAAACGCTTAGGTCCAAATCTCTCGAAAACATGAATAATCTGTTTTGCAACGAATTTTGAATTCAGATTTGGATTGTCGACTTCTGCAACTTCAACCTGCGGATTTTCAAGCCTGAACTTTCTTTTTAGGACTTCTGCTAAGTCTTTAATGTTGGAACCTTCTCTTCCAACTATCAGGCCTGGCTTCGAAGTGTAGATTGTGACTTTTTCTCCTAATGGAGTTCTCTGTATTTCTGTATGACTATATCCTGGTTTGTCCAGGTTGTTTGAGATATATTCTTCTATTTGGAATTCCTTGATTTTCCTCTGTAAAAATTGCTTTTCAATCATTTTTGCATTTCCTCTACTTTGATTATGAGGTGGCTTCGTTTCATCTGTCTTCTTCTTTTTCTTCCGTAGTGCCACATCTTGCTTCCTTGATTTGCAACAAACTCGCTTACCACCAAGTTATTTATGTCCAGACCTTTGTATTCTGCATTTGCTTCTAAAGAGTCCAAAAGCTTCAGAATAGTTTCGGATGCCTTGATTGGGTAGCGACCTGAAGCCATTCCAGGCTTATGCCCTAAGTCTCGGTTATAAATCTTAAATGGCACGGCAATTTTTTGGTCAATTACACCCTTCAGCATTTGTTTGGCTTTCTTCAACTCTTTATTTCTGATAAAATTGCCTATTTCTACTGAAAATTTTGTAGATATCGGAATATTTAAGGCTGTTATGGTTGCAAAATGAGCCTTTTCATCTTTCTTTAGGACAATATTTTTTGTTTTTTTGTCATTCGCCATTTTTATTTAACCGATACTGCTGCACTCGATTTTGTAGCCCCAATACCTGGAGCAGAGTGCTGCACTCTTTGTCTGTTGTAGGTAAATTCACCAAGATAATGACCTAGCATTTCTTCTGTTATTTTTACTGGCATGAATTCCCTGCCTCTATGAACTAGGATAGTTATGCCGATCATTTCTGGAATTATAATCATGTCGCGAATATGGGTTTTTACTGGCTTCTTTAATTTTCCAGACTTGGATTTCCTGATTTTTTCAAGGAGTATTTTGTGCTGGTCTGACAGGCCCCTCTTTAACGAGCGCCTGACTCTTGCAGGAGCTATCTGAATAAAATCACTTATTGACATAGACTGAAGCTCGTTCAATGTCTTTCCTTTATATGAAAATTCTTTTTTTACCATTTTATTTCTTCCTTCCAGTTCGTCTGGCCCCTATTAAACCAACTTTTGCACCAGGAGGAGCGAATCTTGAAGGCGTTTTTGACTTACCTATATGCCTACCTCTTCCAGACCCGAATGGGTGATCTACAGCATTCATTGCAACTGCTGACGTTAATGGGTAAAGCTTGTTTTTTGCCCTCATTGCATGATGCCTTTTGCCTGCTTTTACAAATGGCTTGTCTCCTTTTCCAGACCCGCTCAATACACCAATAGTTGCCCTGCATTTTCCATCAAGCTCTTTTTGTTTTTTTGAAGGGAATTGAATTGTTACTTTGGCTTCTGTTTTTGAGACTACGACAGCAGAAGTTCCAGCTGCTCTGATATATTTGCCACCATCCCCTGGATTTTGTTCTATATTGTTTATACGGAGTCCGACTGGGATGTTAATTAAGGGCAATGTGTTTCCGATTTTTGGCTCCGCATTCTTTCCAGATTCAACAAGATTATTTGTGCTCATGCCTTCTGGAGCTAGCATATAAATCTTTTCTCCGTTTTCATAGCTTACTAAAGCCAATGGAGTTGAATGCCCGGGATCATGTATAAAATCCAAAATTTTTCCTTTGACCAAATCAGTTTTTTCTATTTCATCAAATTGTCTATGCGTAATTTTTCCAATATAGCGATGACTAGGCGACCTATATCTTGGTCCTCCCCGTCCACGATGTTGTGATATTATGTTCTTTCCCATTTTACATTAATCCTAGTTGAGTTGCAACGTCAATTGCTGGAGTTTCTGCTGAAAGTCTGATATACGCTTTTTTTAAACCTTCTGGTGAAACTAAAGTATTAATTTTTAATACCTTAACCTTAAACAAGGCTTCCATGGCATCTTTTATCTGTTTTTTATTTGACTTTAAACTTACAATGAATATCAATTTATTTTCGGCTTCCATCAAACGAACTGCCTTTTCTGTTGTTAGTGGATATTTTATTATTTTATGCGGATCCATCTTTTACTAACCCCTCGAGTTTTTCTTCTTGTTTTTTTCTAGCATTTGATCTTTTGAGATATTCTGAATAATTTAAAATAGGCCTAACCTGAGACAAGGCCAAAAGCATTAATGATCCAGTAAATCCATAGTTTCTTATCCGACTAATTGAGAGAGATGTTGCATAAAGTGTTAAAGATAATGACAAGGGCCCTAATATTGTTATGAATCCGTCCCTGTGCCAAGGCTCATTAATTTCATATTTTCTGTTGATTCCATGTTTCCAGTAATCATATAAAAATTTATTCATTTTTCTCTAATTCCTTCTTTTTTATAGGCTTTGGATTTTTTTCCTTCTTTACTTTCTTGTTTAGCATAAACAAATTATCCTCTTTTAATTTTTCAACAGCTGCCTTGCTCCATATCAATAAGCGCCCTGGTTTGGATCCTGGAGCCAGCAACATAACATTTATATTATTTACAACAACCGCCTGGAAACCAGGAATATTGTTAACAGCATTAATTAAAGGGCATTTTTTTGACACTATTATTAAAGGGCCCATTTTATTTTTGTATTTTCGGCCCCTTACCTTTCCTTTTCCAGGCCTTATACTTCTATCTTCAAGCCTTAGCAATTCTTCTTTCAAGCCTAATTTCAAGAAAAAGTTGTTGACTTCTTTTGCTTTTGATAAAGACTCAAATTTCTCTTCTATGATTAATGGCAAATTGGGGAATTTATGGCCATGAAGTTTTAAAAATTCCTGACTTAGGGAAGCAGATAAGGCGCTTCTTATTGCTTTTCTATTTTCCTTTTTGTTTATCTGCTTAAAATAAATCTTAGATGGTTTTGGAGGATGGGCCCTTCTACCTTTTACAGTACCGGGTGCAAATGCGCCTACCCAGACAAATTGGGAGCCTCTCCTTGAAAGTGTTTTTCTTGGAGCTCTTGAAATTCCTTTTCCATAAGCTGTCTTGAAATCCCTTCTTCTTCTCGAAAGTTTAGCTTTTTGCCTTTTACCAGCGCCTTCAAATGCACCATAACTCTGTCTTAATGAACTTTGAATTGAGATAAATGCCCTGCTGATTAAATCAGGCCTGATTTCCTCTTCAAATTGTGATGGCAGTTCTATTGAGCCGATTTTGTTTGCATTTAGATCAGTTATATCAGCTTTCATTGTTTGGACTCTAAACTTATATATTCAACTTCAATTGGTTCAGTCTTGTGATTTCTAAAAGCTTCTGAAAGCCTTATTAATCTTTTTGTTGAGCCTGGAATAGAACCCTTGATAATAATGTAATCTGTTTTGACAAGTCCATAATGAGGAAAGCCACCTTTTGGATTCACCTTTTCAGGATTTGAGTTTATTGAAAGAATCTGCTTGCTGTATTCTGTTCTAGGATGGAATCCCATCTGACCTTTTTGAGGTATCCTGAATGAAACCCTTTTAGGGGTCCAAGCTCCAAGGTTTCCTGCTGATCTTCTCTTTTTCTCTGATTTATGGCTTTTTAGAGTTACTCCAAATCTCTTGACAGCACCCTGTAAGCCTTTTCCTTTAGTGACTGAATGAATGTCTACAAACTGGCCTGTTTTGAATATGTCATTAATTTTTATTTCTTTATCAAGTAAGTTTTTTGCAAATTCATATTGTGACTTAGGATCGGTATTGGACAAAGCTATTTCGAAAATTTCTGGAGTTTTCTTTAATCTTATGGATTTTGGCTGCGTGTAAAATGCCATTCTTATTTCAGAGGTTTTGCTTAAGATATTGTCGAGGTTTTTTTCCTTCTGCTTTTTTGGAAGATTTATCTTTCTAGCTAATTCCTTGTCAAGTTTTGATGATAAGATTTCGGAAATCAAATTTAGACCATGATCTGTTTTTTGATAGAAACGCAAAGAAAGAGTCTTTAATGGCGGACATTCAATGATAGTAGCTGGAATAAAAATTGAATAGTTTTTTGTTGGTGAATTAGGATTATTATCCTTGATGAAAACATGGGTCATGCCTGCTTTGTAACCTGCAAATCCCAAAAGTTTGATATGACTGAAATTAGCATACCAAGACCTAATTCTTGGGTAGCTTCTTTTAGCTCTCTTTCTATGCCAATACCCCATACTTCCTGATCTTGGTGAATGTGCTCTTCCCATTTTTACCTTTGGTTTTTCTTAGTTTATTTTTCTTTGAATATGATTTGCTTATAAACTTTTTTACTTTTCCCTGAGAATCAGCTGACTAATTAAAGGAAATTCCTCTTTCAGATCAGTAGGGTAACATTATCTGAAAATCAATTATTTATAAAGATATCGATTTCAAAATTTAGTAAATCTATAGGTAATTTTTTTATATTCTTGAATTTTGTTAATTCTAGATCATAGAAAGAATTAAATATTAGCCTTATTTTTATTAAAAAAGGAGATTTTGGAGAGATTTATGCCAAGAGAAAATATTTTACCTTTAGCTGCAATGGAAAAGCTTCTGAAGAAAACAGGAGCCTCTAGAGTTAGCGAGGATGCAAAGGAAGCTCTAAGAGAACTTCTAGAAGAAAAAGCCCAGGAAATAGGGGAGAGAGCAGTTAAGTTAGCTGCTCATTCAGGAAGAACGACAGTAAAATCTGCAGATATAAATTTAGCTAAAAAATGACTATTCTTAATGATGTATTAATCACTTTATATATTCAGACAATTTTTATCAGCATAGCTTTTTGGGAATCATATGTAGAGGGATACAATGCTTGGGCTCAGGGAAAACATGGTTGGAAAGTGAGGATAAGCTTCCTTAAGAAAGAACCCATAACAGCTTATCATTTATTTCTTTATTTAATAACAATTCCATTGTTCTTGATGCTACCCTTTATTATATTTGGATTTGACAAACATATTTTTCTATTGTTGGTAGGTAACTATTTTTTTGGATTGGTTCTTGAGGATTTTTTATGGTTTGTAGTAAATCCGGTGTGGGGAGGACTGCAGAACTTTAATTCAAAAAAAATATATTGGCA